>OHMY01000867.1_pt1 | contig 12467 bp, 16 predicted proteins | sample 1569381 | NCBI WGS metagenome assembly OHMY01 (sample SAMEA3879528, study PRJEB24766) | human gut metagenome | biome: human-associated habitat; feature: feces | place: USA | collected 1985/1987
AAAAGTCCACTAAACCTGCGTATACGCAAAAAAATGTGCATGAATGCAAAAATCCCCTTGTGCGAGTTGTCCTGCACAGAGGATTAAAGGCCATTGTCAGCGATCAGAATAAAGTGACTCTCCTAATGAACGACTTGTTCCACAGCTTTTTTGCATAGAAAGCGTATACCCTCGTCCCATTACGGTCTTCAAATCATCCGGGCCTAAATCCAACTTCTCCCGCAGTTTTGCGATATGCACATCGACCGTCCTCGTCTGGATCGGCACTGTGATATGCCATGCAGATGCTAGTAGAAAGTTTCGGGAGCAGATGTACCCGGAATGGTCAAGCAGCGTAAGGAATAGTTGGTATTCTATGGCTGTCAGATGAATGCAGCGGCCTTGCTTTTGAACGGAGAAATCACTTTCATTGATGGACAGATTTTTATAATACTTCATCCGGAACACCTATCGTTAATAGAATAACTTGGTGGCCAAGAAATTTCGGGAGCAACAAGGATAAATAGTTTGGCCTCTGCAGACGATGGGAAAGCGATTGTAACTGATTCTGGCCATGTGGGAGTGCCTAAATAGCAAGGTATGCCATTGATCGTGAATGATTCGACAGCCTCGCCAAAGATTTCTCCATAATACAAATATAGTGGTTGGGTTGTTCGATAATCATCAGCAGATGGAAAGAGCGTCATTGTAAGGTATACCGGTAACTGTTCATCGCGCCCAGCATCTGGATTAGGCCACGGTTTGTGTGGACCTTCCGATTTTACAATTGTGTACCAAACCAAATTAGATATGGAGGTCCTCTTTAGGATATGGCAAAATATATTACCAACCTTATCACAGGTGAATGCAATTACATATTGGTGATAGTTATACTGGTAGATAATGTCACCTTGCGATATGTTCGACAATGCGCGATCAGGTGTGCAATGCATCTCATATGCCACAAACATGCGATAGGCGATACAGATAGCTACCAGTATGAATAAGAATATAATTGCATTCTTCACAATCTTTTTTGTTATGCGCATGAAAATTGATAACGTCTTTTAGTTAGTAGGGAATGCCATACAGCCGAACGGAAAGCGGCCATTGATTGGCAACATTACTAATCGAAATTCCTGCACCACTAGCGGATATACTGCCGGTAACATTATAACTTTGATATGTATGGATATAGGTGAAATACAACTCAGTAGTGTTTCCGTTTCCAGTTAAACTGCTTTTTGACATATTGAGATTAAAAAAGACATTTTTGATATATTTAAAAGCCTCTTTCTCAGTGAAATACCAAGCAATCGCTTCGTTAGAGGTCCCACCAGCAAGAGTTACCGTTGCAGAAGAATTGTCACCATATTCACCTCGAGCGGTAGTCTCACCGGTGCTAATATTTCCACCCCAATGAAAACCAGCTACATCTGCACCACTGGAAGGACAGGCTGACGGATCTGATCCAGTGCCACTCCAATTGCCCATTGCGGAAAAAAATGCCGTTAGGGAATTGCCAGATGTAGAATAGGAACCATCCATGCGAATCGTCAACTTACCTCTAGTGTTGGACACTTCTCTTGTTAGGGATGGAGCACCTTCGTCAAAGTTTTCTTTCCCGATGGCATTAACTTCATCTTCAGATAGTAAGCGACTGTCAGTAATAAACAAATTACCCTGAGAGTCATACTTGTAATGCTCTTCATAATAAACGGTTACAGAGGCACCGCTCAAATGAGTCGTTCCGTCTCGAGCCATAAGTGTGGTGCCGTTTTCAATTTCAATGTAAGCCTGCGGGAAAGCTTCAGATTCCGCACTTATCTGCATCGGAGTATATGATTGGGTGTCGTCCGCAAATGTAGGCAACGCTACGGCTGTTACCATTGCAAGGGAGAGCAGGATCGCAGAAATACGTTTTCTCAGTATTGACATTTAATAAGCCTCCAATCTAATGGATTTAATAGAGTTGATGTTCGGACGATATTTCAGCATCTGCGCGCCGATGCCTAATACGGAGTAGGAAACGGTTGTAACTTGTGCGTTATCTTGGCATCAAAATAGCACAGTTTTCTACAAAAGTCCACTAAACCTGCGTATACGCAAAAAAATGTGCATGAATGCAAAAATCCTCTGTGCGAGTTGTTCTGCACAGAGGATTAAAAAGCAATATTGGTTATGAGAGAATTGATGTGTTCGCAGATGGTTCAGCTATATCAGGCCAGTCTGCGCTAAAAATAAATCGTCCGTCATCATAAGTGAAAAGGTACTCGGCATGATACTTTTCTAAAATGTCTTTAACGTTTCCAATGCCGAAGCCATGAAGCAAAGGGTCTTGTTTGGTTGTAGGAATGTGGCCATCGTTGATCTGAACGATATTACTGGGATTGATAATTAAAATAGAAAGCATATTCTCGCTGTAAAGGATCTGAATACTGACCCAGCGGTTTGGATCGGACAAGCCTGCACAAGCTTCCATGGCATTATCAATCAAATTGCCCAGCACAATAGTCACATCTACACGAGGAAGCCTCAGCGCGGAAAGATCATTGACACGAAACCGCATATCAATGCCTTGCTTCTTCCCAATATATCCCTTTTGGTTTAGAACAGCATCAATAGCAGCATTATGGCTGTTGACAAGCAAAATTCGCTCACTTTGACGTACATTCAACTCGGAAAGGAATTCCTTGGCATCGTCAACGCGTTCACTTTCCAACAATTCAGATAAAGTAGAGAGGTTTGCACGGAAGTCGTGCGTCATTTTTCTTTGCCCTGCATATGCTTGACTCAGAGCCTGGATATTTTCGTCCTGAACGTGGGCGCGTTCATTGGCAGCAATCAGCTTCTCGCGATTTTCCGCGTTTTCTTCAAGGTAGTCTAACAAAATTAAAGCGGCAATATCAACAAGATTGAGAATCAGCAAACAAATCTGCCATACACGTTGTTCTTCCGAATAGGTATATACCTGCCTGAGTACAAGCAGTGTGCAAACAGGGAAAAAGCTGATAAAGGGACCCAAGCCCTTGGCTGTATTCTTGCACGTAGCGGTTGGTGGTACTTATTTATTAGAAATGCAAATGCTAAGATAAACGAACAACGGAGAAAAAAGAATATAGAATAAAGCGGAACATTCCATATATATTCTTCGTAGGTAAACCCACTAATACGCATACAGAGTTCATCAAACCAGTGATTATAAGAAAATAAAACAGAATATACCGTTACAACGATAAATAGCCTCCGATCCCGGCGACTTTGGTACAAAAAAGCACAAAATAAATATATTAAAGCGACTTCTTGAAGCATTTTGAGTGTGTATCCAAATTTTGTGCCAACGGATATAGACAAGAATGTAGCAATGGCCCACCACAAGAGAATACAAAGCCATTGACTTTTTCTGTTTTCATTACGAGGGAAGAAAGCGTTAAATACAAGGACTTCGACTGCCAGCGCAACCACATTGCCTATAAAGCTGAGAATATTTCCCCAAATTACTACCATAGTTGCTGCGCCTGCCATCTTACAAATTTTTGCTTATTGTCGCGATAACTACGAGCCCCCACAGGAAGCGCTTGACCGATTGTCAGTACTGCACTTGTGCTTTGAAAAGACTGTAAATACGCCATATTTACAAGATAACTTTTGTGGATACGCAAAAATCCATGAGGAACAAGCAAATCCTCAAGCTGCGTCATAGTTAATCGGGTAATTAGCTGCTCACGGCATCCGCCTACCAAATGGAGATACTGTTCACGTCCCTGACTTTCTATCCATGCAAGAGATTGGACTGGGATAGGCACACTCTCACCCTCACAGAGAATCTCTACTTTCCGTTGACGGGTGCGGCACATTGCCAGTGCATCTTCAAAATAGGTGGGTAGCTTCTTTTCCAACTCGGATTTGGCAAGGTATCGAAAAGCATCCACTTCATAGCCCTCAGGGGCATATTCACTGAAGTTTGTTACGAAAATCAATACGGCTTCCGGATTCATCTTGCGCATCTTTCTGGCAAGGTCAATTCCGCTTTCTTTACCGAGGTCAATATCGAGAAATAGAATGTCATATTGTGCGATAGTGTTAGCACTCATTTCAGCAATATCAGTTAAGTAGCTCAATTTCATGGATTTGCTGGAATAGGCCGGCAATGATAGGATCCTTTTGAACATTGACTGTGCGAATGTTGGATCATCATCACAAATAAGAATCTTGACCATACTCTCTCCTATGTAGGCTCGACTGCCAATCTTTTGTTTGGGGTATGTTTTCAAAATAACGAATCCTCCGGGTTTTGTCAATAGATTTCTTTTTATATACCACGTTTGTGGAATTTAATCAAGCAAATTCCACAATTAAAATGGCGCCGAATTGTAAAATATTTATATTGTGCAAGGAGGGTAAAACGCTTATGTTGTATGATTTTGGGCCACGCCTGTTAAAACTGCGAAAAGACAAAAATCTTACGCAGCAGATGGTGGTTGAACGTGCAAAAGGGTTTGATCCGAACCTGCGACTTTCAGATTCAGTGCTGGGGAAATACGAAAGTGATCTTGCTGTTCCGCGACTGACGGAGGCAGCTGCACTGGCAGACGTTCTAAATGTTTCGTTGGATTATTTGACAAGCGGTGAGAAATGTAATGTCCTATCGCTTAAGGAATTAAGCCCAGAGCAGGTGCAATTGCTTATGGACTTGACAGCGCACATTCGAACCAAGAAAAGAAGATCTCAAGGACACAAAAATGTTCCGAAACCAACAACCGAGGAAACGGAATTGATAACTCGGCTCATTGCTGAGATTTTGTACTGAGTGCTTCTCCATCTTTCAAATTTTGCGTTTATGTCATATTTTTTGCGTTTGTGACATTTTTGTGGCGGGAATCATTTTCTGCTGATAAAATGAGCAGCGTAAGGAGTTGACATAAATGGAAGCATTGGCGGCAAGGATAGCGGCTTTTTGTTTACAAAAGCACTATATCAAACCAGATCAGATTGCTTGGCTGCAATATGGTTTGATGCGCCGCCTAATGGGAATGGTTACATTTCTTCTTCTGCTTCCAGTAGGTGCATTTTTTGACGGATGGGGAAGCACTTTCCTTTTTCTGCTGGTCTTCCGCTTCATTCGTATGCGGACAGGTGGATACCATGCTAAAACGCCGGAGGGATGCCTTTTAGGGTCAACATTTACAATGATCGTATCACTAGAGCTTGCAAAGCGATTGCATCCCGTATCAAATCTGATTTGTCTTGCTGCTGCTTCTATTTTAATTTTAAGATTAGCACCAGCAAATAATGCTGCCCTTCATTTGAACGCGGAAGAACTTGTTGCAGTACGCAAAGAAGTGAAATTAAGATTAGCAATCGTTATGCTTTCGGCGTGCCTATTGCTATTTTTTAGGGAACCGATAGCATATCGAGTAACTTCTGCGATTTTGGCTGTTGCGGTCACACTATTGATTTCTAAGCTCGGCCTTGGAATGCAATAATGCATTCTATTGATAAAAATTTTAAGTATAAGGACGAAAGGGGTAATAGTTATGGTATCAAAAGAAACCTTTACACAGCATCTTGCCCATGAAATGGCACAGGCAGTTGTTCATCGTGAACGCTACGGATGGCCGCCGGATTCGCCGTGGGGCCTGTTTCAGCCTACTCGCCCAGAAGAAACTGAAAAGATTGCTGTAAAAGAAGAACAGTAAAATGTTTGTATGATACACGTTTTGGATAACGTGTACACGATGCGCAGTCCACGTTTGTAATTGACGTGGACTGTTGCTGTATATGCGGTACATAGACAGATGAAAAGTTCAGCCATAAGGAGCTTTATATGGCGGCAATATTGTAGGCAATAGAATCACAATATTATAAACAGATAATTCTATTGTTAAATAGCAATGGCAATTGGGGTCGGCGTTTTTGCTGATCCCAATTGCTTTTCTAAGCTATTAAAAGGTGCCTAAGGGGATTTATGTGATTATTCCGGAAGTAGACGATTGATAAGTTCTTCGCAGTCGGTTGAGGTATAACCCCACAAAACAGAGCTCAGCACATTAATCGCTTCTTCCCGACGAAGATAGTAGTTGCGCATCGACATAGGCATTCCTTTTAATTCAAGAAAATGCAGAATCTCATAGTTGTTCGCATAATGATGAGGGGCAAGATATGTATAGTACAAAATCCAGTAATAGAGTTCCCCTTTTTCGTGCTTTTTTCGCATGAGATCAATCGCAGAATTTATAAGCTGTAGCATCCGTTTACTCCGCTCCAGTGAGTGCACATAAGATTCAAGATGTGTGTTTGAATTTGATGCTTCAAGACCATCCAGCACGGCCTCGGAAGCACAACCATACTCGGTGCGAAATTCCGCCTGAAGATTATAATCGGAAACTTCAATACTCCATGAAACGCTACGATAATTTTTTAAAAGAGTCCATGTATCGTGATAATAAGAGGGAAATGCGGATTTTTGATTGTGTGCAGACATAATAAATGCTCCTTATCTTTGTCATAGAAGAACTGCTTCACTCTATAAACAGAGATGCCGTGGCGATTTTGACGCATTTATAGCGCACTTAGAAAAAATATTTGTGAGGAAATTGCATGCAGAAGATGAACTTGTTCAAAAATCCCGATTATTTGAACACAAATATGCGGTCTGTGAAATATTAACGTTTTTAATATGAACTGCACGGTAGACAAACGCAGACGAACGGTCAGTTCAAACATAAAGGAATAAAAAGAAATAGCGAGGTGAAAGAAAATTAACGAAAAGATTCTCTGTAATATCATTAGACGGATACCAGATTGAAAAACGAACTAAAAAGCTATTTCTTGAAGTACAGTTATAGATGGTAGCCAATTTGTTAAGGGCAACTCTATCGAGCTTCGTACTTGCGAGAGTGTTGGATGATTAGTGCTGGCGATTCCAAGATAGGAACTGCTACATGGAATTGTCAGTATCATACGCAAATTTTGACAGTGCAGATCCTGTCTGAATGGAACTGTGCTGAAGAATTTACGTGTGCTATTTTCCAATATAATATTATTGATCCACTTTGCCGTTCTCCTCCGTTATTCCCATCGAAAAAATGATGGGAGTAATAGAATGGTAAAAAGGAACAGTGGAACATCCAAAGAGGATATATGTCAAAATCAGTTTACTGCTTATGTGGTTCTGGCGGTAAAACGAAAGCGTCAGGCTTACATAAAAAAGAAAATAAGAGATAAAGAGAACCAGGCAAAAAGGGAGGAAGAACAATCAAATTTTGGAGCCGAAGAGAATACGGTGTGGGATAGACTGGAGGTTCAAAATGAAGAATTAGTGGCTGCAGTGCAGCAGTTAAAGCCCAAAGCGCGGTTTATTGTAACAGGGTATGTCCTAAAAGGGAAAACATTTAAGGAACTTGCTCAAGAAACGAAACTCACAGAAAGAGCGGCAGCTTCTACGTATTATAGAAGCATTGAAAAACTACGTATTAAAATGGAGAAAGAGAAATGACATTTATTGAGCTGTTACTTGCGGCCAAGGAGGGAAGTGCATCTGCCTTTGAGATACTGTTTGACCGATATAAAAACCTACTGCGAAAATACTCAGTAATAAACGGAGTGTTTGATGATGATCTTTACCAAGAACAATGTATGATTTTTGTACACTGCATAGAAATTTTTGAAGTGAAATGAGCGGAGAAAAGCCGCTTCAACCGTTCGAGATGTGAATAACTTTCTCTGTGATATCAGATACAAACCATCAATGTGATGAGCAAGAAAACTTTGCACTGATCGGCGGAAAAGCATAAGAGAATGTGGGCATTCAAGGATATTTTAAATTTTTATAAATTCTAATCTGTTTGTATTCACTTTGTGGCGATATGTCGATATAATGAACACAAAAGAAATAATAATTTGTATGATTAGAACAGATAGGACGATGAAGCGCAAAGGAGTAGCATATGTTTGATGAATTTTTGGAAGATTATAAATACAACTGGAAAATGGCAGATAAGCAGTATATGGAAGAACGATACAGGGAGAGTTTGTCACCAAAGCAAAGGGAAAAGGCAAAAAGAAGCTCGACCACTTCACTCCTGCTCAGAATTAAATGGGCGCTGGAAAATTTAAAATTGAGGATGGAGGCAGCACGATTTCCAGAGATTTTAGCAATGGCGATGGTCGTGTTTTCAATTTCCCTAATTCTTTTGATTGTGTCGTGGGGATGGAATATATTGGCATCAGAGACAACATTGTATAGATGGAGTATAGCTCTTTATCTTGTCAGTGGTCTTCTAGTTCTAAACCTGATGCCAAGTACGGTGGCATATAATCGGAAAAAGCATGAGAAGCGTTCAATAAAGGACAAGCACAGTATGGAAGAAATAACAAAATACTTTGAAAGTGTTTCAGTAAAAGCACTTATTAACACGGCAGAAGACTTTAAAATTGATTTGAAAAATGCAGTGCCTTGGCTGATCCTTGAAAATCAACAGTACATGAAAGAAAAAGAGAAACGGCAGAAAGAGAATCTTCTGACACAGATTGTCGTTACACTTCTTACAATAACTCTTAGCAGCGTTACAAATGCAATTGGTGATGGTACGAATGAAGCGATAAGAAGAGGTGTGATGGTAAGCAGCGTATGCATATTAATTTTGGTTAGTCTGGTATTTGGGCATTACATAAAAAAGCATTTGGAAAAAGCGGATGATGAGTTCCAAATTAGCAAAAACTTGAGGGAAGCGCTTAATTATTATGCAAATAATTTATATAAAGAGAATCCGTTGACAATCATTTGACATGCAATATTTTTAGATACAATAAAAATGATAGGGTGAATACAGAATTGCACATAGGAATGCTCTGGAAGATTTACATAAATAGGAGACGGTTACAATGCCTAGGAAACAGATAAAACGAAAATGTGGTCATATCGAGAATATTTATTTGGAAGATCGTGAATTCAATGACCCAGCAGCATTAAAACATCATGAGGAGAACTTTGCGAAAAATGCTATGTGTCAACTAATCGTGTTTGTGAGAAAAGGATGTCTTATGTGGATTACAAAATAGAATACATTTCCTGTAGAACAAAGGAGGGAAGTTATGATGGGAAAAATAAAACGATTGTTGTATATGTACCGTATGATTTCTAAACATGCACTAGTGTAAATGCTTCTATCGTTGAGTAAACTGCGTACAATAGAAGATGAACGGATGTGGAAGCAGAGACAATAAATTAATGATATATTCACATAGGATACAGGGAAAAATCTCCGTCACGTTATGATGTGACGGAGATTTTTTGAAAAAAGATAAAGTGCTACACATTGCTTTGATGCAAGCAATGACCATACTGCAACAGTCAAATGAAACATACATTACACAGGGCATTTAATGTCGAGTACTTTGCTGTCAATGCAATCAACAACGAACGAAACGCCTGTGAGAGTCCTGTAAAATCAAATTGACTTATTGTCTGATTCATCGAACTTGTTTTCGCGTGCAATGTCGCTTTTGAAGCGGATGCACCGCACGCGACCGAGACGCTCTACAAGGAAACAGTATGGGCGGATGCCATCGTCGATTTCCAGAATTTCATAGGGCAGCAGCTGCATAAGGAGCAGTTCGGCCAAAGAGCACTTTTTGATTTGCTTTGCAAATTCCATCGCCGTATAAGGAGAGTCTCCCTCATACCGCATTGCATAGCGGCTGGGGTAGGGGAAAAACGAAATTCCGTTGGCCGCAAGCATACTTTCGCCCAACTCAATTTCCACAGAGCGGAAGTGGTAGATCCGTAACACAGGAGGCATACGCCGCTTAGGACACCATTTCGGTACATTTACTTTTGGGTCGTCGGATCGAAAGATAATGACCTTTTTGCCGCCGGTGCAGTATTTTGTGTTCGGCTTCATGCGCCGACCGTGAATCGTTTTCGTTTCAGACCCGGCATAGAGTTTACAGTCCGAGCAGTAATAACACTTGAATTTGCGTACTTTTTCTTTATACATAGGCTTTTTACCTCTTAGTTTGTCAGCAGGGGAAAGTCCTGCTTGGGTGCCTGTAAATAGTAATCCCGCTTTGCGAGAATTTCGGCATATCGCTCTTTGCCGGAAGCGGGTTCACCGTTGCCGTGGAAAGAATCAATGACCGCCTGTTCCTCCTGCGGCATATCGGCGTAGGTGCGTTTGCCGTAGTTCGGCGGTAGCCAGTTTTTGCCTCGGCTGCAATAGATGTTGAAACGCTCCAGCAGTTCTTCATTGTGGAACCGAATGTGCATCGTACCTTTTTTATAAAGGGTCACATCGAAATACTTGCAGGGGATGTTTCGCGTCTGTCCGGCTCTGGCAGCACGCGCCAGTACACCGTGCAGATTCACATAACTTGTCATGTTGCCATCCAGAAAATCGAACACCTTTTCTATATCCGAGATGCAGGCTTCAGCATGGCTGACTTCAAATGCATCAGACCAAGAGTAATCCGAGAACATTCCATTCACAGGCAGGATGATTTTGCTGTTGACTTTGTGGGCTTTATTCGCTTTCCAGCCGTTAAAGTAATGAACATTTTTCGATGTCTCCGGGTACCAGCTATGCTCGACCGTAAAACGCTCGAACAGTTTGAAGATGGTATCTTGGATGCCCTGTGACAGTTCTGCGTTCATTTCCAGTGAGATCTGCTGAATGTTAAACAGCGTGAAATCGTAGTTTACCAGCTTTCCGACCATGTCATAGTATTTCTGGCGCAGTTCACTGGTTAGCTTACCCATGAATTTGTCGTTATGGAACAGAGCGTTCCAATATTTCCGGCGGGTGAGACGTAGAAAATCATTGATATGCGGCCCTCTTGAACGATGGTCTGTGCCAACAGAAAGCACCAGTGTGCTGCCACTATATTGGCCAGGCGGGATACTTTCCATCAAATAAGGACGCATACCCAGATACTCCCGAATCAAAGCAATCCCTACATCGGTTTCAAAGTTGAACTGCTGCACGATGTTTTCGAGAAAATCTGTCAGCGTCAATTCCGTTGCCTCAGTCTGTGGCTGTTCTATATTGGAGGCTTCTTTCAAACGGGAGTAAATCTCACTATGGTATGTTGGCCTCGGAATATCAATGCGCACCAGTGCTACGGTAACATCAGTCTGGCGTTCTGCATCTTTGAAAGCGTCCGCCAAGATTTCTACTTCAGCTCCATATTCTTCCAGATACTGCTGCAAGAGTTGCCGTTGGGCAGAATAAGGATTGCGCACAGTTTCGGCATTCAGCAGACAGCGAATTTTACCGCCGCAGCATTTTAGCAACTCTATGGCCTTCAAAAGATGCTCACAGCCGGCAGAAAACGGTGGGTTCATCAGAATCAGGTCGTAGGTTTTGCGGGAAACGAAGGTCAAGAAATCATCGTGAACGATATGTAGATCTATTCTGTCCCGCAAAGAAGATTCGTACCTTAATTGCGCACGAGCGGTCTTTTCTTCGTCATTTAGACCAACCTCTTTGTCGAGTTTGTAATCGTAACGGGTACGATCTTCAAATCCGCGCAGGGTATGCTGAATTTCTTGCTGTCTGGCACTGCCAAATTCATACTTGAGAATACTGCGGATATAAGGGTCAATTTCAATGGCATCCACATTCAAGGTGTGGGGATTGTAGCGGTGTTCCTGTGCAATCGATTCTTCGGCAAGGCACCGAATCAAATCCCCCTTTCCGGCAGATGGCTCTAAAACTGTGCTGATGAAACCAAGGTCAATACCCTGTAACATTTTTTTGCCCAGTTCCTTTGGGGTAGGGTAGAAGTCGGCCTGTGCCTCCGGGGTGGAAATCAAATTCTCAGCATACATATAAAAATTCCTCCAAACTCATCTGACCGCGGATGAAATCATCTTCCATCCACCAGTGAAATACATCCTCCGCTGTAGTACCCATGTGCCAGCTTCCGTCAAGTTTTCCGCGCCTGCGCCGTTCCTCAAGCATTCTGTCAAAAGCTATAAGATACAGCTTCTCATACTGCGGATAGCGGGCAAACTCAAAATAGCGATGTTTCCCGGCCATCGGACAGCCAATACAGCCTACCCGTGAAAAGCCGCAGAAATAGAGTGGATTCACAGGTATCCTTGCATCATGCAGGAAATCCCAGACTTCCCGGTCACTCCAATCTACAATGGGATTTACAAAGCGCTTCGCCGCCAGCTTGCAGGGGGCAAACAGCGCATCCAGACTTTCCTCGTCATTTCGGATATGTACTTCCTTATCGCGGTTGGAAACCTGCTTTTCAAAGATGCCCCTGCGCTTGGAACGGCTGACGCTTTCTGCCCAGCGAACACCTGTGGCAAGGAAGCGCCCCTTGCCGTTTTGTTCCTTGAGGACGGCGCAGCAATACCGGGCCACGCGGGTCGGAGGCATTAGCTTGCGGGGAATCAGGTCCCACATACTCGTGCGCCTACCTTTATATAAAGGATAGTTGATGCTGCACCGTATGCCTCGATTCTCCAACCGCGC
>OHMY01000868.1_pt1 | contig 12465 bp, 9 predicted proteins | sample 1569381 | NCBI WGS metagenome assembly OHMY01 (sample SAMEA3879528, study PRJEB24766) | human gut metagenome | biome: human-associated habitat; feature: feces | place: USA | collected 1985/1987
AACAATTTATTGCCTACGCTATTTTACTTTTAATAGAAGAACAACTCCTATCGTTTTCAACGCCAATTACTGAAATTTTTGATGATTTGCCACAATATTTTAAAAAGATTACAATTCAACAATTATTGAATCATACTTCAGGAATTTATGACTATGAAAAGATGCCTCATCAAGAAAATGATGAACAAATCAAAGATAAGCAAGTTTTAGAATTTTTAAAAACAACTACTCATACTTATTTTAAACCAGGAACCAAATATCAATATAGTAATACGGGTTATATTTTATTAGGACAAATCATTGAACAAATATCTAAAACCAAGATAGATGAGTATCTAAAAGAGAAAATGTTTACAAAAGCTAAGTTGTTCAATACTTATGTAAATGATGAAGGTAAGACGATTATTCCAAATAGAGCATATGGACATATTAGATGATGATTCAGTAGAAGAAACAGCGGTCATTACCGCGGGACTGACTGTTACAGGTAATCTTGACTCTACGGGTTCTATTGATATCTATGGTACGGTGGAAGGCGATGTCAGCTGTATGGGCAAATTAACCGTCAGTGGTGTAGTACGCGGTGCAATCGGCGCCAATGAAGTGTTTGCAAATGATGCACAGATAGAAGGTGACATTCACGCTACCGGTTCTGTAAAGATTGGCAAAGGCACTGTAATTATCGGTGATTTATACGGAACTTCTGCGGTAATTGCAGGTGCGGTCAAGGGAAATATTGACATCGAAGGTCCTGTTATTGTAGATTCTACAGCAATCGTCGTTGGCGATATGAAATTTAAGACGGTACAGATTAACAACGGTGCAACCATTGAGGGCAGATGCTCCCAGTGCTACGGTGATGTCAATACAGAGGCAGTGTTCCAGAAGAATCCTTTTGCAAAGGCAGAACAAAAAGCAGAACCGGCAGAGGTGGCAGAAGAAACGGATATGCAGTAAAAGCCAGAAGACATTTAACGGCAGAAGCTGACTTGCCGGAGCAGATATACATAAAGAACAGCATACCGGCAGTAACGAAGAAATAAAAAGCGCGAGAGCAGCAGAGAGGAAATCAAAACACATGAAAAGAGTTATTTTAAAATTAAGCGGAGAAGCATTAGCAGGTGAGCAGAAGTCAGGATATGATGATGCACTGATTGCAGATATTGCAAGACAGGTCAAGGCAATTATTGATAAAGGAATTGATGTCGGCGTGGTAATTGGCGGTGGCAACTACTGGAGAGGACGTTCCAATGATAATATTGATAGAACAAAGGCAGACCAGATTGGTATGCTTGCGACAATTATGAATTGTATATATGTTTCTGAAATATTTAGATCATGTGGAATTAAGACAAATATTCTTACACCATTTGAATGTGGCAGCATGACTAAGTTGTTTTCAAAAGACAGAGCAAATAAGTATTTTGAAAAAGGCATGGTAGTTTTTTTTGCTGGTGGAACAGGTCATCCTTATTTTTCAACAGATACAGGAATTGTTCTTCGTGCGATTGAGCTTGATGCAGATGCAATTCTTCTTGCAAAAGCAATAGATGGTGTGTATGACAGCGATCCTAAGATTAACCCGGCTGCTAAGAAGTATGACACACTTCCTATTCAGGAGGTTGTTGATAAAAAACTTGGAGTTATCGATATGACAGCTTCAGTTATGTGCATGGAAAATAAGATGCCGCTAATGATATTCGGTCTTAATGAAAAAGACAGCATTCTTAATGCCATGACAGGTAAATTTAATGGTACTGTAGTAACAGTGGATTAAATAAAAATAAAATAAAATTAAATGGAGATGAGATAATGAGCGATATTAAAGAATTTGAAAATAAGATGAGCAAAACAGTAGATGCATTAAAGGAAGATTATGTTACAATAAGAGCCGGAAGAGCTAATCCGCATATTCTTGATAAGATTAAAGTTGATTATTATGGCACACCAACATCACTTCAGCAGGTTGCCAATATATCAGTTCCTGAGGCAAGAATGATTCAGATTCAGCCATGGGAGAGCAGTCTTATCAAAGAGATTGAAAAGGCAATTTTAGTATCAGATCTTGGAATTACACCTAATAATGATGGCAAGGTTATAAGACTTATTTTCCCTGAACTTACAGAAGACAGACGTAAGGAACTTGCAGAAGAACGAAGAAAAGATCTTGTAAAAGAAGTTAAGAAAAAAGGCGATAATGCCAAAGTTGCAATCAGAAATGTAAGACGCGATGCGAATGATTTATTTAAGAAGCAGAATAAAGCAGGAGAAATATCAGATGATGAACTTAAAGGAACAGAAGATGATATTCAGAAGCTTACAGATAAGTATGTTGGCATTATAGATGCAACAGTTGAAGAAAAAACAAAAGAAATTCTTACAGTATAATTTTTATATGTGAATCCGTGGGATTCCGGTAGCTTTTAGCAGGTTGTGCCGGCTCCTGCGGATTTTCTTTAGAAAAAACAAGGAGGCAAATCCTCTGCTCCTGCGAGGGCAGTCGCATTTTTGCTTCGCAAAAACAAGGAGGCAAATCCTCTCCTCGTCAAAGGACTCGGATTTTTGCTTCGCAAAAACAAGGAGGATTCATGGATTTTTTTAATGAAGAACTTGGACTTAAAATACCTGGTCATGTTGCTGTTATTCTTGATGGTAACGGCCGTTGGGCAAAACAGAGAAAAATGCCCAGAACTTATGGACATAAAGTAGGAAGCCAGGTTGTTGAAGATATGCTTAATATTGTTGATGATCTTGGCGTTAAGTATTTTACAGTATATGCATTTTCAACAGAAAACTGGAAACGTTCACAAGAAGAAGTTTCAACTCTTATGGGAATTTTGAGGTGGTATCTTAAAGACTGTGTTAAAAAGTCAATGAAGAATAATGTAAGATGCCGTGTTATAGGTAGAAAAGAAGAACTCAGTCCTGATATAGTACAGAGTATTGAAAATCTTGAAGAAAAGACAAAGAATAATACAGGACTTAATTTTACAATAGCTATTAATTATGGCGGAAGAGATGAGATTACAAGAGCTGTCAAAAAGATAGCAGCTGATGTAAAGGCCGGAAAAATCAATCCGGATGATATTACTGAACAGACTATTACAGATAATCTTGATACGCGGGAGCTTCCGGACCCGGATCTTCTTATAAGAACAAGCGGTGAGCAGAGATTATCCAATTATCTTCCGTGGCAGCTGGCATATACGGAGTTTTATTTTACTGATACATACTGGCCTGATTTTAGCAAAGAAGAGCTTATAAAGGCATTTGAGAAATATAATAAAAGAGAACGACGTTTTGGCGGCGTTAAGGAGGATGCTAAGTGAAAACTAGAATTATAAGCGGAATATTTCTTGCAATAATTGCAGCTTCATCGCTTTATGTAGGAAGCTGGTATCTGTTTCTTTTATGTGCATTTATATCGCTTGTCGGAATGTATGAATTATACAGGGCAGCCGGTATACATGAAAAGCTGCTTGGAATCTGTGGCTATGTTGTAGCTGTGGCATATTATGTGTGCGTATGGCTTGGAAAATGGCAGCTTGAAACGCTTGTTTTTGTATTTGGACTTATGGCAATCATGACAATATATGTCATAACATTTCCAAAATATAAATCGCAGGATGCAATGCTTGTCTTTACAGGAATATTTTACGTTGCAGTAATGCTTTCATATATATATAAAGTTAGAGTTGCAGGAGACGGCAAATATATAGTATGGCTTGTATTTGTATCATCATGGGGCAATGACACATTTGCATATTTTACAGGTGTTCTTTTTGGTAAACATAAGATGGCACCTAAGCTTTCTCCGAAAAAATCAGTTGAAGGAGCAGTTGGCGGTGTGACAGGTGCAACTTTACTGGGCATAATCTATGGATTTATAATAAGCGGAAGAATGTCCGGCATATTTGTGCATCCTGTATGGACATTTGCAATAGCAAGTTTTATAGGAGCGTTGTTATCTATAATCGGAGATTTGGCTGCATCTGCAATCAAGAGAAATTATGATATAAAAGATTATGGAAAACTTATTCCGGGACACGGCGGAATCATGGACAGGTTTGACAGTGTGATATTCACGGCTCCGGCTGTATATTGGGCTGTTTACCTTATCAGTCACATAATGTAAGAAAGGCTTGAATAATTATGAAAAGTGTATCTTTATTAGGTTCAACAGGTTCAATAGGAACACAGACATTAGATGTTATAAGAAAAAATAATGATATAAAAGTTGTGGCTCTCGCTGCAGGCACAAGAGTAAAAGAATTAGCTGAGCAGGCCAGAGAATTTAAGCCGCAGCTTGTAAGCGTTGGAACACAGGAAAAGGCAAAAGAGCTGAAAGTTCTCCTTTCCGATATGGATGTTAAGATTGTATATGGCATGGAAGGACTTATTGAGGCAGCTACAATAGATGAAGCTGACATTGTAGTGACTGCGGTTGTGGGCATGATGGGAATAGAACCTACAATTGCGGCAATTAATGCACATAAAGATATTGCACTGGCAAATAAGGAGACACTTGTTACAGCCGGTCATATCATCATTAATCTTGCAAAAGAAAAAAATGTATCAATTTATCCTGTAGATAGCGAACATTCAGCAATATTCCAGTGCCTTAACGGTGAAAACAGGGGACAGATTGATAAAATTCTTCTTACTGCATCAGGCGGTCCTTTCAGGGGAAAGACAAGAAAAGAACTTGAAAATGTTACACTTGCCGATGCATTAAAACACCCAAACTGGGCTATGGGAAGAAAAATCACAATAGATTCATCTACAATGGTAAACAAAGGACTTGAAGTTATAGAGGCACAGTGGCTTTTTGGTGTTCCTGTTGATAAAGTACAGGTTATAGTCCAGCCACAGAGCATAATTCATTCTATGGTGCAGTTTGTTGACGGTGGTGTAATGGCCCAGCTTGGAAGTCCTGATATGCGTCTTCCTATTCAATATGCATTATATTACCCTGAGAGACGAATACTCGATACTAAAAGACTTGATTTTTATGAACTTGCACAGATTACATTTGAAAAACCTGATATGGAAACATTTAAGGGACTTAAATTTGCATATAATGCAGCAGAAAGAGGCGGCAATATTCCTACAGCAATGAATGCAGCCAACGAGCTTGCAGTAAGCAGATTTCTGGACGAAAAGATAAAATATCTTGATATATATGACATAATAGAGTATGCCATGGAAAATATTAAGTATATCGACAATCCTACAGTTGAACAGATTCTTGAGACTGAAAAGACTGTATATGAAATGATTGAAAGCAGGTGGTGATTTGATTTTAAATATAATCATAGCAATTATCATGATTGGACTTATTGTCCTTATTCATGAATTTGGACATTTTATAGTCGCAAAGGCTAATGGAGTCGCTGTAGTTGAGTTTTCAATAGGCTTCGGACCTAAGCTTTTCGGAATAAAAAAGGGAGATACTGAATACTGTCTGAAGCTTATACCATTTGGTGGTGCATGTATAATGCTTGGAGACGATATGCTTACACAGTCTGATGATGGCAGTGAAGATGAAAATGGAGAAGATGAAGATTCAGATGATTTGCCTGCAAAAGAAAGAAGAGAAGAACTTTTAAAAAATTATGATGCAGACAAAGCATTTGCAGCTAAAACAGTGTGGTCAAGAATTGCAATAATAGCTGCCGGACCTGTATTTAACTTTCTTCTTGCATTTGTGTTCGCTGTTATTATAATTGGAAGTGTCGGTACAGATCCATGTACTGTTGATGTTGTAGAGGATAGTTCACCGGCGGCAGCTGCGGGACTTCAAGTTGGTGATGAGATAACAAAAATTAACAATAACGGCATTGCATTTTCAAAGGAATATGCATTTTATCAGGCATATCATGCATCTGATACAATGAATATAACATATAAGCGTGATGGTCAGAAATATACGACAACAGTTACACCCGAGTACAGAAAACTGAGTGTATACAGACTTGGTATTACTATTAGCGACAACACACTTGTTGCCTCAGTAAGTGATAATTCGGCAGCTTCAAAAGCCGGAATTGAAAAAGGCGATGTGATAGTTTCAGTTGATGGAGTAAAGCCTACGGATGACAATAAAATTCCGCAGATAATTAATAATTCAGGCGGAAAAGAGATTGAGATGGTAGTAAAACGCGACGGTCAGGATGTTACATTAAAAGTTACGCCAACACTCGTTGAAAGCGAAGAATACTATACAGGTTTTGACAGCTATGGATATCGTGTAAAAGTCAGCCCTGCACAGACAATACTCTGCTCGTTTAAAGAAGTAGGATACTGGATAGAAACAGTTGTAAAAAGTGTCGGAATGATGTTTACAGGTAAACTTGGAATTAATGATTTATCAGGACCGGTGGGTGTTGTGGATTCAGTTAATACTGTTGTTGAACAGAGTAAGCCGGATGGGGCATGGTATGTGTGTCTTAACATATTCCAGTATATTGTAATGTTAAGTGCTAACCTCGGAGTTATGAATCTCCTTCCTTTACCGGCACTTGACGGCGGAAGACTTCTTTTTATGTTTATTGAAGTGGTTAGAGGAAAACCTGTAAAGAAAGAGCGTGAGGGAATGGTTCATTTTGTCGGAATGGTTCTTCTTATGCTTCTTATGGTCTATATAATGTTTAAAGATATAGTTAATTTGTTTTAAAATATTTGTTTTAGAATGTATTGACAGGGCAGTATGTTTGTCACAAAGGTATCATAACTGTCCGGAAACGGAGTTTTTATGTACAGAGATAATACGAAAACGGTAAAAATCGGTAACTGTGTAATCGGAGGTGGAAATAAAATTGCAATCCAGTCCATGACAAATACAAGAACTGAAAATGTAAAAGAGACGGTAAAGCAGATTCTTGCTCTTGAAGAGGCAGGCTGTGACATAGTAAGATGCACGGTTCCGACGCAGGAGGCGGCAGATGCGATACGCGAGATAAAAAGATATATCCATATTCCGCTTGTTGCCGATATTCATTTTGATTACAGAATGGCAATCGCGGCGATTGAAAACGGTGCCGATAAAATCAGAATCAATCCCGGAAATATAGGAAGTACAGACAGAATCAAGGCGGTCGTAGATGCTGCAAAAGAAAGAAACATTCCTATTCGTGTCGGTGTAAACAGCGGCTCTCTTGAAAAAGACCTTATTGAAAAATATAATGGTGTTACAGCCGAAGGTCTCGTTGAGAGTGCACTTGATAAAGTTAAGATAATTGAAGATTTGGGATATGATAATCTTGTTATAAGTATCAAATCATCGGATGTTTTGATGTGCGTAAAAGCACATGAGCTTATTGCAGATAAGACAAATCATCCGCTTCATGTTGGAATAACAGAGTCAGGCACAGTATTTTCCGGAAGTATCAAATCAGCGATAGGATTAGGACTTATTCTTAATCAGGGTATCGGTGATACAATAAGAGTGTCATTAACAGACGACCCGGTAAAAGAGATTGAAGCTGCAAAGCTTATATTAAGAACACTTGGGTTGAGAAAAGGTGGAATTGAAGTTGTTTCATGCCCTACATGCGGGCGAACAAAGATTAATCTTATCGACCTTGCCGGAAGAGTTGAAAAGCTGGCAGCAGGATATGACCTTGATTTAAAACTTGCTGTTATGGGATGTGTTGTAAACGGTCCGGGAGAGGCTAAAGAAGCAGATCTTGGAATTGCAGGCGGAGACGGCTGTGGCGTTCTTATTAAACATGGTGAAGTTGTGCGTAAAGTAGCTGAAAATGAGCTGCTTGACACATTAAAGTATGAGCTTGACCATTGGAATGACTAAAAGAAATATGAATGTTTTAATGTAAATGCTTTAGAGGAGTGTTATTTAGTTGAATAAATTTTTTGAAGTGTTTAATACACTTAAAGTGCCGGAGGAAATAGGAGTTTATCTTACTGATACGGAAGTTACCCGTGTATCAAAGACATCTACCAATTCTCTGGCACGTGTCTATTTAAGCAGTGAACGGCTTATAAGCAAGCAGATAATATACAAGGCGGAGGACGCTTTGAAAAAGCAGATATTCCGCATGAAAAATATGGATGTGCGTATAATTGACAGATACAGACTTTCAAAACAGTACACACCCGTCAAAATTATGGAAATATATTATGACAGCATATTATTTGAACTTGAGAAATATTGGACTCTCGAATATAATCTGTTGAAAAATTCACAATGGGAATTTGATGGGGAACACTGTCTTGTGCTTACTCTTGAGGACGGATTTTTGTCAAGGACATATGCCGATACGCTTGCGGATTATTTCAAAAAAATATTTTTGAACCGTTTTGGGTTTGAAATTGATGTTATATATAAATATGCAAAAAAAGAGGGAAGTCACTACGAGCTTGAAAATGAGCATAAGCTGAATCTGCGTGTCGCACAGATTGAAAAGAATATGAGGGCGGCACAGGCAGCGGGCGACGGAGTGAATGAGGATTCTTCAAAAACAGCATTTTCAAGGGGAACGTCAACAAGCTCAAAATCGGAAAATGCTGCATCATCAGGTACAAAGTCAAATGATGGTGTAGTACAGGAGAATTCACGTCAATCATCGTTTGGAGACAAAAACAGAACCCAGTTTGGACAAAAGGGAAGCCAGAACGAGTATTACAAAAAGAAGCCGTCAAATCCGGATGTTTTATATGGAAGAGATTTTGACGAGGAACCTATGCCTATAGAGCAGGTGGATTCAGCACTAGGCGAGATTGTTATCGCGGGAATGATAAGAAAGGTTGACGAGCGTGAAATAAGAAATGAAAGAACAATTCTCATGTTTGACCTGACTGATTTTACGGATACGATAACCGTTAAAATGTTTATTGCAAATGCACAGCTTCCTGAAGTCAAAGAGTACATAAAAAAAGGAAACTTTATAAAAGTCAAGGGTGTTGCGGCACTTGACAGATATGACCAGGAAATCTCAATTACGAGCGTGTGGGGTATCAGAAAATCGCAGGATAACCGCGAAGTGAGAAACGATTTGTCGCTTCACAAAAGAGTGGAGCTTCATTGCCATACGAAAATGAGCGACATGGATGGCGTTTCATCTGTTTCCGATATTATAAAACAGGCAATCCGCTGGGGACACAAAGGAATTGCAATTACGGACCATGGTGTTGTGCAGGCGTTTACGGACGCTTATCACACTATGGAAGACTTGAAAGGCAAATACAAGAAAAAGGGCGAAGAGCTTGATTTTAAGATAATATATGGTGTGGAAGCTTATCTTGTAGATGATACGCGTCAGATTGTAATTAATTCAATGGGGCAGAATTTCAATGATACGTTTGTTGTATTTGACCTGGAGACTACGGGATTTTCGGCAGAAGTTGACAGAATTATCGAGATAGGTGCCGTAAAGATAAAAAATGGTGAGATTGTAGATAATTTCAGCAAATTTGTAAATCCTAAGATTCCGATTCCTTTCAGAATAGAAAAACTTACGGGAATTAACGATTCCATGGTTATGGAAGCGGAACCGATAGAAAAGATTCTTCCTGAATTTCTTGAATTCTGCGGAGATGCCGTCATGGTTGCACACAATGCAGGGTTTGATACAAGCTTTATAATAAATAACGCTGAAAGACTTGGAATAAAATATGACCCTACAATAATGGATACGGTGCTTCTGGCACAGTTTGTTATACCTAACCTTCATAATTACAAGCTGGATACGCTTTGTAAGCACCTTGCCGTATCGCTTGAAAACCACCACAGGGCTGTAGACGATGCACAGGCTACGGCATATATTTACCTCAAAATGGTAAAAATGCTTGAAGAAAGAGATATATTTGACTTGGATAAGTTAAATGAGGCAGGAAAACTAGATGATGAGGCGATAAAAAAGCTTCATCAGTATCACTGTATAATTCTTGCGTCAAGCGAGCAGGGAAGAATAAATCTTTACAGGCTTATTTCGGCATCGCATCTTCAGTATTTCAGCCGTTTTCCTAAGATTCCCAAAAGCCTTGTAAACAAATACAGGGAAGGACTTATTATAGGAAGTGCATGTGAGGCTGGAGAACTTTTCCGAGCTATGGTAAACGGCCGTTCCGAGGCTGAGATTGCAAGAATAGTATCGTTTTATGACTATCTTGAAGTACAGCCTATTGGCAATAACCGTTTTATGATAGAAAAAGATGATTATTATGTAAAAAATGAAGAAGATTTAAGAGATTTAAACAGAAGAATAATTGCACTCGGTGAGAAGTTCTCAAAACCGGTTGTGGCTACATGTGATGTGCATTTTCTTAATCCGGAAGATGAAATTTACAGGCGTATAATTATGGCTGGCAAGGGCTTTGATGACGCAGACAACCAGGCTCCGCTTTATCTTCATACAACAGAAGAGATGCTGCATGAGTTTGATTATCTCGGAAGCGACAAGGCATACGAAATTGTTGTTGAAAATACAAATAAAATTCTTAATATGTGTGAAGATATAATTCCGGTTCGTCCTGATAAAAGACCTCCGGTAATTGAAAATTCTGACCAGATGTTAAGAACGATATGTGAAAACAGGGCGTTGGAGCTTTACGGCAACCCTCTGCCTGAAATAGTAAAAGAGCGTCTTGACAGAGAGCTTAATTCAATTATCAGTAATGGATATTCTGTTATGTATATAATTGCACAGAAGCTTGTATGGAAATCAAATGATGACGGATATCTTGTTGGCTCGAGAGGTTCTGTTGGTTCATCATTTGCGGCTACGATGGCCGGTATCACGGAAGTAAATCCGTTAAGTCCTCATTATCTGTGCCCAAAATGCTACTATAACGAATTTGATTCGGAAGACGTTAAGAAATTTGCTGGCGGTGCTGGCTGTGACATGCCTGATAAAATATGTCCGAGATGCGGACACAAACTTAACAAAATGGGATTTGACATTCCGTTTGAGACATTCCTTGGATTCAAAGGGAATAAAGAGCCTGATATCGACCTTAACTTTTCCAATGAATACCAGAGTAAGGCACATTCGTTTACCGAGGTTATTTTTGGAAAAGGACAGACATTTAAAGCGGGAACAATCGGTACGGTTGCCGAAAAAACTGCATACGGATATGTTTTTAACTATTTTAAGGATAAATCCGAAAAAGAGGGCAGGCCAATCGTAAAAAGAAGATGTGAAATAGAGCGTATTGCCGAGGGCTGCGTGGATATACGAAGAACAACAGGACAGCACCCGGGAGGAATTGTAGTTCTGCCTATCGGTGACGAAATTCACTCGTTTACGCCAGTACAGCACCCTGCAAACGACTGTACAACAAGTATTGTAACGACACATTTCGATTACCATAGTATCGACCATAACCTGTTAAAGCTTGATATTCTTGGACATCTCGACCCTACAATGATTAGGATGTTACAGGATCTGACGGGAATTGACCCGCTTGAAATTCCGCTTGACTCAAAAGAGGTAATGTCACTTTTTAAAGATACAAGTGCACTTGGAATAACGCCTGCTGATATAGGCGGTTGTAAGCTTGGTGCATTGGGAATTCCGGAATTTGGTACTGATTTTGCCATGCAGATGCTTATCGATACGAAACCACAGTATTTTTCTGATCTGGTTCGTATTGCAGGACTTTCACATGGTACAGACGTGTGGCTTGGAAATGCACAGGTGCTCTTAAAGGAAGGAAAAGCTACAATTTCAACGGCAATCTGTACAAGAGATGATATTATGATTTATCTTATTCAGAAAGGCATTGAGAGTGAGACGGCATTTACAATAATGGAAAAAGTCCGTAAGGGTAAAGGTCTTACAGAGGAGCAGGAGACTATAATGCGTGAGCATGATGTTCCAGACTGGTATATATGGTCATGTAAAAAGATTAAATATATGTTCCCTAAGGCACATGCTGCTGCCTATGTTATGATGGCATGGCGTGTCGCATACTGCAAGGTGTTCTATCCGCTTGCCTATTACTGTGCATATTTCAGTATCAGAGCCAATGCGTTTGATTACGAAAAAATGGCAATGGGACGCGATAAGCTGGAATATTTTATAGATGATTATAAAAATAAGAAATCGCTCGGAACGATAACAAATACCGAGGAAGATGAGTTAAAAGATATGAGAATTGTCCAGGAAATGTATGCAAGAGGCTACGATTTCATACCGATTGACATATATAAGGCAAAGGCGAGAAGTTTTCAGATTATCGATGGAAAGATTATGCCGTCGTTTAAAGTCATAGACAAGGTTGGTGAAGTTGCCGGGGAAGGAATTGAGATTGCAGCAAGAGCCGGGGAATTTCTTTCAAAAGATGATTTGAGGGCAAGAGCAAAAGTCGGACAGACGGTAATAGATAAGTTAAATGACTTGGGACTACTGGGGAGTATGGCGGACAGCAATCAGTTGTCACTTTTCGATTTCTAAAATAAGAAAATGTGTAATATATTGAAAAGAACTATTGCTTTTTATATTT
>OHMY01000876.1_pt1 | contig 12319 bp, 10 predicted proteins | sample 1569381 | NCBI WGS metagenome assembly OHMY01 (sample SAMEA3879528, study PRJEB24766) | human gut metagenome | biome: human-associated habitat; feature: feces | place: USA | collected 1985/1987
ACACCCCATTTCCTAAACAGTATACCATACTGTCTAACAAATGGGGTGCAGTTCACAGGTCAATCAGGACGCGCAGGACGCGCAGAAGACCCTGAAGGATGCGGAAGTCAAATACAATAAAGACAACCCCACGACCAACCCTGACGGCTCCCAGAAGCTGGATGGCGTGATCGTGACCAACCCCGAGGGCAGCGGTGAGACTGACCCCAACCCCAACCCTAACCCCAACCCCGGCAGCGGCGAGACTGACCCCAACCCCAACCCCGACAGCGGCGAGACTAACCCCAACCCCAACCCCGGCAGCGGTGAGACCGGCTCCGGCGAAACTGGCGGCGAAACCGACCCCAACCCCAACCCCGGCTCCGGTGAGACTGCCCCCGAGGAGAAAAAGTCCGAAGAGAAAAAGCCCGAGGAGAAAGAACCCGAGGAGAAAAAGCCCGAGCAGATCGGCACCGCTGAAAAGACCGAGAAGTCCGAGACCAACGTGGAGACGAAACCCAACCCCGGCGCAGAGCCGATTAAGGACAACACCCCGCCCACTGTGGAGAAGAACCCGGACGGCTCCACCACCATCACCCAGCCCACCGTGACCCCCGGCACTGAAACCACCACCACCACCGGCACCGGCACGGCCACGGGCGATCTGGATACCGTTGTCACAGAGACCCCCAAGGAGAAAATCGACCTTGAGAAGGAACTGGGCAAGGTGAACCCGGACATCAGCTGGGATATTGAGAAGGGCGCTGACGCGGTCAACGGCTACAAGGTAGAGGAAGTGACCAACACTCCCGACGGCAACCAGCAGACCCTCAAGCTGAGGAAAGAGGAAAAAACCACCGCTGAGATGACCGCTGAAGACATCGCCAAGCTGGTGGATGCCGAAAAGCCCACGGTGAACCCCGACGGCACCTATACCCTCACCCGGACCGAGACCATTCTGGACGCAGAGGGCAACCCCCAGACCCGTACCACCTACATCACCATTCGGGACAACAAGGTCACCACCAAGACCACCACCGAGCTGACCATCACCCGGAAAAAGGCAGAGCAGGATGGCAGTGAGCGGGTTGATTTTGAGGTGAAATACCCCGAGATCACTGTTACCAATAAAGAGAAGCCTGAGGATACGAAGACCATCTCCCGTGAGCTTCTGGATACCATCCTCAGCCAGAACCCAAAGGAAGACGGCAGCTATGAGTACACAGATAGTGACGGCCAGAAGTATGAGGTCAAGGTCGATGGGACTGCCGAGAAACTGAACAATGAAGAGATCGTTGCAAGACTGAAGCAGGACGGCTACACAGAGTATGATTATGACGTAGCCGACGGCGCAATCTACTATACCACCCCGCACGGCGAGAAAGTTAAGCTGGAAGAGGTGCAGAGCAATCTTCTCCGCCGGAGCCTCACTTATAAAGTGACCCTGACGACCACGAAAGAGGACGGTGAAGGAAACGTTGATAAGGAGAAGGCCGAGGCAGAAGCCAAGAAAGCAGCGATTCAGAATGCCCTGACCAACGCGGTGGAACAGCTGGATGTTGACAATGACACCAAGGCAAAGCTGAAGGGCAAAATCAAGCCCGACGAACTCAACCTGAACGGCGGCACCTTTGAGGTGACATCGGAAGATGGTAAAACCACCTACACCCTGACCTACAGCGATGCTGGGGCAGAGGTTACGGAAACTAAGAAGGCCGAGGATTCCAAGGTTCCCGGCAAGGACCCCAAGGACATCACCGATGTGAAGGACAACACCGTCACCGGCACGGCGTATGTGACAGGCTCCACGATTATTTGGAAGGGCGAAGATCAGAATTACGATACCGGTGCAGGCACACTGGGGATTGGTGCTGATTTCAAGACTGCTCCGGAGGGCGCAACTGCTGTTGAGCGGGATGGTCTTGACCGGATCACCAGCTATAAGGATGCACAGGGCAATACCCATAGCTTTAAGTATAAAGATGGTGTTGACCTGAACGACCTGACTCCCGAAGAAAAAACGGCACTGGAAGCAGCTGCAAACAAGCCCGGCTGGACTACGGAAAACCTGACCGCATCTCTGACCCGGGTGCGCTGGGAGGTCGTGTCCCCCGAGAGAAAGGAACCCAAGACCGAGGACATTGTGGGTGCTTCCCCCATTGAACTCGTAAAGGACAACAACAACTGGAGCCAGACCGACAACAACGGAACGTTTGACTTTACACACAGCGGCACGACCTATACCGGAATGAAGCTGGAAAGTACGTCTGAAGATGGTAAAACCAGAACCTACAAAAAGACCGATGCCGATAACACTGTGACCATCATCACCGTTACCACCCGGGAGCTGACCGAACCAGAGATCAGGGCTAAGTTTGGAAGCAACCTTATCAGCTTGAACCTTGAAGATAAGACCGTTACCTACACGGGAGAAGATGGCAAGACCTACACGGCAAGCTACGTTGCTCAGGAAGAAAAACTGACTGTGGAAGTCCAGAAGCCGGACGTGGTTGCAGCCACCGGCAGCACCGAGACCGAAGCCCAGAACGCATTCCTCGATAATCTGGAAAAAGCCCGTCTGGAAGCTATGGCTAAAGGTGAGACCCTTGTCATCGAGTACGAGGAAAACGGCGAGATCAAGAACCTGAAAGTTGACAGAAAGATGACATGGGATGAGGTCGTCGTGGTAGTGGGACACGTGGTCAACTACAATGCCATGACCAATGCCGAGCTGGTCGAGTACCTGAATGCGCTGAAAACCGACGCCCAGAACACCGGCAAATACTACGATGGCTCCACATCTTGGAGCACGCCTTACTACGAAGATGCCAGTGGCAAGATGCAGCGTGTTCCTCCGGAGGATGTCGGGAAGATTTATCAGAAGTGGAACGGAAAATACTATGTAAAGATCGACGGTGAAGAGCATAGAGTCCGCTATAACAAGAACAACATCAAACACCTTGATCTGGCAACGGATTCCAAGCTGACCCTGTCGGAGAAGGAGAAAGACGGAACGGCGAAGATCGACGACTGCGTTCTGCTGAACCCCACGCTGACATGGCACGAGAATGCTGAAACGCTTGTAAACAAAAAAGGAGAAGGCAAACAGGCGAACTTTGTAGACCGCATCACCTACGACAACGAGGCTGACGACAATGACGACACCGGCCACTACGAGTATCCCCGTGCCAGCTGGGATAACAAGAACGCAAAAAACAACGCCCCCACAAAGAGCGTCTTCTACAAGGTCGAGGGCAAGGTGGCTTACGGCAAACTGGGCGGCAAATATGAGGCAACGCCTACCGGTGGTTTTTGGGGAGATGAATACACCGAAGAGGATTATGCAAGAGCTGAAAAGCGCGCAAAGGATGCCCTGGCAGCATATCAGGCTGCACACCCGGAGCTGAAAGATGCACAGGTCGTTGAAATCCACACAGATCAGACCAAGGGCGGTGGTCATCACTACTACCAGATCTACCTGTACCAGTCGGATCTGACGGCCTACGGCTATATGTCCGATGACAACAACACCTGCGGCAATGCACTTTTCGCACCGGGCAGTAAGCACGATTACATTGGCGGTTACGATCTGACCCTTGGAGACCTGACCCAGATCGATAAGAAGCACGTGGTGGCCATGGGCAAGAACACGATCGCCCTCTCCGCAACCATTAAGCACAGGAAGCTGGTGGAGAACCTGACCAACAGAGAACTGCGCTACACCCCCAAATCCGTAACGGAAACCATCATCCATGAGAGCGAAGTAATTGGGCAGGACACTGACCTTTCCGGCAGCTATCAGGCCAACTACACCAAGACGGAAGATTACACGGACGAACAGCAGAAGGGCATTGAAGGTACCGGTAAAGGCCACTACAAGAGCTTTACCAACCTGATCCGGAACATCTTTAAGGGTGAGGACACCGGCACCGTGGAAGGCGGCTTTATCAAGTACGAGTACCACACCGAGAAGGACAAGGAAGGCAACCCCGTGCCGTTTGAGCCAGAGCAGATGGTAGTGACCACCAAGCAGGATGCGGAAGTGCACTACACCTTTACCTCTCAGGAGAGCCGGGATGTGTGGATCAAGGGCTACACCCAGACCGTGGTGCCGCCCGTGAACCCGGGCCCCGATACGCCCGAGCTGCCGCCGGTGGAGGACGCAAAGCCAGCCCCCGCCCCGGCTCCCGCCCCCGAGGCTCCGGTGCTGCCCGTGGTGCAGGATGCAAGACCTGACCCCGCTCCCGCCCCGGCCCCGGCCCCCGCTCCTGAGACCCCGGTGCTCCCGGCGGTGCAGGATGCCAAGCTGATCCAGACCGGCACCAGCGGCTGGCTGGCGGACCTGATGCTGGGCGCAGGCATGGTGCTGTCCGCAGCGGGATATTGGATGGAGCGCAAGCGCAAGGCCATGTTCTACAAGTCCCAGCACTGAACCCCGACCCCCAAAGGCCCCGGGCAAACGCCCCGCTGACCCTTTGGGCCATGCATCACATTCCTGAACGATTCCCCCAAAAAGTTACTTCCCAGAATCTCCTGCCAATCGCTATCCCCTGAGGCAGCGGGCCCGCACGCCGCTGCCTCGCCCCGGAGGGTCCCGCAAGCCCTCCGGGGCTTTTTTTGTTGGCCGCACAGCCCGTTCCGGCAGAAAAAAACAGGGCTGCTCCACATCTCTGTGGGGCAGTCCTGTCTGGCTGCGCGGGTCGGCGCACGGGCTTCCGGGTTTCCCCCGAAAGGGTGCGGCTCAGCGCGCGGTTTTCTTTTCCTCCGGAGCCTCCGGGTTGTTTTCCAGGTTCAGCTCGGGCATCAGCTCGTTGCTGATGATGGTCAGCATCTGTTCCAGCTTCTTCACGTCCTCTTTGGGGAAGCGCTTGTTCACCCGCTGGACCACTGTGCTCAGGTAAGAGTAGCTGATGTTGTAGTAGTCGATATACTTCTGGGTGGGCCGCAGGTGATACTCCCGGCGGTCGGTGGTGGACTGGATCTTTTCCACATAGCCCTTGCGCACCAGCGAGCCGATCTTATACGCCGCGTTGGGGGTGGAGATCTGCATCATCCGGGAAAACTCCGCAATGGTGGGCTCCCCCATGGCCATAATGCCCTCCATGCAAAAGGATTCCACCGTGGTCAGGGTCGCCTCACGGGTGGCAAAGCGCTGGAACACGTTCTGGTAGAAATGGAGCTTGAACTTGGTATAGACATCGTTGAATGCTTTTTCCAGCATGGTACGGTCTCCCTTCGAACACTCAATTTCCTTTAGTATATCACGCTTTGGTCTTTTTGCCCAGCTTTACGCGCAGAATGTTCAGCACCACCAGCTCCAGCACAATGGCAACGCCCAGCAGGATCAGCGAGGTCCACAGGCTGGCGCTGCTGCCCAGGAACATCTGGGTCAGGCCGGTGATCACATAGCACGCGGCGGAACAGGAAGCGGCGGTAATGGCGTAGGGCAGCTGGGTGGAAACATGGTTCACATGGCTGCAATGCGCACCGGCAGAGGCCATGATGGTGGTGTCGGAAATGGGAGAGCAGTGGTCGCCGCACACAGCGCCGGACAGGCAGGCCGCAATGGAGACCACCAGCATCTCGCCCTGCGGGAAAGCGTGGCAGACAATGGGGATCAGGATGGAGAAGGTGCCCCAGGAGGTGCCGGTGGCAAAGGCCAGGAACACCGCCACCAGGAAGATGATGACCGGCAGCAGGTACTGCAGGGCGGCAGCGGAGCCGCCCAGCAGGTTGGCAACGTAATATTTTGCACCCAGCAGGTTGGTCATGCCGGAAAGCGTCCAGGCCAGGGTCAGGATCAGCATGGGGCTGACCATGGCCTTGAAGCCCTCGGGGATGCAGGCGGCAAAATCCTGGAACGTCATCACGCTGCGGACACGGTAGAACACAAAGGTGAACATCAGGGCAATGCTGCTGCCCAGCACCAGACCTGCAGAAGCGTTGCAGTCCGCAAAGGCGGTAACGAAGTCCACGCCCTCAAAGAAGCCGCCGGTGTACACCATGCCGAAGATACAGGCCGCGATCAGCACCAGCACCGGCGCGATCAGGTCGATGACATGGCCGTTGGTATCGCTGCCGTCGTCCACATCGTCGCCGTAGGGACGGTCGGCGGTGGTAAACAGGTCGCCGTTTTGGGCGTTGTCCTCGTTCAGCTTCATGGGGCCGAACTCTGCCCCGGTAAAGATGAGGAACAGGCTCATCACCACGGTCATGACGGCGTAATAGTTATAAGGAATGGTGCGCAGGAACATGGTAAAGCCGTTGATGCCGGAGCCTTCGGGCACGCTGGAGGTAACGGCGGCGGCCCAGCTGGACACCGGCGCAATGATGCACACCGGGGCGGCGGTGGAATCAATGAGGTAGGCCAGCTTTGCGCGGGAGACCTTCTGCCGGTCGGTCACGGGGCGCATCACAGAGCCCACGGTCAGGCAGTTGAAGTAGTCATCCACAAAAATGAGCACGCCCAGAATCAGGGTGGCAAACTGCGCCCCGGCCCGGGTGTGGATGTGGGTGGAGGCCCAGCGGCCAAAGGCGGCGCTGCCGCCGGCCTTGTTCATCAGGGCCACCAGAATGCCCAGCATCACCAGAAAGACCAGAATGCCCACGTTGCTGCTGTCAGAGAGCTTGGCGACCATACCGCCGTCCTCGTTGAAGAACAGGGTGGTGACCGCCAGCTCCAGGTTGCCGTTGGCAAAGAGCAGCGCGCCGGTGGCAATGCCCACCAGCAGGGAGGTGTAGACTTCCTTGGTGTTCAGGGCCAGCACAATGGCCACCACCGGCGGCAGCAGGGAAAGCATGGAGCTGTACACCGCGGGGGCGTAGCTGGCCGGGTCGGCAATGGTGCCGGGGGTGGCTGCGGTGCACCACAGCAGCAGGGCAAACACCAGCAGTGCCCCCACCCAGGAGAGATTTGTCTTTTTCATAAATGATTCCTCACTTGATTTTTTGTCCCGGCCCGGGGCAGACTATCCCTATTGCAAACGGAAAGGGGGCCGCCGCCACGCCGGATTATAAAGCGCTGTATTTTGAGCTGTTCCGCGCCAACGAACAGGCCATCCGCCTGCTGACCGCCGCCCAGCAAAAGGCGGAAGCGCAGGTGATGGAAGAGGACAGAGTGCCGCTGTATCTGCACGGTCAGCCTGCCCACAATGCCAAAGGCTCCCCCTTTGGGGGAGCTGGCAGCGCCAACGGCGCTGACTGAGAGGGCGAGGCCGTTACCCCTTTTTGCTCTCTGCCTTTGCGGCAAACTTGGCGTTGTTGATGATGAACCGCTCGTGCACACCGCCGCCCACGGGGCCTTTCTCGTCGTGCAGGGAGACCTTGAACACCAGCTTGCGGCCCTCCACGGCGGTCAGCTCACTCTCGCAGGTCACGGTCATGCCCACAGGGGTGGGGGCGCTGTGCTCCAGCTCCAGCCGGGTGCCCACGGTGCCGCAGCCCTCGTCCAGCGCGGCGGCAACGCTCATCCAGCAGGTTTTTTCGGCCAGTGCAACCAGCTCACTGTGGCAGGTCGCGGTCATGCCCACCGGAGTGGGTGCGGTGTGCTCCAGCTCCAGCTTGGTGCCCACGGTGCCGCTGCCTGCCTCCAGCGCAGGGGCAACGCTCTGCCAGCAGGTCTTTTCGGCCAGTGCCACCAGTGCAGGGGTAGCAAACACGTCCAGCGTGCCGCTGCCCATGGTCTTTGCGGTGTTCTCGGCAGTAACGGCGACACTCTGCTCGCCGCGGATTCCAGCTTCCAACATAAAAATACGTCCTTTCCAGATGCCCGAAGGCGAAAATTTTGAAATACATTGTTAGAATACCACACTTTTGGCACAGATGCACCTGTTTGGGCACTTTTTTCTGCAAATCTCTTTCTGTTTGGCGCAATTTGCGGTATCATTGGCCCGAAAGGGATGGAAAAAAACATGAACGACTTCTGGAAATCCTACGATATCACCCATGCGGAGCTTGGCCCGAACTTCCGGTGTTACCCGCTGTACGGTAAAATCCATTTGATCGAGCTTGCCCTCTCGTTGGTGTTCATTGTGGGGATGGCCCTGTGGTACCGCCGCAGCTCGGCCTCTGCCCGGCGGCGCATCCTCGTGGGCGTTACCATTGCCCTGCTGGCCGATGAAGCTGCCCTGCTGCTGGGCATGGCTCTGACCGGTCAGTGGAACTGGAGCTATCTGCCTCTCCATCTGTGCAGCATCAATGTGTTCGTCTGTCTGTACAATACCCTCACCGATCAGAACTGGTGCAAGGAGGAACTCTATGCCCTCTGCATCCCCGGTGCGGCGCTGGCTCTGCTCTGCCCCAGCTGGCTGGACGTGCCCTCCTGGTGGACGCTCATCAATCTGCACTCGATCAGCATCCATGCCCTGCTGGTGCTCTACCCGGTTCTGCTTGTGGTGAGAGGCTACCGCCCCAGCGCCCGCCGTGCCCCGCAAGTGCTGGCTTTTTTGTTTGGCTCTGCCCTGCCTATTTACTTCTTGAATAAACCACTGAATACCAATTTCTACTTTCTGAACAATCCCTACGGCAATGTCATCACCAGTGCGTTTACCCGCCTGCTGGGTGAAAAATACTATATTCTGGGCTTTCTGCCCGCCATTGCGGTGGCGCTGTGTCTGATGTATCTGCCGTGGGTGGTAGCGGATGCCCGGCACAAAAAGAGAAAATAAGTGCTTTCTGCAAGCTGCCTTGTCCCCACCGGGCAGGGCGGCTTTTTGTTTGCCCCAAAACGCCGGCTGTTTGCAAATTAAAACTGCAAATTTCTTGCGTTTTGCGGTTTGTTTTAACTATTTTGAAAAGTGAACAGAAATCTTTGCAAAACCCCTTGACAGAAGCTCTTCTGCATGATAACATGAACACATGAACAGACGTTCATGTAAAGCGCGGCGAAAGGAGAACGGACATGATCGGATTGGAGCAGATGACCCCGGCGGGGCAGGAAAACACGGAACCGGTGGTGATGCCGGATGACGAGGTGCTGTATGAGCTGGCCGACCTGTTCCGGGTGTTCGGCGACTCCACCCGCATCAAGATCTTATATGCGCTGCATGACAATGAGCTCTGCGTGCAGGACATTGCCAACGCGGTGCAGCTGAGCCAGTCGGCAGTGAGCCACCAGCTCCGGGTGCTCAAGGACACCAAGCTCGTACGCTTCCGCCGGGATGGCAAAACCGTTTACTATGCACTGGATGATGACCATGTGAGGAGCATCCTCTCGATGGGCATGGACCACATTGAGGAGTAAACGGAAAACGCAGTACAAAGCCTCCGGGCGCACAAGGCGTGCCTGAGAGGTCCACATAAAATAAAGAGAGGTACCTATGATGAAGAAGACCTACAAGATCGAAGTTGACTGCGCAAACTGCGCCCAGAAGATGGAGGATGCCGCCAACACCGTTGCAGGTGTGGCACAGGCTACCGTCAGCTTTATGACCCAGAAGATGAAGGTCGAGTTTGCTGAGGGTGCAGAGCCCCACGATACCATGGTGAATGTTCTGGCTGCCTGCAAAAAGGTCGAGGACGACTGCGAGATCTTCGATATCTGAGGAAACAGGGGTTTGTAACTCCGGTACGGCTCCCCTGCGGGGGAGCTTTTTGTAGCACATTTTTCGGGCAGAACGGCCCAAAAGCCGGTGTGGGAAACTGTGGAAAAGAAAACGGGTTTTCAACAATTTCCACCGGGTTTTCAACAGCCTCTGCGAAAAAGTGCAAAAAGAAACGCGAAAAAGCAGGTTTTCTCCGGGAAAAGTCCGTGGAAAACTCAGGGGAAAACGTGGAAAAGTCTATCCCGTGGGGAAAACCTGTTGAATCCACCCCGCCCGCCGCGGCGCATTGCGGCCCAGAACCCAGAAAAAAGGAGAGTACAGATATGAATAAAAAGCAGAAGAAGAACCTGTACCGGATCATTGCTGCTCTGGTGCTGGTGCTGATCCTCAAATTGCTGCCCCAGTTCCCCACGCCGGTGGAGCTGCTGCTCTACTGCATCCCCTATCTGGTGGTCGGCTGGGATGTGCTCCGCAAGGCACTGCTGGGCATCAAGAACCGCCAGCCCTTTGACGAGTGCTTCCTGATGGCTGTTGCCACCGTGGGCGCGTTTGCGCTGGGCGATTATGTGGAGGGTTGTGCCGTTATCATCTTCTACCAGATCGGCGAGCTGTTCCAGAGCGTGGCCGTGGGCAAGAGCCGCCAGAGCATTGCCAGCCTGATGGATATCCGCCCGGACTACGCCAACATCGAGGGCGAGGACGGCAAGCTGGAACAGGTGGACCCGGATGAGGTCGAGGTGGGCACCGTCATCGTGGTGCAGCCCGGCGAGCGGGTGCCCATTGACGGCATCATCGTGGAGGGCGCATCTGCCCTGAACACCGCCGCCCTAACCGGCGAAAGCCTGCCCAGGGACGTGAACGCCGGGGACGAGGTCATCAGCGGCTGCGTGAACATGACCGGCCTGCTGAAGGTCCGGACCACCAAGGAGTTCGGCGAATCCACCGTTTCCAAGATCCTCGACCTCGTGGAAAATTCCAGCATGAAGAAGGCCCGCACCGAGAACTTCATCACCCGCTTTGCCCGGGTCTACACCCCCGCCGTCTGCTACGGCGCACTGGCGCTGGCCTTTGTTCCCCCCATCGTTCTGCTGCTGATGGGCCAGCCCGCCCGCTTCGGTGACTGGGTCTACCGCGCCCTGACCTTCCTGGTCATCAGCTGCCCCTGCGCTCTGGTCATCTCCATCCCGCTGAGCTTCTTTGGCGGCATCGGCGGCGCGTCCGCCTGCGGCATCCTGGTCAAGGGCTCCACCTATCTGGAGGAGCTGGCCCGCACCGGCATCGTGGTGTTTGATAAGACCGGCACCCTGACCCAGGGCACCTTCAAGGTGGTGGGCGTCCATCCCGAAAACGGCGTGACCGGGGATGCCCTCGTGGAAGCCGCCGCACTGGCCGAGAGCTGGTCCAAGCACCCCATCTCCCTGAGCATCAAGAACGCTTACGGCAAGGACATCGACCCCAGCCGTGTGACCGATGTGCAGGAGCTGGGCGGCCACGGTGTGACCGCAAAGGTGGACGGCAAAACCGTCGCCGCCGGCAACGCCCGCCTGATGGCAAAGCTGGGCCTGACAGTTCCCGAGATCACCGAGCCGGGTACCATCGTCCATGTTGCCATGGAGGGCAGATACGCAGGCTATCTGCTCATCGCTGATGTGGTCAAACCCCACAGTGCTGCTGCCATCAAGGGCCTGAAACAGGCCGGTGTCCGCAAGACGGTCATGCTGACCGGCGACGCAGAGCCTGTGGCAAAGGCCGTTTCCGCCGAGCTGGGGCTGGATGAATACCATGCAGGCCTGCTGCCGGGCGACAAGGTAGACCAGATCGAAACGCTGCTCGCCGCAAAGCGGCCCAAAGAGAACCTTGCCTTTGTGGGCGACGGCATCAACGATGCCCCGGTGCTGTCCCGTGCCGATGTGGGCATCGCCATGGGTGGACTTGGCAGCGATGCCGCCATCGAAACCGCCGATGTAGTGATACAGACAGACCAGCCTTCGAGAGTGGCCACCGCCATTCATGCGGGCAGGCAAACCCGCCGGATTGTCTGGCAGAACATCTCGCTGGCTTTCGGAGTGAAGCTGCTTGTCCTCATCCTCGGTGCCGGTGGAATCGCCACACTTTGGGAAGCTGTCTTTGCCGACGTAGGCGTCGCCCTCATTGCGATAGTGAACGCCATACGCATACAGAAACTTATTAAATAGAAAAAATGGAAGAAAAGAAATATTTGGACCTATTGGCCAAAAGGGACATACAGCCCACTGCCATCCGCATCCTGGTATTGCGCACCATGATGCAGGCAGGCCGTTCCGTCTCATTGCTCGACCTTGAAACCATGCTGGATACGGTGGACAAATCCACCATCTTCCGTACCCTTACCCTATTCCTCTCCCATCATCTGATACACAGTATAGATGACGGGACGGGTTCCTTCAAGTATGCCGTGTGCAGCGACAGTTGCTCTTGCGACGTAAGCGACCTGCACACCCATTTCCATTGCGAGAAATGCAACAAAACCTTCTGCTTCACCAACATTCCCACTCCGGTGGTGAAGCTGCCTCAAGGATTTACACTGAACAGCATCAACTATGTACTGAAAGGCATTTGTCCGGACTGTGCAGCAGAAGTCAACCGGGAGGCTTAGTTAAAAAATAAAAATCCATGCAGTCATTCATGTTCTTCTCTATCCTTAAGAAATAACATTGAGACAAACACATGGATACAAAAGCTCTTGTCACTTTATGCCAGAAGGGAAACGGGCAGGCCTTGAGCCTGCTCTACGAAAACTATTCAGAGAAAATGCTGAA
>OHMY01000877.1_pt1 | contig 12266 bp, 14 predicted proteins | sample 1569381 | NCBI WGS metagenome assembly OHMY01 (sample SAMEA3879528, study PRJEB24766) | human gut metagenome | biome: human-associated habitat; feature: feces | place: USA | collected 1985/1987
ATTATTAACAAATTGTGAACAAAATGAAATTTCCATGAACTTCATGAACAATTTGTTAATATTACAAAGCTTCACACAATCTTTACAACACACACAACATCTATTCATAATTACCATATTTAGCATATGCTGAGTTTAAATTACACTTCGTTAAAAATTTAACGAAATTCACAATTACTATAGTTAGCATATGCTAACTACATCTTAACACAAATTCAATACAATTAGTATCAATCATTTACAAATTATATCTTACACAGACATAATATTTTGTTATACTATAATCACGATAAGGAACGGTTCATAGGAGGATAGAATGATGAACGAATACAAACACTTTAAAGACTCTTTAGGTATGGATGATGACTTTGAGCTTCATACGTGGGATGAAATCGACCGATTAAATAAAGTATGTGAAGATCATTTTATATATCTGGGTTATGCAGAGGATGATGAATGTACAGGGTATTACACAGTATTGTTATACGATTCAACCGGCTACTGCGTATTAGATTATCACATAGGAAGTAAAACGGAATTATTAGCACCTCACGGAATTGAGTTTATGAACGGTAATGATGTTATAACATTTCGCGCGTCAGACGGTACTATATACTCTCATTTTTTAAAAGGCGGAATTCATCAAGAGGAATTAAACTCAATATATGAATGTGTTAATAGTAAGTCAGGGTTGGCAAAATGTAGAGTTGACGACTACTACAATGTTTTAGTATGGGGGTGTTTAGACAATGACAAAAACAGACAAAATGATTAAGTTGTATAACTATTATGAAATAATGTACCGCAGGCACTACAGCGTTTGCAAAAACAGTTTGGAGACCGATATATATCAAGCGAAGCTGTCGGCAGTTAAAGAATGTTTAGATATTATGACAGAGGATAACACAAATGACAGATAGACAGGAATACCGGAGATTGTATTATATTCTTAAGAAGCGCGAGCAAAGGTTTTCAGCGTCTAAGGAATGGTCGGATTATGACAAAGTACTTAAAAGCGGATTATTTGATTTAGAAGCCCCTAAGGATATATCAGATGAGGATTTACCCTTTTATCGTGAAATTGCAGAGAATTTATACAAAAACAAATTCGCGAGTATTGCAGGACTGCGACAAATTAGAAAAAAGGCTGTTAAGACGCTTCAAAGTCATGATTATAATATTACAGAGGCTCAATATAATAAGTTTGCGGATTTTATGGCGGCGGCGAAGAACACAAAACTAATAGATATATATTCGTCGGAGGAGCTTGCACGTGCATTTATTAATGGAGATGCTAAAAACGAGACTGTCCAAAATATTATTAACGAAATCAGTTAATAAGTATCTGGAAGTAATAGCGTCATGGGATATAGAAACGAGTAAAATTGAATACAAAGATGAGACACATGCGTTTATGTATATATGGCAGTTGCATATATGGGGCATCCCTGTAATATATGGCCGAACTTGGGAAGAATTCATAAACGTGATTGACGAAATAAACCGAATAATTCCAGAGAAGAAACGATTAATTATATATGTTCACAATTTAGCTCACGAATTCCAATTTTTAAAGGGCATTCATGAGTTTGACCGAAAAGAAGTGTTTTTAGTTGACGTTCGAGAACCTTTGTACTGTGTGTGGGATAAAGTGGAATTTCGTTGTAGTTACAAGCTTGCGGGAACAGGTCTTGAACGGTTTATGAAAGATATGAACGTTCCTAAAGCATTACAGAAAACGGAAATGAATTACGACGTAGTACGTTATCCTTGGACGGAAATAGAAACTGAAGATTTAATTTATATGCGAAATGATGTTGTAGGGTTATCATGCGCTATTAAATCACTGTTAAAAGCTAACGGCGACACACTAAACACAATCCCGTATACTTCAACTGGATATGTCCGGCGTATGGCAAAAAAGGTATTATTCCCATATAACGGAATATTACGAGGTTTAGTGCCCACCTTACACGTGTTTGAATTGTTGCGTGAAGCGTTTAGAGGTGGAGATACTCACGCTAACCGTTTCCATGTTGGAAAGATATTATATAATGTTGGAAGCTATGACCGTGAAAGCTCATATCCTTACGAACTGGTTAATAAAAAATTTCCGCTGACCGAGTTTAGAGAAACGACAGACGATATTAAAACCCTACTATCAAATTCGGAAAAATTCGGATACGTATTCCGTGTACGATTGGAACATGTAGAACTTAAGAAATGGCATCAACCGTATATATCGTTCAGTAAGTGTAGGAACATAAAAAACTATTTGCTCGATAATGGGCGAATATTATACGCAGAAAGTTTGGAGACAACAATAACAGAAATTGACTTAATGATTTTATTAGAGGATTATAACATTTCTTTGCACGATATAACAATAATAGAATGTTATAAGTCTCTCAAACGATATTTACCCTACGAATTTAGAAAGTTGGTGATTGATTTGTTTATAAAAAAGACAGAGTTGAAAGGCGGAGAAGATAAAATTTCATACGCAGAGTCAAAAAAGAAAATCAACGCATTGTATGGTATGACCGTACAAAACACTTTGAAAGATGATATAGCGTATCTTTCTTCAACTGACGAATACTATCTTATAGACACGAAAGAGGAGAAACTTGCTAAAATGAAGCGAGCACCATTTCTCCCGTATGCTGTGGGGGTGTGGGTTACAGCTTATGCCCGGCAGGACTTAAAAGCTTTTATGTGGATAGTCGGAAGAGATTTTGTATATGCGGATACAGACAGTGTAAAATATATCGGAAATTATACTCCTGCCGATTATAATAACCGCATGGTCGCAGAGGCTCAAAAAATGGGCTACAAGGCGGTTGACATAAAGGGGGGCACTCATTATATGGGGGTATATGAAAATGAAGGAATAAGCGAAAAATTCGTCACTCTGGGGGCAAAGAAATACGCCCAGGTTAAGGACGGAGAATTAAAAGTGACTGTGGCAGGGGTGAATAAATTCCGAAAAGGCAATAATCCGTCCGGCGCAGAAGAACTCGGCGATATTGAAAAGTTCAAAGACGGGTTCATCTGGAGTAAAGCCGGAGGGACTCGGGCTATTTATAATGATAATGATACGGACATAGATCTACAAATTGATGGGCATAATCTTCACATATCGTCTAATGTTGCAATAGTTCCAACAACGTATAAGCTTAGTACAAGTATAGATATAGAAGATATTTTGAAACGTATCAGCAATTCATCCCTTGAATGGTTACGAAAAAATTATTTTGATATGGAAAAGATACGATGGATAGAGTAAAGAAAAGTAAATTATATCAACCGTCAGGATATCCTGATATTGAATATCTGTTAAATAAGGGTTTGCCGTTTATGTGGCTAATTGGCGGTCGAGGAATTGGAAAGACGTATACTATACTTGAAACAATAGTATTAAATCGTCATACAAAATTCATATTACTTCGGCGCAAAGCTTCCGAGGTTAAGAAGCTTTCTACAGAAGCTTTTAACGTATTCAAAAAACTGAATACTGATAAAGGGATAGATATTCGACCTTATCCTAACGGTGACGACTGCTACAGCTTTTATTATGCCGATGAGGATGGCAAGGCGTGGGGGGAATGTCTCGGATATATGATGAGCTTGTCAACCTTTGCGAATTTCCGCGGCGGTGATATGACGGATATTGACTTTATAATACAGGACGAGGCGATACCTCAAACATTAAAGGGTCAAAGCATGAATGGCGAGGCTTTCACGTTCTTCAATGCTTATGAAACTATCAATCGTAATAGGGAATTGGAAGGGCGTCCGGCACTTAGAGTTATAAGCATATGCAATTCTACAATTTTAAATAACGACTATTTTTTGACTCTTAATATGATAAGTCCTATAATGGAAATGTACCGTAATAAGAAGGAATTGAAAATAGACCGCGAACACGAACGGCTAATAGCGTTATATCTAAATTCGCCAATAAGCGAGCGCAAAAAGAAAACGGCATTATACAAATATACTAAAGATACAGCGTTTGCAAATCAAGCTATTGATAACCTGTTTGAGGATATGGACAGCTTCTTAGACGTGTCACGTCCGCTTGCAGAGTATATCCCAGTCGTAACAATAGGAGAGATTACAGTATACCGGCATAAATCCAGACAAAAGCCGTATTACTTATCGACACATAAAAGCGGAGCACCTAAAGAATTTAAGCTTAATGAATATGACATCTTGGTGTTCCGCAATAAATACCGAAGTATTGTAAACGCGGTGTATTTCGGTGAAGCCGAAGCGGAAAAAGGTTACTTATTAAAATTGTTATTAAAATATATAAAAATGTATTGAGGTGTATAAATGAAAAATAATTTTACATGGATAGAATTATTAAAATTCTGGGCTGCTCGATTACTTATAGCTACCATTATTGCGGTAATTTTAATTTGTATCTTATATTTTAAATATAGATAAATATTAATTATTAAGGAGAAAGAAAATGTATAACAAAACAGTAATTCAAGGCAGATTGTGTAAGGAGTGGAGCGAGGTTAAAACAAGTACCAAAGTTATGGTTGCAAACTCTCTGGCCTGCCAAATATTCAAAAATACAGTATTTTATGATATTATTGGTAATAAGGAACAATTAAAAAATGTGCTGCAATTTATTCCTAAAGGTGCAGAAGTAATTATTGAGGGTGTCGTAGAAAAGCCCAAAAAATCATTAGATTATAACCTTAGATTATTTATTGATAAGCTCTATATAGTCCGGGGTATCAAGCCGGATGAAACGGACGATGAGCCTCAGACAGCTTCTAAAATGCCAATTGTTAATGACGACGATTATTGTTCATTTTAAAAAATAAAGCGGGCTTTCGCCCGCTTTATTTATGCCTGCAAGTGACAGTCCAGCTGCCGGAGAATGCCACGCCATTCGAATATATTAATATTACCGGCACTCCGGATACTGGAGACACGGAAATTAATGTTGAAACTCCACCTATTAAATTTGTAATATCGGCGTCAACAATATAATAATTTGTTAAATCGACATCCGTTCCGATTATTTTTAATATGTTATATCCTGTTTCTGCACCCGCAGCTATTCGGAATACCCCTGTAACTGAAGAAGTAAACACTTTTTCAACGGGTTCTATAGTTACGGACGGGGTGGTAGTATATGTTATAATATAGTTATTATTTCGGAGAACATATCCGGTACTATTTGCACTGTCTACATATAACTGCTCAGTCACATTGTCCGTAGTAATATTCAAGTAAATTTGAGGTGAATAATTATTAACTACTATAGCATTAAAAATATTTTGTAATAGAGGGAGCTGTCCTGGTGGAATAGTTTTGCCGTCTGAAGATATGACATAACGCGGGTAATAGGGGAGAACACCTAAATTTGGCTGTGTATAACTAACCTTATTGTCGGAACTTAAGATCACCGTAAGTGACTGACTACTATCATAACTCGGAATTACCCTAAAAATAATGCGTTCAGAACCCGCTGCATATACACTACAATAATACCTGGCTTTTTGATCAACGAATGTGATGTCACCGTATACAAAAAGTTTTTTTTCAATATAAATTTGTATTGTTTCAAAACTATAGTTACACCGTGAGGTACCGCCATCTATAACAAATCTTACAAAAATGGTTGAGTTGTTAACAAATTCTGTAACAGCCCTTTGAGACATTACCAATGTTTGACTTTGACCTGATGATTGAGATATCGGTACAATCCCAACTGTAGCATATGTTATAACTCCAGATGTTACGTTAACCGTTGCACGATAGACGGCATTTTCATTAGTAAAGGGTAAAGTCTGAATCATCATTGTCGTTGAGCTTGGCGCATATGCTTCATATGCACACCTAACAAAATTATTGACAGTATCCTGTATATAATATCGGACGTTAGCTCTGGTACGGTAATTTAGTAACTCGGACATCGATACATTTATAGTATTCTCCGTTGCAGTATGTCTAACAAAAACATAAAAACGTGTAAGAGTGTTCTCAATAGTCGATAATTGCGACCTGACAGAATTAAAATTAGATTCCGTCTCACCTTCAAAAGAAGCAAGATTAGCTATATCCTGATTGACTTTATTGGTTAATTCCTCGACTGTAGTATTAAGACTGTTAATTCTGGAGCTTAAATAATTCAACTGTACCGTTACAGCGTTTTGGCTCATCACCTTATTTGTTGAATCGCCAGTTGTTTGCACTATTAAGTTTTCAAATTGATTTATTAAATCTTCTATTTCACTTTTAGCGGATTTTACATATTCAATTACCCAGTCAAGGTTTAAGTCATGAAAATTAGTATAAGGAAAATAGTACATTGTTTCACCTCTTAATATAACAAAATACAGAACTCATTTTTAAATTCGTCACATATATATTTATTAAAATCGAACATAACTAAGTCTCTTTGACTTTGCGCCATTTGCTGACTTGTGGTTACTCCGATGTTTCCGTGACGACTTAGCGTTACTGTACGATTTAATATATCACTTCTGCTTATATCGAGCTTTTGCGTATCTGTAAATGTGTGTGCCTCTTCAGTTTTATGTGTTAAATTGTCAGTTCTGGTATTAGTAGAAGTAGTACTAAAATCATCAGTGTCACTATGCGCATCTGCTAATGTTGAGGAATTAAATGCCGATACTTTATGCGTAGTAGTTCCGTCACGACTGGCATTCCCGCTGTCGGATACTGTTCCAGTATCATTAGTCGTAATACTATCTTCAGTGGTGGTACCTCCACTGTGGGTATGCGAATCAGTTCCGGTATTAGTATCTTCTTGCGTAGTTGTCTCTTCCATATTGTAATTTTCAAGAGGTTCAAACGAATTATAGAATGCATCAGTAGTAGTATTATATAATTCCGTAAATCTCACATCATTTAATTGAGCCCATGCACTAATAGCAATTTCAGCAAAATTAGGGTCGGGAAATATGAATTCAAGTTCCGCAGTATTTATAAGAATATATCCGGCGAGTTGTGTCGTCATCCAACTACTGGATACATTAAACCAGCTTTTAAATTTTGAAGCTAACTTCTCAAAATCCGCTGTTGTCGGAAGTGTTGAATTGACTATCCCCATTATTGAAAGATAAGCGTCCATTAACATCTACCCTCCATTTAACCGATAGATTACCTTCAAGTTCAGGGAATATTTCTATAGCCTGTTCGATCCCTCGCTGAACTTCCTTTAAACTCATATCCATTGCGGAGAATGACTGCTGTGTATTAGCTTCAACCTCCGATGTTATAAGTCGTTCTTTTTTATCAGTATTTGCAGTAGGTATGCCTATTCGATTAAGAAAATCATTATACAAATTTTTAAGAAGTCCGTGTAAATCATTTGCTATGAAATTATTTTGAATTTCATTATTAAACTTTACCCAGTGGGGGTTATGTTCTTCATCAAATAGATTTTTATCTATAAATGCCGCTGGCTCGCCGCTGGCAATTTTATCCATAAACTTCTTAAATGTTTCTGCTCCGGCTTTATTATCAGAAGCGAAGACATAAGCAAGCTTTGAATTCAGTATATTTGTATCGAGTGTTTCCGCAGTTAACGCCATCATATCGCCGTAATAATTAACAAGGTCAAGCATGCCGCAATAATCGGGACGTATTCTGATTACTGCGCATTCTTCACCGATTAAAGGTTCAAGTATTTGATTGATTCTCGGATTAGAAATTACAGCATTAGTAGGCTGATATTGTACATTATATCCCTTTAACCCGGCCTGTTGTGGAATTATACCGAATGCTGGAGTATCAATAACTGCAAAATACCCCCATGAGAATAGTACAGCTTTGAAATAATTGCTATCCCAATTCTCCGGGATTTCCCATTCCCAAACACTTAATAAATCAGAAAATAAATAACGCCTGAAGAATGCTGATAAAGCTGTATTCGTTACATGTATTGTTGACGGCGTAACAGGAGCCGTTTCAAGCATGATATTACCGTATGAATACGGCACACTATTCATAGAAAAATCCCCCATTCAAATATTCTTCAATTTTTGCACGCTCCGGTGCTAAACATGGGAATTCTACTTCAGCATTTGCACACTTAATAAAGCCTCCAACAGTGTTTAATACCGCCGGTGCGCAATATGGACGGCCAAACTCCGAATTATATTCATCAGCTATTGAATAAAATGCTGAACATAATCTATTACTTTCAGCAAAAGAAAATGTTGCTAAATCCCCACCTGTTCCAGTCTCACGAATAAGCGGCACTCCGGCAATTGCCGCCCAGTTACTAACGCCTGTTTCGATAGTCATATTCGACCCTCTTCCTGTTAATGTGCTAATAAGACTTGAAGCTGAATTAACTATCGCTGTTGCTCGTGAAAGTTCCGATACGGCCTGAACATTAAGAAGTACATCAACTCCAACCTGTGCCTCTGATTCAGCAATTATCATAGAATTTGAACCATTAGATACACGTAACCAGCCCCGGCCGGAATATGCGTCAACACCAATATAAATTTTAATAGACGTTTCATTAGCAATTAAACTACAATCCAAAGGAATCTTACCAAAGGGTTTAACTGATAATATACGCTTAGTATATAAATCTGAATTTACATAGCTTCCCCGACTTGTAGTCTGCGGATGTTGTGGCAATGTAATTTTTCTTTGCACGCTTGAATATGCTTGTGTATCAGATATTATCCTACATTTGGCTGGCACGCTCCAATATCCCATATTTACACTGTCTACCACAGTTCCGCCAAATGAACTTCTGTACATCCTAATTGATTTTATAAAGTCCAACGGATTGAATATTGAGGGGTCGTAAGTAACATCTGCAGTTGAAGCGTTCCACCATGAATTACTATTATAAATATTTTGAATGAATGTTGAATACTGAGAGGATGAAAAAATATAATAGGTTATACCTGTTGCCCCTCCACCTCCACTGATACCCACAATATAATAGGTTTCATTAATCCATGGTGAGTCAATATCGGTTATATTGACAGTAGGATTAGTTAAAACAGGATATACAGTATCAACAATACGTCCGTTAAATGTTCCGCTGCAACGCTCGACATAATGTGTACCTGTTCCAATATCACCCTTATATGTTGCCAAAGGGTCAACTTCAAGTGTTGCAATCCAATTCCGTTCCATCCATTCCCATTCCGTCACAAAATAAAATCTCTCAAAAGCATCAATATAAGCATAATTATAGCTTGAAGGATATCTTGAAGGGAAATAATCAACCGCCCCGGCAGCCTGAAAGATAATGATAGGTTTTAGTATTGTACAATTATCTTTCAGCGTTCCGGTGTATGTAACACCCCCTGTGGTGGGTGTTTTGGTTGAATTATTCCGCTTTCCAAATCCTGGATATAACGTAACTTCCATAATATTAATCCATTGTAAATACTACAGCATTTTCGGTAAAGTCGTTCCAAAATCTGTCCGTAAAGTGCCATGCAACATTATAATAACCGCCTGAAATATTGAGCGGACTTGTTGCGCTCCATTCATTGCATACTGTCATTCCGCAGCTTTCCTCATCACAAAGAAGAGCGAACACCTTCGGAACCGACACTGCATTACTTGGCGTAGTAATAGTTCCGTCAGCCTTGAGATACGACGGGGTAACATTAATCGTATCTGGTGTCTTGACAGACTGCCAGAAATTAACTGTTTCATGGTCTGCATAACGCAAGAAGGTGTCATGATAAGTATCGGCTATTGCGCGAGCTGTGCTTTCATACATTGCCGGAGCATACATATACAATCTCTGGTTTTCATAAGGTGTATGACGTGTAATAGCTTTGCCCGTAACATTGATATGATGAAGCTGTAAACGTTCTGTAAGAAGCGCTGAAACTGTAGCTATTCGAGCATATACAAATTTCATGAAATCGGGGTATACATCCGGAGCCATAATGGTTACCGCTGTATATTTCCCGCCGGTCTTTGCGTTATATTCAGTCAGCAAATGAACTTTCTGTTCGTCACCCCCGCCGGACACAATTCCGCCGATGAGGTTAGAAAGAGTTGCACGTTTAAGGTTTTCATGTGCTGTCTCTATCATGTCCATAATATTACCTGTCACCATGCTGTAAAAGCTTGATAGTTCCTCTGGACCGGTAAACGCGCATTCCAACTGTTCCCTAAAATATGTCCGTTCAATACTGAACACGTTCGCACCATAGAAGTTAGTCTGCAATATATTTGGACGGCGGAGTTTATACATATCTACGCTTTGCCCGTCCTCTGGCAAAGCAAATGCCGTATCATCAATATACGCTCCGTCGGCAATATTGAGTTTGCGGACAATATTGCCCCAACGTTCCGAAGACACTCTTAAACCCTTGAATTTTTCGGAATACGGTCTAATTGAAAATATAGTACGTGATACCATTTGTGTTATTGCTGACATTACCGGGTCAGTACCATTCTTTAGCGCTGTTGTAGCTACTGATACAAAATCACTTGTATTGGTGGGGGTTAGCACCTTCTGTCCCGTGGCCTGCTGCACAATCGATGTTAATAGTGTTGATACCTGGTTAAAATTCAATTCATTTACACTTGCCATTATTTCTTATTCCTTCCGTTAATAATATAGTCGTTTATATCGTCTATAGTTGTATTCTTCTCTCCGCCTAAATCACGAAGCTGATTAGTAGCAATAATTGTTTTCTTCAAATCGTCAATACTCTTCTGCAAAGCTTTAATATAATCAATATTTGACCCTGCCGCTGTTTCTTCCGGAGTTATTGTTTTAGTCTCTACCTGCGAAACATCCGCTACCGTTTCTACCTGCGAAACATCCGCTACCGTTTCTACGGGTTTAGACATTTCTATAATGTCTTCTTTTGTAAATCCCGCGTCTATTAGTTTAAATATATCGTTAATTTCCATTGTGCAAACTCTCCACTAATTTTTTTAATTCTTCAACAGCTTCTGTTAATTTATTAATTGTTTTGGTGTTCATCATATACAGCGCTATACATGCAGCAATAGGAAAACCTAAATTTGCTATAATTTGAGTAACATCTGTAAAGGTCATTTATCGGATATCTCCTTCATTATTTTCACAATGTCTTTACTGTTTACTTTACCATCTCCGTTTACATCCTTACCCCCTGTTCCATTTGATATTGCTTTCATCTCTGCCACAATATCTTTACTATTTACTTTACCGTCTCCGTTTACATCACATGTCAAATCCGTCCAACCATTGCAATTAGTTTTCGGTATTATCTCCGAATAGTCATATTTGCTATAATCTTGGTCACAAGTTACTCCTGCAACTTGATTCGGCCGTATTAGATTCGTTTCTCCTCCGTACTGCCATAAATCATATCCTATTGTCGGTGGGTTAATGCTCCATTTAGCAACCCAGCATACATAGCGTCCGTATAATTCGTCATAATTTACACAATTTTTGAACCAATCCTGCGAGGAGTATACGCCAACAAAAAGATTATATGATTCCATTTTATTTAGTATTCGTTTAATTACTGCCGTGTTTACTTCCTTTGTACGATTTCTCCAGCTGGCGGCTTCTACATCAAGAAATACTGGATATTCCAACTGCAAAGTGTCAAGTCTGCTTGCCGTCTCATATGCGAAAACGTCAAGAAAATAGTTTTCTTCATTAAGGCCGTTTGCGTATACATACGCCCCAACTTTCAAACCTTGCTCTTTACAGTTTATGTAATTATCCAAAAAATACTTATCCTGATTAAATCCCGGAAGCCCTCCTCCAAGTCTGCAAATACAAAAGTCGAAGCCCTCCGCTTTTGCTTTCTCAGTGTTAAATGCGCTTCCTTGATATTGACTTATATCTATTCCTGATATCATATTACACCTCATTAATAATTCCCACCATTACCCGCCCGTGAATTTCTTGCGTGAGCTGCGCACGTCCGCCCTTCCGGGGCTTGCTCTGGACTATTCACAAGTTTATTATAACATATAAGTTAATGATAATTGTTAATGAAAAATATATTAGGTGTAAAGATTGTGTGAGGTTTTGTAATATTAACAAATTGTTCATGAAGTTCATGGGATGTTCATATACATCCCCTTTCGTTGATGAATATAGTATAACAAAAAATGTTTCAACGTAAGATGTAAATTGTAAATGATTGATACTAATTGTATTGAATTTGTGTTAAGATATAGTTAGCATATGCTAACTATAGTAATTATGAATTTCGTTAAAAATTTAACGAAGTGTAATTTAAACTCAGCATATGCTAAATATAGTAATTATG
>OHMY01000885.1_pt1 | contig 12164 bp, 8 predicted proteins | sample 1569381 | NCBI WGS metagenome assembly OHMY01 (sample SAMEA3879528, study PRJEB24766) | human gut metagenome | biome: human-associated habitat; feature: feces | place: USA | collected 1985/1987
GTCGATGTATTCCTTGTGGAAAAGCTGCACAATCTGCTCACTGGACAGCTCATCGCCATATTCATCAGCCGCAGTCTTCACGATATTGCCAAATTAGGATAATTGAAGCCGCAGATGGTGCCTTATCCGCCGCCATCCTATTGCCAATGTTGAGGCAGATACACAATGTTAATCCTGCCCGACGCATCTTCATCCACTCTGCAGCGCACCTCATACATATCATAAATAAACTTTTCCGTCAGCAGCTCACGCGGAGTTCCCATGCCCACAATCTGTCCGTCCTTAATCGCAACCAGACGGTCACAGTACATCGCTGCGATATTCAGATCATGCACTGCTGCCACAACAGTCAAATCAAGTGATTTTACAATATCCATAATCTGCAGCTGGTACTTGATATCCAGATGGTTTGTCGGCTCATCCAGCACCAGACATTCCGTCTGCTGCGTCAGTGCGCGCGCCAAAATTACACGCTGCTGCTCGCCACCGCTCAAGGTAGCAAAACTGCGTTCTTCGAAGTCCGCCAGACCTACAGTAGCCAACGCTTCGCGCGCGATGCGATAATCGTTAAGATTATCACGCTCCAGCATTTTCTTGTGCGGCGAACGTCCCATCAGCACAACCTCCAACACCGAAAAATCAAAGCTGTAAACATTATGCTGTGCCACTACCGCCAGCTGCAGCGCCGATTCACGGTAGGAAAGCTCGTCCAGCGGCGTTCCGTTGAAGGTAATTTTGCCATCTGTAGGCTTCTGCACACGGTAAACACATTTCAGAAAGGTGCTCTTACCGCTGCCGTTAGGCCCGATAATGCCTACAAATTCCTTATTATGCAGGCTGAAATCTATTCCTTTAAGAATTTCCTTTGGTCCGAAGGCCATTTTTACTGCTTCTGCTAAAATTTCCATTATCAGTTACCTCCAAAGCCATAGGTTTTCTTAATCATCAGGTAAACGAAGCAGGGCGCGCCGATTAAGGATATCAAAATACCGATTGGCAGCTCGGTACGCGGAATAATTACACGGCAAAGACCATCCGCAATTACCAAAAATACTGCACCGGTCAAAGCGGAAACAGGTATCAGTTTTTTATGGTCGGTGCCTACCAGCATACGGATAACGTGCGGTACTACCAAGCCGACAAAACCTACCATACCTGCAGCGTATACTACAAAGCCTACGATAAGAGAGCTTACAAGCAGATAAATCTGTCTGTAAATATGTAAATCAGTTCCCAGTGTCAACGCAGATTCATCACCTAAAAGCATCAGGTTGAGCATACGGCTCTGCGTCCAGAAGAACATTACTGCCAACACTACGATTGGTCCGATAACTGCCAGTGTTTCCCACTTGGCACCGGCAAAGCTGCCCATCATCCAGTAAGCTATGGTCTGCATGCCCTCCTTATTATTGGCAAAGTAAACGATAAAACTGGAAAAAGCACCGCAGACTGCGCTCAGCGCCATACCTGCCAAAAGCAGCTTAACGGAATTGCTGCGTCCGCCCAGGTTAGAGATAAACAGTACGCCCAGCGACATGGCAAAGGCACCGATAAAGGCCGCAATACCAACAAAGTTTTCACCCAGCGCCACGCCGATGCCCAACAGAATTGCTGCCGTCGCACCTAAGGAGGCACCTGAAGAAATACCAAGAATATACGGGTCCGCCAACGGGTTCTTTACTACAGCCTGCATGATAACGCCACAGACCGAAAGTCCCATGCCTACCAAGGCAGCCAGCACCAGACGAGGCAGACGCAAGAGCCAGATGATATCATGCACCGGTCCGCGGTCAACACCTTCAATAGGCTGTCCGCTAAACAGCTGCTCTATAACCGTATTATAAATATTTACCAACGGCAGCTTTACCGTACCAATGGACAACGCCCAAAACAAGGCAATTACCAGCAAAGCAAGCAATCCCAGGCAGATGAACAAGTACCCCTGCCTCTTCAAAAAATTAACCATTATCATTTCTCCTTAAAGACATTTTTATTCATCATATAATCCTTTACGCATAATCTTTAAGCCTTCTTCAATCCTTACACCCGGAGTATATATATAATCCAATCGTATCGGATAAACACGTTTATTCTTAATTGCATTTACCGAATTTAACGCCGGAATAGAATATATCTGTTTAAGTTGAATAAGTCTGTCCTTATTAAAGTAAACTAAAAAAATCACTTCTGGATTAATTTTTATCACTTCTTCATAGCTTAAGACTCGCCCTTGTGAGGCAATTTGACCGTTTAATCGTTCCACCATATTTCCAGCCAATGTATCACTGTCATAATTTCTAAAATTTCTTCCCCCATTTTCTAATACTAAAACCCTTTGATTCTTGCCTTTACTACTTATTGTAGTTTTTATTGCTTTTTCAATATTATCGACTAACTTTTTGCTCTCTGCTTCTTTTTGAAAGATTTTTCCCATATCTAATATAAATTTCTCTTGATCTTCAATTGTTTCATGTTTTGTTAAGCCATTAGATGTTATATTAATGTACGTATTAACGCCACGTTTATTCCAAAAATCAGTTGTTTCTAAGCTCTTACCATTAAATGTAGATAACCAACCTATTATTAAATCAGGTTGTAAATTAATAGCTTCTTCTACTGTCAAATTATCAAATGTAATTTTACTTAAATTATCTGCCTGTTCTTTATATTGTGGTAAATACTCTTTATATCTATCCGTGTTTTGATAATTAACAGCTAAAATATTTTTTTCTGCTCCCAAAGCAATTAAAGTTTCTGCAACATAAATTCTATTAGCAATTACCCTCTGTGGTACTTTTGAAAAACCTATTTCTACTTTTTTACGCTGAGAATCAACCGTTGAGATGGTAGTGTAATAAGATTCTATTTTTTTTACAGTATTATTCTCGTTATCATGGAATAATAATAGTATAAACATTAGGATTACACAAACTAAGATAGTTATTATTCTATTCATTGTATCCTCACATTGAAAAATTACTACGGAAACCGTATGATTTCCGTAGTAATTCTCAAGCTTATCAATTAAAATTTATACTGCATACCAACTAAAATTCTGCGACCTTGTTGAGGGAATGCTCCAATGCCCATATGGTACATATATCGATTTTCCCAAGCAGTATTCCATAAGTTATTAGCAATTAAATATAAAGTAGCTTTTTTATTAAGTTTATAATTCATACTCAGATCGCTAATGACAAATCTATTATTAGTAAAATAATCAGTATCATTACCAGAATAAATTGTAGTCAGTAAGTCTATATTAAATTTACCTTTATCGTAACCAAGGTCAATTTGATAATTATTGATTGGTACCTGCTTATTTAATAAATCATCTAAACTGGTGCCATCTGGAACAGTTTTAAAGTTTTTAGAATGGAAATCAGTTTTTACATAAGTATAAGAAGCACCTAAACGCCAATTATCATCAAATTGATGTTCTACAGACAAATTCAAGGCTTTTTTGCTTTGCTTAGCATTCATCGCATAACTCTTAGTACCAGTTGCTGTAGTTAAGTCTTCCACTGAATAAGATCCTATAGCATTATCCATTTTCAAATAGCTATAGTTTATATCTAAATTAGTTTTTTTGCCGAAAGATTTTTTCAAGCCTACATTGTAAACATTACCTTTTTCATCTTCCAAAGGCTCCAATACAGCGTCATAATCAGTTACTTTTTTAGCTCTAAATACTTGAGCCCAAGAACCATATAAACTTGTTGTATCGTCGAATTTATATTGTGTAGCCATCATACCGCTTACATGGTTAACTTGACTATCAGATGGTGATTTATCCGCACCATTACCTTTTTTTACCGTATAATCACTAGCATGCAAATATCTAAGACCAGGTGTTAACTCAAATTTATCACTAAAATGAATTTTATCCTGTAAATAGCCAGTCAATATATTTCTGTTTATGTTAGCTGTTGTATTGGCAGATGGATTTACTCTGTTATATGTATCATGACTTGCCGTAACACCAAACAAAATATCATTTATTCCATACCTTTTACCAAGCTGGAGTTCTACACCATTACTCTGTTCCTTATATGTGCTTACAGAATGTTCTCCTTTGTAACTATCCAAATAAGCCTTCAATTGCTCCATAGTAATATTGCCAGAAGGACTGAAATTAAAATTAGAATTTTTTACCCATCCTGCTTCATAAGTATTATGAGTAGAAAATGCTCGGATATAACTTGGCAAATTATTATCTTTATTAAATTGATAAGTTAAGTCAAGATTGCTTGTTTTACTCGTTGTAAAATTGCCTAAAACTCCATGATACCACCATTTATTTCTAAAACCTTGATTTATAGGAGCATGTGATTTTCCATCTGCAGCATCTATATTTACTTGTCCGCTAAAGAATCTATCAATGCTTGCTGCCCGATAATCTCTAGGCACAATCGGATATCCGTCCCAGTTATTCGTGTAGTTATATGACAATGATACGAAATGGTTATCATCATATTGTCTATCTATACGAACAGCAGCACTATCATCCTTATAATGAGTTCCAAAATATTTATAATTTTTACCTGTCAAACCATCTTTATAATGCGTATCTCCGCCCATGTCACGATTTAAGACCATGAAATAACGCCAATTACCATCATCAGAAGAACCATTATGTACTAATCCATAAGTATGACGTTTCCAAGAACCAGTTGCAATATCAATAGTTGTCGACGGCTTCGTTGCGCCTTTTCTGGTAATAATATTAATCACACCGCCACTGGCATCACCACCATAAATAGAAGCGCCAGGTCCTTTAATAACTTCAATAGATTCTACATTTCCAATGCTTGTAATTAAATGCAAAGGAACCATTGATGTATTACCGCTTGAACTTGAAGATCCGCTAGAAGAACTTGAAGCACTATTATCAAGCCTACGTCCATCTAACAATACAACAACATGACCATCACCATTAATTGTTACTTGCTGACTATAAGCCGAAAATCCATATTCGCCACCTCTATAACCCATATCATTGATATGAACACCTGGCACACGCTTAACCGCATCTGTAATGTTTTGATAATGCTTACTTTCGATTTCCTGACGTGTTACTACAGTGACATCACCACCAGTCCTTGCATAAGACTGTTCAGTAATAACATTACCAAAAGAATCTTTTGGTACAGCGTTCCTGCTACCTTCAATAACAATTTCATCCAAATCACCTTGCATAGTAGTATCTGCTGCACTCGCGGATGCTACGAAGCCTGCGCTGGCAACTGCGCACAGCACTGACATAGCCAGTGCTTTTTTGCTTTTTAACATACTCAAACACCTCATTAAAAATTTATTTTTCAACCTACGCTGTCAAGCTGTCCTAGTTTCGCTTACAGCTCTGGCTAAAATCATATTTTATTTGGTGCTCCGTATAAAAAGCACCCTTCTGCCTAATGACAGAAGGGCACACTTATCCCTTAGTAGTCTCCTGTCACTCGCAGCACACTTAACACTTAAAGAATTTCAGGCAATTCTTCTGGCTCAGCTTCATCGTAATCCTTGCCTTCCCAGTTTCCCAGTGACATTATTAAGGAACACTCCACTTTACAGCTGCGTGACAGCGCAGGTTTTTCACCTGCTTACTTATTAAGTATAAATACACCTGATACGCTTTTATTCTCTTGTTCTCTCGTTAGGTTCTTAAATTTTATAGCAATATATCATGCAGTGTTTGCAGTTCCTCAAAGAGGAAAATACTTACATGCAAAACTCTCTAAATTGTTAATTATGTATATTGGCTTTTTGCTTTATTTTATAATGATTTCAATTACATAATTAGTTACTAATGGAATTATAGCACGTTGTCCCCCCCCGTCAAGCAAAAGTACATCGAGTACTTTTGGCTTGCAGGTGCCTACGGCACCTGATAAATGAAAAAAAGACCCCATTCTCTTACAATGAAGTCCTTAATGATTAAAGCATTATTATATTGTGATTACACGTCAACTAACCTACAACTATATTCTTAGTCTGACGTAATATAGCTCGCCAGCTGTGATGCATTTAAAAAAATTTCATACACCTAATTTTCCAACATCAAAAAACGCTGCAAAGCCTGCTCCACAATTTTATTCAATGAAATGTTGTTCTGTAAAGCGCAAATCGCCGCCTGCTTGTGCATCTCTGCAGAAATGTTAAGGACAATTATACTAGGTTTCATTCTTTCTGTTAACATAAAAAAATATTAACTGTTTTTCTTTCAAAAAATCGAGTAGGAGGTAGGTAATTAATTTACCTACCGACCTCTCACACCACCGTGCGTACCGTTCGGTACACGGCGGTTCAAATACCATAATGCTTAAGTCTTTTAAGCTCGTAATTGCCCGCTAGTTCATAATAGCCTGCTTTTACGAGCTTTTCTTTTGTTATTGACCTATTAAGTATTACACTTCCTGCTACTCACCAATAACCTAGTCGTGCATTTCCCCACATATATGCATACTCCTCTGGTATCCCTAACTTCTTTAGGTTGGTAACCCTTGCTTTAGGTTTCTTCCATTGTTTCCATATATATTGACGGTATCTTCTTCGCAACCATTCATCCCATTCCTGCATTTTGCGTCTTATACTTGCTATGCAGTAATAGTTCAGCCAACCGCTTACATATACTTTTACCTTGTTCATCACTACACGTATATTTCTTCCTTGGTTTCTAGCTGTCAGCTCTTTTAATTTTGCTTTGGCTTTCATCAAGGATTGTTTGTGTACTCTTATCATTACTTCTGTTTTGTTCTTGCCTAGCGTAAATCCTAAAAACTTGAACTTTGGTGAGTATACGCTTACTACTTTGCTCTTTTCCATGTTCAACTTTAGCTTGAGCTTATCTTCAAGATATTTTCTGCTGGATTCCAGCAGTCTTTTCGCTGCTCTTTTGCTCTTTGCTTCGACTATAATGTCATCTGCATACCTTACAATATTTGCTCCTCGTCTTGACATTTCTTGGTCGAACTCGTTCAGGTAAATATTGGCCAATAGTGGCGACAACGGCCCGCCTTGCGGCGAACCTTCTTCTGTCTTTACTATTACTCCGTTGTCCATGACTCCGCTTTTGAGGAATTTCTTGATTAGCTCTATCAGCCTCTTATCTTTTATCTTTCTGCGAAGTATGTTGAGCAGTAAGTCATGGTTCAGCGTGTCGAAATACTTGGATAAATCTACTTCTACTACGTATTGGTAGCCCTTTTCCGCATATTCTTTCACGCTTTCCATTGCCTGTTGTGCACTTCTTCCTACTCGGTAGCCGTAGCTTCCTTTGTAGAAAGTTCCTTCATACATCGGTTGCAGTACCTGTGCTATCGCCTGCTGTACCATTCTGTCTATAACAGTTGGTATGCCAAGCTTTCGCACTCCTCCGTCTGCTTTTGGGATTTCCTTGCGTCTTACTGGGTTTGGTTTATATCTTCCAAACCATATGTCAGACACAAGTTCTCGACCATGTTCAGTGCACCAAGGTTCCAGTTCATCGACAGTCATTCCATCAATTCCCGCAGCTCCCTTGTTGCCTTTGACTCTTTTCATTGCTTCGAGTAAATTTCTACCCCGAAGAATTTCTCGCAGTAAATCCTGCGTTGCATTGTCTCTTTCTCTGTTGTCCCGAGTTCCAACACTCGGCACTCCTGCATACCCTTCGCGTTCCACGCTATCCCTTTGCAGGCAGTCCTTTCGGTATTCTGCTTTCATTGTGTTGGACTCCTTTCCCCAGTTATTCAAGACTGGCATTTGTTCAGTCCTTCCCGTCAAAAAAAAAACGGTACTATGACCTCTGCTGACTTCTCACAGCAAGCTTTACTCCGTATTTCGGATTTCCTACTTTACGTCTGTGAGACCTCCCCAGGTAAGAACGATAACTTTCATTCCATGTAGCCGCCTTATTTACTGTATAGAGTTCGGGTAGCATTGGACTTCATCTTGTGCCGCAGACTTATCCACTCTAATTCAGCCTTATATAAGGTTTCTGTTCGTCGGCTCAGAACTTTGCCCGCTGTCGATTTTCCGCAACAGCATCCGGCTTCCTTCAGATTCCACCTCACGATGGACACCCTTGCCTTCGGCTAACGCTTCCTGCTACCGAGCGCGTAGTGGACTTTCACCACCTAGTTATCGCCCATGCTGGGCGCACTAGCAAAAAGACGTTGCGCGCTTTTCAGGCACACAACGTCTATTTTTTGGGGCATTGGTCCAAATTTTGGGGTTGGGCTGTTACATGAGTGTGGGTCGACCTAGTCCGTAGTTGTGGGTAGACCTATTACAATATGTGGGTCGTGCTAGTACAAATTTTGTGGTCGACCTAGTCCATGTTATTGGGTTTCAATGGCTGGAGCGTATTGCTCCAGCCATTTTCGTCTTTAAAGAGTGAATTTATCGTATTTGTTGAGACAATAAAGGATTCAGTTACGGGTTCGTTTAAAATTTCTAAAGCCGTTGGCATTTATAATAAGTTTCTTCAGAATTCTGTTCTTCGATTCAATGTAACTGTTATTTATGCGTCTGCCATTAATCGTTGTAAATGAGTTTAGTATTTCTTGTTTCCAATTAACCAGAAGGCCATAAAATTCATTGTATTCAGGTATTCCGGAGTCACCAAATCGGTTCTTAAGTATATCATAGCTTTCTTCGAGACTGCCGGAAGCTTTGTAATATTCTCCACTCTGATTAAATTTCAGATACAATTCTTTTAAGTTATAAGCAATTTCCAACTCTGGAAATTGAGCAAACAGTAAGTCTCGGATATCTTTTAAATTGACATAACGGCCTAAGGCTTTGTTGTATTTTGGTTCATTATCTAAGTCCGCAGTATGGTTAAATACAAAATTAAATTTTCTTAGAAGATACTCATAGGTATGGTTTTCAGTATTTCGTGCACATCTTAGCCTAATCTTATTAAAGTCATCTGTAAGATGTTTGGTTACATGAAAGCTGTCTGCACAAACAATTGCATCCGGGAAACATATCTGTGCAACATCCCTAAAGTTGTCATACAGATCCATGGATATATACTTTACATTGTTGAGTTCGCTGCGTTTGAGAGTGTAGTTTTGAATATCTCCACGGATAGAGGAAAAATAGTCAATAAGGTAATGCTTTCTGCGTGTGGGAAGTACATCTATTACTTCACCCGTGATAAAATTCATGAGCAGGCAGCAGTAAAGAGAATCCATATCAGATTCAGGGAAATAGTGCTCATCCATGGATAATACCATTGGTAAAGGCTTACGCATAATATCTACGTGTTTGTCAAATAATCTTAGAACACTTGGGACAGCGGAATCTTCTTTGGCGATAAACAATGCTACATTTACGGTTGACCAGTGTAGAGTGTGTGAGAGTTCGTGGGTAGTAGCCATGAATTTTTACAGGTCCGGAACAGAACGGACAGATCTTAGAGGTAACCTTTAGCTTAAGATTAATAATGATTGAGCCGTCGGATTACGCAATGGTTTGCAGTTCCTCAATCTTATCCTCTTGAATGTTAAGCATATTTGTGATAAACTGACGCATAGATAAAAAATCCTCCTTCGTCTTAGTAATATAGGCAATTACTATTTTAACGAAGGAGGGTTTATTTGTTTAGATGTTGCTTGTGCAGAAATTTTAGTCTGTACAAGCCATTCTTGCTTATTGTTTAACAGGGTATTTTTGCCTATGACCACAAAAGTTGTACTAGTTTAACCCACAGATTTGGACTAGCTTGAGCACAAAAATGTACTAGCGAAACCACAAAATGTACTAGGTCTTAATCGAGCATAAAAATTGGACTAGGTCGACCCAACCACAAGTAATGGACTAATGCATTTTTTGCCAGCTTAAGCTTTACAGCTGAGCCTTCATTAATTTCTTATATACCTCAACGCCGGGCTGGTCAAATGCATCCACATCCGCCAGCTCGCCCTCATAGGCAATCGTCAGCATCAAAAAGTACATCAGCTGACCAAGATAATACTCATTCAGCTTCGGCAGCGTAAAACGCGCATTGTAACGGTTATCACCCGTCAGCGCCGCTTCATTGGCTTTAAGAGCCTTCGCCATATCCATGCCCTCGTATTTATCGAAGAACGGTACATCGGCAAAAGGATTGTGCAAAACTGCCTCAACCTCAGGATTGGCAACCTCCAGGAACTGCACCACCTTATTCAGACGACCATCCTGATGCTGCTGTGTCTGTGCATGCATATCCGTCGTACCGACAGCAACAATCGGCGTTCTTCCGTAGTAAACAGTTTCACCCTCACGGTTGCAGCGCTTGCCCAACGATTCCGCCAGCAGCTGCACATACCATTCGCTCAAAGATTTCAGGCGCATACTGTACGGCATGAACACTTCTATATCACGTCCGCGCTCATAAGCCATGAATTTGAGCAAGGCGTTGAGCAGCGCCGGGTTTTCCGCAAGCTCTGCCTGCTGGCAATAGATATCCATATCACGCGCACCACGCAGAAACTCCTCAATATCACCGCCAAGAGCGGCCATCGTTACGAGTCCCGGGTCAGTCATAATGCAGAAGCGTCCGCCAATGCCCTCCTTGATGTCAAAGCGCTCCCAGCCAAATTTTTCCGCCAGTTGCAGCAGCGGCGCAGATTCAATCGGTGCCTGCAAATCGGTAACTACCGTGCAATCAAGGTCGATATCTGCGTTTTGAGACAGATTAGCATAGAAATACGTAAAGGCAGAAATTGTTTCCAGCGTAGTACCGGATTTAGAAATCGGCACCAGCATAATCTTTAGCTTCTTGCCTTCTTGCGCACTTACTCCAGCCATACGGCGCATCTTGAACAGCAGTGAATTGCAGTCCACCGGGTCAAGATTGTTGCCGGAAAAATAAATGCAGGGCTGGCCTTGGCGCAGTGTTGCACTGGTATTCCAATGATAACCGCCAAAGGCATCAAACAGCACCTTGTTGCCCAAGTAGGAGCCGCCAACGCCCAAAAAGATTACGACATCTTTACTGCGCAGATGCTTGCTGTAGCGCATCAGCTTAATAATCGACTGCTCCGTATTGGGATTGCCGTCGGCAATATATGGCATGCGTGGAAAGTAAACATGCTCAGGCGCGCCGTCCTTAGATAAATGCTTCTTGGCAAAGCCGCTACGGCGCAGCTCGCACACAGCCTTATCTGCTGCCGCTCCCTGCTGCTGCAGTGCCTGCTCCACTTCCTGCGCTTGCAGTCTGCCCGCTCCAACCATATTGCTGAAGTCAAAAACAATACCACTGGGCATAACAATTTTATATTCCAAAATATACACTCCCAAATATTAGTTGCACCTATAATATGCTATTATAACATATTCATACAGCAAATTCCATAGACTATAAGAGCAAGTAATATTTTATCGCAAACAAGACTGAAGCTTTATTTTACCTCTACCAGCTCAATATGGAAGTTCAGTTCCTTGCCGGCCATTTCATGGTTAGCGTCAAAGGTAATGTTAGTCTCGTCCTTTTCGGTTACCAGTACAGGAACAGGCTGACCGAATTGGTTCTGCAGGTAAACTCTCTGGCCAACGGTCAGGTTTTCGGAACCCGGCAGTTGGGCAATCGGCATGGTGAAGATAGCCTTCGGATCAGCTTCGCCGTATGCTTCTGCCGGCAGCAGATGGATGTCAACCTCAGCGCCAACCTCCAGGTCAGCAACAGCTGCATCAAAGCCTTTGATCATCTGTCCTGCTCCGCAGACAAACTCCAGCGGCTGTCCACGATCATAGGAAGAATCAAACTGTGTGCCATCGTTGAATGTTCCCTTGTAATGTGTACGGCATGTCTTTCCTACATTCGGTCCGGAAAATGCCGGTTTATGTGAACCACAGCCGCCACAGCTGCTTCCACAAGACTCCCCTTCCTCATGGTTTCCACAGGAGTGTCCTTCTTCATGATGATGGTCACAGGTTGTTCCTGCTGATTCCAGTTCGCCCTTCAGATAAACTTCTACTACTTCATCTGTATTTCCCTGTGCACCGGAGCATAACTGAATACCTGCCTCCGCAAGTGCAGTCTGTGCACCTCCTCCAATACCACCGCAGATCAGTACATCAATCCCCTGTTCTGCCAGAAGTCCGGCCAAGGCACCATGTCCGCTGCCATTGGAACCGATCACCTCACTGGAAATAACTTTATTGTCCTCTACTTCATAAACTTTGAAATTTTC
>OHMY01000889.1_pt1 | contig 12107 bp, 9 predicted proteins | sample 1569381 | NCBI WGS metagenome assembly OHMY01 (sample SAMEA3879528, study PRJEB24766) | human gut metagenome | biome: human-associated habitat; feature: feces | place: USA | collected 1985/1987
CCGGCCTGTCTCCGGCAGTCATGGAGTATATGCTCAAGACCACGCTGGTGCCCCGCTTTGGCGGCAAGACCAGCTGCGATGAGATCGGCCTGCCGGTGTCCGCCACCGACGGCGTGGTGCCCTGCGGTGCCACGGCCATCTGGGAAGAATAAATAAGCCGAAACGATTGAAATGGCCTCCGCTTTGCTCTGGCCATATTCAGCGGAATCATTTTCTAAATTACAAATCGGGAAAGTCTGCGGACTTTCCCGATTTGTTTTTTCACCGGCGGAGCTGCAAAGGCAAACAGCATAATCAACGCAAAACCTCCCTGCCCGGCCGCAGTCGCTGCGGTTCCAGAGCAGGGAGGTTTTACTTTATCCGGGAAAAATGTGGAAGATCGGTCTGGTGAAGCTTTACTTGACCTTGGTCAGGTCGGCCAGCTTGTGGAAGATCTCGGTGTTGTCATACACGCCGCGGAACTTGTCTGCACCCTGACCACGGGCGTAGAGGTTCACCATGGCACCGGTGTGGGCGTAGGTGGTGTGATCCACACCAGACTTGTGGTTGATGGTGTGGCAGATGGCCATGCTGAAGGGGATGTAGGTGCCATACAGCTCGTAATCCTGCTGGCTCATCTTGCTCTGGCTGGAAGCGCCAACCTTGAGGGTGCGCTCGTAAGCGGTGCGCAGGTTCTCCACCTCGTAGTCGGTCAGCAGCAGCTTGCCTGCGTTGGCGGCATCGGGGTCGGTGGGCAGAGTCAGGCCGAAGTTTGCCTTCACATCCTGCATGGCAGTCTCAAAGGGAGTCTGATTCTTCATGTAGTTGTTCACATAGGTAGAATCGAACTTTGCGTAGGACATCTTCTGGTGGGCCAGGTTGGTCAGGAAGGTATCGTAGTTGGTGGTCTTGTAGCCAATGCCCAGGCCGCCGGTCTCGTGGTCAGCGGTCACCAGGATCAGGGTGTCATCGGGGTGCTGGGCATAGAACTCCACAGCGGCCTGCACCGCGTTGTGCATCTCGATCACATCATGGATGGAGGCAGCGGCATCGTTGGCGTGGCAGGCCCAGTCGATCTTGCCGGACTCCACCATCATAAAGAAGCCGTTGCTGTTGTCCAGCAGCTCAATGCCCTTGCGGACATAGTCGGTCAGCTGCCACTCTCCCGGAGCGGCATCCATGGCGTAGTTCATGGACTTGCCGTCGGCCAGGTTCTCGGCAATGATCAGGGTCTTGCCGGCCCCGGCTTTCAGGGCAGCAGCACCGGCCTGGGTGGTGACAACATTATAACCAGCCTGTGCAGCCACCTCGTGGTTGTTGGGGCCGGTGCCATCGCCGTTCACCTTCTGGAACTCGCCGCCTGCGAAATACTCAAAGCCGGAGTTTGCCAGCTCCACGCCGATCTGATAGTAGTTCTTGCGGGTCTTCTGGTGTGCATAGAAGGCAGCAGGGGTGGCATGGTCAATGTTCACCGTGGAAACAATGCCAACCTTGTAGCCCTTCTGCTTATGGAGCTTCTCCGCAATGGTCTCATAGGGCACATCACGGGTCCAGGGGCACATATTGATGACACCGCTCTCGGTCTTTTTGCCGGAAGCGATGGAGGTAGCGGTGGAAGCGGAGTCCGGGCAGAAGGAGGTGCTGTCGTAGGTGGTCACGCTGCCCACCTCCGGGAACTGGGTAAAGCTCAGCTCCGCCTCGGTGATGGCACCGTTGTTGGTGACAGTGCCCTGATAGAACCGGGCAGACTGGATCTGGGCAGTGCCCATGCCATCACCGATGAACAGGAAGATGTACTTGGGCTTCTTCTGGAACAGGCCAAAGCAGTTCTCCTCGTCAGCTGCGGTGGAAGCAGCCGGAGCGGCGGCGTTTGCAGCCACGGGGGCAGCAGTCATCAGACCGGCGGCAGATGCCACAGCACCCACTTTCAGGAAACTGCGGCGGGACATTTTATGTTCTTTCATACGATAATTCCTCTCTTATCCTGAGCCCTCCCGGGCCCTGTTGCAATGTATCTTGGGAACGGTTCTATTGTACCCGTTCGGAGAAAGAGGGGAAACCATGGTAAGGCAAATCTTAGGTAAACCTTGGGCAATGAAAAACAGGCATTGGTAAAAAAACAGGTGGTCTTTGTAAAATCGGATTGTTCCTGCCCGCGGGCACTTTTATTCCGTCAGGATTCGCCCCGGATCGGTTGCATCCGGTGGACAAATCGTGTATACTGTAACCCGATTTTTATTTGCGGAGGGAGGGGTGCGCATGTCCGTTTTGTGTCTGGGCGAAGTCTGGCTGGAGCTGAGCGCCGCCACGGCTCCGGAGCTGACGGAGACATTCCGGGCGCAGACCGGCGGCTGGGGTGCAGGCTTCTGCCGCCAGTACGCCGCATTGGGCGGGCAGGCGGCTCTGCTGGCCCAGCTGGGAGCCGACCCCTTTGGCCGCAAGCTGGCGGCCCGGCTTGCCGGGGATGGTGTGGATTGCTCTCTGCTCTGCTTCACGGATGCCTTCCCCACGCCGGTGGTGTTCACCGGAGAGGACACCGCTCTACCCTACCGTGCCCACACCGCCGGGCTGGCCCTTGGGCCGGAACAGCTGGAGGCCGCCCCGTTCCGGGGAGCCTCTGCCTTCTGCTTTTCCTCCGCCGGGCTGGTGGACAGCCCCCTGCGGCTGGCCCACCTCGAGGCCCTTGCCGCCGCCCGGGATGCCGGGGCGCTCTGCTGCTATCTTCCCCGGCTGGCGCAGGCCGCGCCCTACTGGCCGCAGCGGGAGGCCCTGTGCCAGACCGCCCTGCAGTTTCTTGACCGGGCAGACGTTCTCTTTTTAGAGGAGAGCGACCTGCTCCTCCTCTTCGGCTCCCGGGAGCTGCGCACAGCCCTGTTTGCTCTGTTCACCGGCCATGTGCAGCTGATCTTTTTCTACAAAAAGGACAGGATTCTCGCCTTTACACGCAGTGTTATGACTTCTGCCGCAAAAAAAGACCAGAGCCCCGCTCTGGTCTTGTATCGGATGGAGAAAATGATGCTCCCTGTCTCCGCTCTGCCCAGATTAAAGGAATCTGAGCTGAACGCGCTGATTGGATAGCCCCCTGCCGCTGAGATGGCGGCGGGAACCAAACAAAAACAGCCAGCGCCGTGGAAAGGAGGAGAAAGCGGCGCTGGCTGTGTATGAGAACTCCCAAACATTTGCGGCTGTCAGGAGATGGTTGGTAGTCTGTCCGCCGCCTTGGCTATTGCCTCGCATCAGCAGGGGACAGTGTTTTTTAAAGGGGCCGCGCCGCCCGGTTTCTGCCGGAGATGCGCGGTTTTCATTGCCTGCATGGCATCTTGGGAGGATGTTTTTCTGTTCCTCCCTGACTGCACCCTTATTGTACAGGATAAAAATGGAGTTTCTTTGTGAGGAATTTGAACAAATTGAAAATAAACGGAGCCGCTGCACATCATTTTGTACAGCGGCTCCGTTTTTTACGATTTTTCTTTAATTTTCAGCCAGATTACCGGTGTAGAGCTGGTAATACTTGCCTTTCTTGGCGATCAGCTCGTCGTGGCTGCCGCGCTCGATGATGCGGCCCTGCTCCAGCACCACGATGCAGTCTGCATTGCGGACGGTAGACAGACGGTGGGCAATGACAAAGCTGGTGCGGCCATACATCAGGCCGTCCATGCCCCGCTGGACCAGCGCCTCAGTGCGGGTATCAATGGAGGAGGTCGCCTCGTCCAGGATCAGCACCGGGGGATCGGCAACCGCGGCCCGGGCAATGGCCAGCAGCTGGCGCTGCCCCTGCGACAGGTTTGCGCCGTCGTTGGTCAGCATGGTGTTGTAGCCATCGGGCAGACGCTTGACAAAGCCATCGGCATTGGCCAGCTTTGCGGCAGCAATGCACTCCTCATCGGTGGCATCCAGGCGGCCATAGCGGATGTTCTCCATGACCGTGCCGGTGAACAGGTGGGTATCCTGCAGCACGATGCCCAGAGAGCGGCGCAGGTCGGCTTTTTTAATCTTATGGATGTTGATGCCGTCGTAGCGGATCTTGCCATCCTGAATATCGTAGAAGCGGTTGATCAGGTTGGTGATGGTCGTTTTGCCGGCACCGGTGGAGCCGACAAAGGCGATCTTCTGGCCCGGGCGGCCATAGAGGTTGATCCCGTGCAGAACAGTCTTTTCCGGCACATAGCCAAAATCGACATCGGTAAAGGTGATGTCACCCGCCAGCTTGTGGTAGGTGGTGGTGCCGTCGTGGTGGGGATGCTTCCAGGCCCAGATGCCGGTGCGCTCGGTGGTCTCCACCAGCTCGTCATCCTTGCCATACTTGACGTTGACCAGGGTGACATAACCCTCGTCGGTCTCGCTGGTCTCGTCCATCATCTTGAAGATACGCTCCGCACCGGCCAGTGCCATGATCACGCTGTTGGCCTGCATGGACACCTGGCTGATGGGCATATTGAAGCCCTTGTTCAGGCTCAGGAAGGCCATCACGGTGCCCAGGGTCATGCCGCCGACATTGCCAACGGCCATGGCTGCGCCTGCCAGAGCACAGACTGCATAGCTGATATTGCCCAGCTGTGCGGTAACGGGCATGATGATGTTTGCGTAGCTGTTGGCCTGCTTGGCGCTTTCCTTCAGCTTATCGTTCAGCTGCCGGAAGCCATCCAGAGCCTTCTGCTCGTGGGTGAACACCTTGACGACCTTCTGGCCCTCCATCATCTCTTCGATGTAGCCGTTCACCTTGCCCAGATCCTTCTGCTGGGCCACAAAGTACTTGCCGCTCATGGAAGTGATCTTCTTGGAGCAGAACAGCATCAGGGTCACCATCAGCATGGTGACAACGGTGAGCTGCCAGCTCATCAGGCACATGCTGGTGAACACGGACACGATGGTGATGGCGCTGGACACCAGCTGGGGAATGCTCTGGCTGATCATCTGGCGCAGGGTGTCCACATCGTTGGTGTACACCGACATGATGTCGCCGTGGGGGTGGGAGTCAAAATACCGGATGGGCAGGCTTTCCATGTGGGTGAAAAGCTGGACGCGCAGGTTGCGCAGGGTGCCCTGGGTCACGTTGACCATGATACGGGCGTTGAGCCATGCGGCCAGCACGCCGATGGCGTAGATGCAGCCAATGCGCACCAGTGCGCCTGCCAGCGGGCCGAAGTCCGGCGTGGCCTGCTTGGTCATGGGGACGATGTAATCATCGATCAGGGTCTTGAGGAAGAGGCTTGCCTGCACGTTAGCCAGCGCGCTGACGATGATGCAGACCAGCACAAGGATGCAGTGGGGCAGATAGTGCTTGAACACCTCATCCATGATCCGCTTGAGCAGCTTGCCCGGGTTCTCGACCTTCGGACGCGGGCCTCCCATGCCGCGGGGGCCGGGGCCATGGACGACTTTTGCTTTCTGTTCTGCCATTACTGCTCACCTCCCTGCTTGTCAAAATCGCCGCCGCCCTGGGTCTGGCTGTTGTAAACTTCCTGATAGATCTTGTTTGTCTTGAGCAGCTCCTCGTGGGTGCCCAGGCCGTTGATCTGGCCGTTGTCCAGCACCAGGATGCGGTCTGCATCCTGCACGGAGGAGATGCGCTGTGCAATGATGATCTTGGTGGTGCCGGGGATCTCCTCCCGGAAGGCTTTGCGGATCTTGGCATCGGTGGCGGTATCCACGGCGCTGGTGCTGTCGTCCAGGATCAGCACCTTGGGCTTGCGCAGCAGCGCGCGGGCAATGGTCAGGCGCTGCTTCTGGCCGCCGGACACGTTGGAGCCGCCCTGCTCGATCCAGGTATTGTACTTGTCGGGGAAGCGCTCGATGAACTCATCGGCGCAGGCCAGCTTGGCCACCCGGATGCACTCTTCCTCGCTGGCGTTCTCATCGCCCCAGCGCAGGTTGTCGAGGATGGTGCCGCTGAACAGAACGTTCTTCTGCAGCACCATGGAGACCTCCCGGCGGAGGACATCCAGGCTGTAATCCTTAACGTCCACGCCGCCCACCTTGACAGAGCCGGTCTCGGCATCATACAGGCGGGGGATCAGCTGCACCAGGCTGGATTTTGCACTGCCGGTGCCGCCGATGATGCCCAGCGTCTCGCCCGGCCGGATGCTGAAGGTGACATCGTTCAGGACAGGCTGGCCGGAGCCGTGCTTATACTTAAAGGTAACGTGCTCGAACTCGATGCCGCCATCCCTGACCTGCTGCACCGGTGCCTTGGGGGCGGGCAGGTCGGTGGTCTCGTCCAGCACTTCCACGATACGGCGGGCAGAAGCGGCGGACATGGCGATCATCACAAAGGCCATGCTCAGCATCATCAGGGCCATCAGGATGTTCATAATATAACCGAACAGGGCGTTCAGCTGGCCGGTGGTGATCGCACCGTTCAGGACATAATGTGCGCCGAACCAGCTCAGGGCGATGTTGCAGCCATACACAGAGACCAGCATGGCGGGATTGTTGAAGCTCAGGCGGCTCTCGGCGTGGACGAACTGCTTGTACAGGCTCTCGCAGGCCTTGGTGTACTTCTCGTTCTCAAAGTGCTCCCGGACAAAGCTCTTGACCACGCGGATGGCCGAGACATTCTCCTGCACGGAAGCGTTCAGGTTATCGTAGTTCTTGAACACCTTATCAAAGATGCCGAAGGTGGGGACCATAATGCCTGCCAGCACTGCCACCAGGAACACGATCGCCACCAGGAACACCATGGCCAGCGAGCGGCTGATCATGGAGGCCATGATGAGCGCGAAAACCAGATGGACGGGGGCACGCACGCACATGCGCTCGATCATCTGGAACGCATTCTGCAGGTTGGTCACGTCGGTGGTCATACGGGTGACCAGACCGGCCGTGGAGTACTTGTCGATGTTGGAGAACGAGAAATGCTGGATGTTCTCATACATCGCATCGCGCAGGTTGCCTGCAAAGCCGGTGGATGCCGTGGCAGCAAACCTGCCGGCCAGCACGCCCAGCAGCAGGGCAATGGCCGCCACCAGGAAGGTGAGCAGGCCGTACTTGATAACGGCGTTCATATCGCCCTTTTCAATGCCCTGGTCAATGATAAAGGCCATAATGGTGGGCAGCAGCACATCCATGATGGCTTCCAGAGCAGAGAAGATCGGTGTCAGGATCGCGGCGCGCTTGTACTCGCCCAGATGTGACACAAGTTTTTTGATCATCTGTTGTAATCCTCCTGAAGTTTATTTGCAGGGGTCATTCCAGCCCCTTGCGCAGCTTGTTCAATAACCGCAGAAGCTCTGCGTTTTCCTCTTCCGTCAGCAATCCGGCCACAAACTCATCGGTCTGGTGCAGGGAGAGCATCGTCTTTTCGTGGACGCGGCCTCCCTCTTCCGTCAGGATCAGCCGCTTGAGTCGGGCATCCTGCGGCACGCTCTGGCGCTCGATGTAGCCCTTGCGCTCCATCAGCTGCAGGATGTTCGTCACGGTCGAGCGTGTGATGGAGAACTCCCGCTCGATATCGCGCTGGTACACGGGCTCGTTCTTGTGCCAGTAGAGGTAGCTCATGATCCAGTCGTGCATGGGGGTCACGTTGTCCACGTTGTTCTCCCGGTGGAACTGGTTGATCTTGCGGAAGATCAGGTTGTTCACCCGGCGCACCTGTGCCGGGATGACCTGCGGCGGCTCCCATGGAGGAATGCAGCAGGGCTGTTTGTTGCTTTCATCGTGCATAATGGTTTCCCTTTTGAATTGTTTGTAACAGGATTGTTTCCCTTAGAACTGTTTGATTCCGTACAATATCATAACGCACGATTCGATCATTGTCAATAGGAGACGCAAAATAAAATCCAGAAGCGCCCCACCGAACAAACGGCAGGGCGCTTCCACTGGGCGCTGATTTTGCTTCTGCTGGCGCAACAGCCCTTGCTTTCTGACCAGAATATGCTTTAATAAAAGCAACTATGGGCGCTGCGCCCCCGAATACTGAAGGAGAATCCTATGGAACAACGGAACACCCGCCTGCGGAACGCGGGCTTCGTCACCTTCTTTTTCAGCGGCATCTGCACCATTTCCAGCGGTGTGGTGGTCAGCCTGCTGCAGGAAGAATACGGCTTTGCCTACGGCATGACCGGCACCCTGCTCAGCCTGCTGAGTATCGGCAACCTGCTGGCGGGCCTGCTGGCCGGTGCGCTGGTGGGAAAAATGGGCATGAAGCCAAGCGTCCTGCTGCTGACCATCGGCTATGCGGTGGGCTACGGCCTGATGGGCCTGACCGGCCTGCCCATTCTGCTGGCGCTGGCTTTCTTCATTGTGGGCATTGCCAAGGGCAGTGTCCTGAATACCTGCACCATCCTTGTCAGCGGCAACTCTTCAGACCGCACCCGGGGCATGAACACCATGCACGCCTGCTACGCCTGCGGTGCCCTGCTCTGCCCCTTTCTGATCTCTGCCGCTGCCAGGGTCAGCACCACGCTGGCCGTGCTGGCGCTGGCGGCGCTGGGTCTGGTGCTCTGGCTGGTATACCTGTTCACCCCCATGGCAGGCCGCGCCAAGGCCAAAGAAGCTGTCACCGATTGGAGCTTTTTGCGCTCCTCCCGCTTCTGGCTGCTCACCGGCCTGCTGTTCTGCCAAAACGCCGCCGAGCAGAGCGTTGTGGGCTGGATGGTCACCTACTTCAAGGACAGCGGCATCATTGCAGGCACGCTGGCGGCCTACACCGTCACCGTGATGTGGGGTGCCACCCTGATCGGCCGCCTGCTCATCGCCTTTGTGTTCCCGCTCCGGCAGCCCCGCAAGGCCATGGTATTTATGGCGGTTTTCTGCACTGCCTTCTACTTTGCCATGATGCAGATCCACAGCCAGCTGCCTGCCATCCTGCTGCTGTTCGCCTTTGCCTTCTCCATGGCCGGTATGAACCCCACCGCCGTGGCCAGCGCCGGTAAAATGACCACCGTGACCAGCATGGGCATCATGCTGCCGGTGGCATCCAGCGGCGCGATCCTGATGCCCTGGGTCATCGGCAAGGTAGCTGAAAGCGCCGGTCTTGCTGTTGGTATGGCAACTAACATCGTGCCCTGCGTGGGGCTGATCATCTTTGCAATTCTGGTGTCCAGAATGCGGGAGGAGTAAATCTCTCCGTCATTGCATCGCAATGCCACCTCTCCTGGCAGGAGAGGCAGGCAGCAGGCGACTGAGCGGTTCACCCCCTCGCCTTTGCGCTGAACTCACACCCACAGTAATCCTGACGGTAAAGCCCGTACTCCTCCGAGAGCTGGAGAGAGCGCAGGTAGCCGTTCTGCTTTTTGAAATCCGAGGGCAGGTGCCTGATGCCGAATTCGGCTTCAAGCTCCTGCCCGATTTGATTGATTCGGGCAGCATCCTTGTGGGGGCTGATGGAGAGCGTGGTGGTGAACCAGTCAAAGCCGTGCTCCTTTGCGTACTGTGCCGCTCGGCGCATCCGCAAACGGTAGCAGACGGTGCACCGCCCGCCCCGCTCCGGCTCGTTTTCCAGCCCCTGCACAGCCGTGTAGAACTCCTGCGGGTCGTAGTGGTCCTCGATGACCGTGACCCCCAGCGGGTGCGCCTGCGCCACGAACTTTTTCAGCTCCTCGCCCCGGCGGTAGTATTCTTCGGCAGGCCAGGTGTTGGGGTTATAGTAAAGCACCGTGATCTCAAAATACCGGCACAGCTTTTCCAGCACGGCGCTGGAACAGGGTCCGCAGCAGGCATGGAGCAGCAGCTTTGGCCGCTGCGGCCCCAGTGTTTTCAACACTTCGTCCATCTGCTGTGCAAAATTCAACTGTTTTGACATCAATTTCAACCTCTGTTATACTTGGTTCAGCTAAAATAATATGACGCTGCCAAATCCGACAGCGCCCGGCTGTTTCTGGCTGCGCAGGCTTTTTCAGTCCGTTCAAGCCCCACCGACATGCCAAGGGCTCCCCCTTCGGGGGAGCTGGCATTGCGAAGCAATGACTGAGAGGGTGAGCTGCTTATTATTATATCACATTTTATCTAATAGGAGAACTGCGATGACAAACGAGAAGATCGCCCGTATCAACGAGCTGGCAAAAAAGAGCAAAACCACCGGCCTGACCGATGCCGAAAAGGCAGAGCAGCAGGCCCTGCGGCAGGAGTATGTTGCGGACGTAAAGGCCAGCCTGCGCGCCCAGTTGAACAACACCTCGATCAAAGAGCCGGATGGCACTGTGCACAAGCTGGGGAAGAAGAACTGAAGCAGCATCACGAAGAGGAGTGCCTGGCGGATCATTGAGAGAAAAGTGTTTCTTCCCTCTTTTTTTGTTCCGCGTTTCGTGCTATACTATAATTGTATTGTTGCGGACATTTCCGCGGGCGGTACAGATTCCCAAGGTGGCGTATCCCGGGCAAGGTGCACGGAAAAGGCTGTCTTTTGAAAAAATGATAAAGAGGTCATTTATTATGCTTACTGCAATTACGGGTATCAACTGGGGCGATGAGGGCAAGGGCCGCATGGTCGATCTGATCAGCCAGGAGTATGACATCGTTGCACGGTATCAGGGCGGCAACAACGCAGGCCATACCGTTAAAAACGAGCGCGGCAAGTTCGTACTGAACCTGCTGCCCTCCGGCATCCTGCGCCCCAACGTTGTCTGCGTGATGGGCAACGGTATGGTCATCGACCCGCACCATCTGGACGGCGAGATCAACAAGCTGCGGGAGCAGGGCATCACCATCACCCCCGATAACCTGAAGATCTCCGACCGGGCCACCATCACCATGCCCTACCATGTCGATCAGGACGGCCTGGAAGAGGCCCGCCTGGCCAAGACCGGCGCACAGTTCGGCTCCACCAAGCGCGGCATCGCCTACACTTACGGTGACAAGTACATGAAGAAGACCCTGCGCATGGGCGACCTGCTCCACCTGGACGACAGCGTGAAGAAGCGCCTGGTGACCATGGTGGATTCCAAGAACCTGGTGATGGAGGGCAGCTACCACTCCGCCCCCATCAGCGTGGACGAGATGTGGGCATGGCTGGAGAAGTATGCCGCTATCTTCAAGGATTACATCTGCGACGTGGGCCAGTATCTGGCTGACGCAGATGCCGCCGGCAAGAAGGTGCTGTTCGAGGCCCAGCTGGGCGCTCTGCGCGACATCGACTTCGGCATCTACCCCTACACCACCTCCTCCAACGTCATCGGCGCTTACGCCCCCATCGGCGCAGGCATCCCGGGCCACAAGCTGAACCTCTCCATCGGCATCATGAAGGCCTACTCCAGCTGCGTCGGCGAAGGCCCCTTCACCTGCGAGCTGTTCGGCGACGAGGCTCACGCACTGCGCGAGGCAGGCGGCGAGTACGGCGCTGCAACCGGTCGTCCGCGCAGAGTCGGCGGCTTTGACGTCGTCGCATCGCGCTACGGCGCAATGATGCAGGGCTGCACCTGCATTGCCCTGACAAAGCTCGACGTTATGAGCTATATGGACAAGATCCCCGTCTGCGTAGCTTACGAGCTTGACGGCAAGAGAATCGAAAACTTCCCCGGAAACATCGAGGAGCTTGAGCGCGCAAAGCCCATATATGAATATGTCGAGGGCTTCAAGTGCGATATCTCCGGCTGCCGCAAGCCCGAGGATCTGCCCAAGGCCGCGATGGATTATATCCGCTATCTTGAAGCCGCCGTCGGCTGCAAGATAAAGTATGTCTCCGTCGGCGCTGGCAGAGACGAATACGTCGAACTGTAAATTACAATAAAACACCGTGAGAGCAAATTTCGCTCTCGCGGTGTTTTTTCGTTTTGATATGAAAAGCCCGCATCGCAGAAGTGATGCGGGCTCTGTTTGGCAATAAGATAAGTAAAAAATTACTTGATCTCGACGGTTGCGCCGACGGCCTCGAGCTGAGCCTTGAGAGCCTCTGCGTCTTCCTTGGAGATGCCTTCCTTGACGGCCTTGGGAGCGGACTCGACAAAGCCCTTGGCCTCGGCCAGGCCCAGACCGGTGATCTCGCGGACGGCCTTGATGACCTTGATCTTCTCTGCGCCGAAAGCGGTCATGACGACGTCGAACTCGGTCTTCTCTTCGACGGCTGCTGCGGCTGCGCCGGCTGCGGGAGCGGCGACTTCTGCTGCGGAGACACCGAAGGTGTCCTCAAGTGCGTGGACGAGCTCGCTGAGTTCAAGAACGGAGAGACCCTTGATCTCTTCGATCATAGCAGT
>OHMY01000890.1_pt1 | contig 12089 bp, 13 predicted proteins | sample 1569381 | NCBI WGS metagenome assembly OHMY01 (sample SAMEA3879528, study PRJEB24766) | human gut metagenome | biome: human-associated habitat; feature: feces | place: USA | collected 1985/1987
GCTTCCGGTTCGTCCTGCTGCAAAAGTTCTGCCCTGAAATCCTGCAAGGTCGGGATATGCCCTTGATAATCATTCTGCTGATAACTGCGGTACACGCTTGCCGTACAGCGGTCAATGATGGATTTCTGCTTTGCTCCCAAGTTTGTGCCGCCGATGAGCTGTTCGCAAAGGGATAAAATAAACTCCGATTTCAGAATGACAGGGTTTGCACCGTCACCATAATCGGAGTTCATATCCATAGCATTGATGTGATTTTCACTTGTCGCAGAGATATGAATGACTTCTCCCTTCATTGCTTTCACAAGCGGGGAATACTCACGCTCTGGGTCAATGATGATAATATCAGCGTTGGGGTCGGTCAGAATGATATTCGTCATTTCTTCCTTTGCGGTAAAGGATTTTCCTGCACCCGACACACCGAGAATAAAGGAATTGCCGTTAAGGAGCTGCCTGCGGTTGGCGATAATCATATTTTTGCTGATAACATTCTGACCGTAATACACACCGTTTTCATGGTAGATTTCCTGCACACGGAACGGGATAAACACTGCAAGGCTCTCTGTTGTGAGGGTACGCAGGGCATCTATCTTCCGTACACCAAATGGCAGGGCTGTATTCAATCCGTCCATCTGCTGATATTTCAGCACCGCAAACTGGCACAAATGCTTTCTTGCGGTAGTCAAGAGAGCTTCTGTATCATTGTCGAGCTGCTCTTTGGAATCTGCCGTATGCACCATCGTCAGCACGGCAAACATCATTCTCTGGTCACGGATTGTCAAATCATCCAGAAATTCCTTGCTTTCTTTTCGCTGCTGTTCCAAATCATAGGGGATAACGGCAGAAAAATTGTTGTTCTGGTTCTGCTTCCTCTGCCAATTCGTGATATTGGTTTCCACACCAAGCAGACGGTTTTCCACCTCCCGCACGGCTTCATCTGTGGGAACGGGGATAATATCAACGGACAGCATCATATTCCTGTTCAGCTCACAAAGCTCCGCAACCATACTGTCCTTGATATATGCCGCATACTCTCTGAGAAAAATCACACGCCCATATCTGTCACCCATTCTGAAGCAGTCGCTCTCAAATTCAAAGGTATCAGGGCAGATAAAATCCTTGAAATCGTGACCTTTCCGCATCGTCTGGGTAATATCGAAGTGGAACGCTGTTTCTTCTCCTGTACGGTAGAAGTCGTGGAAGATACGCAGCTTGTCGCCTGCGTCCAGTTCCACACACTTCGACCCCAGACGGTTAAAGTGGGCGATAAGGTCAGCACCCACACGGGCGAAGTAGTTTCGGGCTTCCTCGATATTCTTCTTGCAGACAGATACGGTTACATACTTATCCTGTACGATGGAATTAGCCCCTGTCGCCTTATCCAGAAGCATTTTGTTGTATTCCTTGCGGTACTTATCCAGACCGTCATCAGCCATTGGGATTAAAATAGTCTGTTCAAAATCAGCTTTGTTCAAGCGACGGTTGTTGATAGTGATTTTCGTGGTCGCACCGCTGTCAAGGGAATTAAGAAGCTCCGAGTATTCAAGGAACATTGCTTCCTTATCCTCACGGCTTGCCACGGCATAGTTTATATCCTCAAATTTAAAGGTCTTTGCGTACTTGTTCCTGCCGACAAGGAATATGCCGTCCTCCCAGATTGTCTTAATCGGGATAACATTCTGTACCGACTTCGGCACAACAAACTTTTCCCTGTCCTGCTTGAACAGATTTTTAAGAGTTCTCAGCATTGTTTACCTCCTTGCTGCGTTTCGCTTTTTTCTTTTTCGTTTTCTTTGGTTTCGGTGTCCTGCCTTTCTGCTTTTTCCGTACTGTCGGCAACCCTTTTTCATGGGCTTCAATGGTCGGCTTCATCGTTTCGTAATAGAGATTATCTGGCAGGAACATCAGCTTTTTCGGCATAAGGAACTCCGATTTAATCCACGCCCAGACAAACTGCTCGGCGTTCATACCGTTGTACTTGACAAAGCCCATCAGCGCAAAGGGCGCTGCACCGAGGATACATACCCAACTGAGGGTTTCCGTTCCGAAGTACGGGCGGAGAATAAAATACAGCCCGACCGCCACGCCGCAGGCAAGCACCGAAAAAATGAACTGTCTGAGCGACAGTCCAAAGAACATACTCTCCGTGTAATTGCGGATTTCCTTGTTTATCTTAACTTCCAATTCGTCGCACCTCCTTTATAAGCCCATCATTTCTCTTACAACACGGTCAGACATTTTGACCGCACCCACAAGGACGAGCATATTAAATACAAGCTCTCCGATATAGCTCCATACCATAGACACCGCCGCAGCATTAGGGTCAACCGCAGGGGGCGAAGCCGCAAAGAGCGAAAAGATGATACAGGCAAGCACAATGATTGCGCCCTCCAGACACACGGCGGCATAGCTCTTAATGAAGCTCTTGCCAACGCTCTGGCTCGGCTCTCCCGCAAAAGCGGAAAGGGGTACGGGTGCAATGGCAGTATAGATATACAGCTTAAAAAACCTGCCGTATACCGACATAATCATAATGAATGACAGCACCGTAATAAATAGTCCGCCTATCAGCGTGACCGCCCATAGCGGGATACTCTCAAAAAATCCGCAGTCTTCAACGGCTGTCACGATTTCCTGCGGCAACACCGTCTGCTGTGCCGAGCCAAATCCTGCGGCATTCATAATCGTGGAAATCATACCTTGCACAATCTTAAACAGTGCCATCATCAGTTCTAATCCATAGGTCACTGCACCTTTGGCAATGGCAAAGCGGATAAACAGTTTCAACGCCTGCTCTGGTCGCTTGACTTCTGCAAAATTTCCACAGGTTCTCATTACACCCACAACAAAGAACAGCACGAGCAGGGCAAGTCCGATAGCCTGCACTGCACCGTGAATATCCACGATGACATTCCATATCGTGCCGCCCTTAAAGTTCTCTGGGGATTGGGTAATGAGCTGCCATATCTCCGACAGCTTCTCATTCCAAGTTTCAAGAGCGTTCTCCAAGTTCTGCACAATCCAATTATCAGACATTCGACCACCTCCTTATTGATTTGGGTAACGGGGACAATTCCGCAAAGCGGATCTGCCCCCGTTACCGTCAGTCTTGTGTCAATCTGTTGCTCTCTCAGCCTGTGATAAGGGTCAAGATTTCTTTCGCAAAGGTAATGACCACACCGCCTGCAAGGGTCAAAAAGCCGTTTGCTCTCTGGGACGGGTCGTGAGATTTGAGAGAAAGACCAATCTGCACAATGCCGAAGCCGAGCATAATCATACCGACAGCTCTCACCAGACCGAAAATAAAGTCGGACAGGTTATTGACTACAGCAATAGGGTCATTCGCCGCAAAAGCGGTCACGGATGTTCCCACAACAAAGGTCAATGCCATTACTGCCGTGCAGTAAAAGCGGAAGCCCTTTCTGACCTTGCCAGACATCGGCAGCTTTTCGGTTTTCTTACCCTCATTCTTCTTAAAAAGTTTCATAGATAAATCCTCCTTTTAGATGTTGAATATTTCTTCCAAGTCCTCATCGGACAGAAGCTCGTAGGAAGTGCTGACAGCGTTTATGCTTACGGCGCTTTGAGGAATATCGCTGTCAAACACAAGGGTTGCAACTGCCTGCGTCGGCTCTCCGTGAATATACGGTGGCTGCCCTCCATCAGCAGTCAGCTTCACATTCGGGTGCTTCATAATGTCATATTTGAAGTCCATTACGGGGCGTTCTCCCCGAATAAAAAGAAGTGCGTAGCGGTTATCAAGCATACGCACTTCGTCTGGGGTCATAAGCTCACGCCCCGATATTTGATAGTTGGTCGAATAGTTTCCGCTTCGCCCAGAGCTTTTTCCGTAGGTGTTGGTATCAATGGTTTCCTTGCCGAGCAGCTCCGACACATATTTGTGGGTGCTTTGCTCATTGCCGCCGAGGTAAAGAAATTCATCGCAGTTGCCTACGATGCTTTCCCATTGCTTCTCGAAAAGGGCTTTGAGCTGCGCCAGATTTTGCAGGATAATGGACACCGACACCCCTCTGGAACGCATAACGGACAAAATCTTATCGAAGTCATCGGGCAGCGATACATTCGCAAATTCGTCCATTATAAAGTGGCAATGCACGGGCAGGCTGCCGCCGTATTTATGGTCTGCCAGATAAAAGAGCTGTTGAAAGAGCTGCGTATAAAGGATACTGACAAGGAAGTTAAAGCTCGTATCATTGTCGGGTATCAAGGCAAACAAAGCGACTTTCTTTTCTCCCAGACTCGGCAGGTCAAGCTCATCGGTGGCGGTAAGCCCCGCAAGGCTCTCCAGATTAAATTTTTCAAGCCTTGCGGCAAGCGTGATTTGAATACTCTTTAAGGTCTTTGCCGAGCCAGAGTGATAATCCCTGTAATACTTGAGGGCGATATGCTCTGGGTTTATCATTTCCAGACGGTCAAACAGCTCGTCCAGAGGGCTTACATAGCTGTCGTCGTCCTCACGGACTTCACCTGCACGAAGCAACTCCATAACCATAGGAAAATTCTGCTCGTCGGGCGGAGCTTCGTATTTGAGATAAAACACCAACGCAAGAAGCAGCATACTTGCCGCCGTATCCCAGAACGGGTCTTGCGACTGTGAGCCTTTGGGCGTAGTTGCCTTAAACAGATTCGTTACCAAGCGCTGCACATCGTTGTCGTTGCGCAGATACACAAAGGGATTGTAGCAATGGCTGCGGTGCATATTGATTAAGTCAAGGACACGCACCTCATAGCCTTTGCTCTCCAACAAACCGCCGATGTCACGGACGATTTCGCCCTTTGGGTCGAGTATTACAAAAGATGTGTTGCACTGCATAGCATTTGGCTTGCAGAAAAACCTTGTTTTACCCGCACCAGAGCCGCCGCAGACTAAAATATTCAGATTCCTGCGGTGCTTTTTCCCGTCCAACCCGATACGGACATTCTGGGTCAAGAGCTTATTAGCTGACGGGTCTTTATCTCGGTACTTCTTATTCAAAGCACCTGCGTTGCCCCATTTCGCAGAGCCGTGTTCCTCACGCCTGCGGTAATTCCTGCGTGTAGAGAAATAAACGCCGATGCCCATCGCGTAGGCAAGCAAAAAAATAAGGACAGTCTTTATGCTGTCCTCACACATCGTTATTTCAAGCGGATTGCCCATCGCCACGGGCATACCTCGGATAATCTCTACAAGACCGCCGCTGACATAGGGTGCTGTCAGCAGGGCAAGCCATACAACAGGAAGTATGCCGCAAACAGTAAGGATTAGGCTCGTTTTCTGGTCATCGTTCCTCATTACACCTGCAATGCACGACCTTAACCTTTTTTGTCGGAGCGTGTGCCACCTTACTTATCAGCTCGTCAACAGGCTCGGTGGGGCGTTCCTCCTGTAACTGCCTTGTACGCAGGGTGTTTAAGGCGTTGATGACGATATTCTTATCGTACTTATCAAGTGCGATATGGTATCGTTCCTCTCTCATAGTCTGCACCTCCTACAATAATAATTACGGTTTAAGGCGCGGCAGCCAGCCGCGTCTTTTTCCATCTCAAAGCCGAAGCTGTTAGAATGGGAGAGTAAATGGCCTGTCAGTACGCACCTTGGGCCAACACGCCCGCATCGGAGTCCGTCAGCCGCCTCTCTTATTCGCAGCATTCGATTTACGCAGGTAGAGCCACCTTGTGCGCTCGCGTCAACCAGGAGATTGAACAGGCAATGAGAAAAGGGCGGAAAGCCATATCCAATCAGAAGGAGGAACGATATGAACGCAGTTGGAATCGATGTTTCCAAAGGGAAAAGCATGGTGGCTGCCCTGCGGCCAATGGGTGAAGTGGCGTTGCTGCCACAGGAATTTCTCCACACCGAGGTCGGTCTGGAGCAGATGGCCTACGCCATCGTTGCGCTGGGGGAAGATACCCGCGTCATCATGGAGGCCACCGGACGCTACCATGAGCCGATAGCGGCGGCGCTGCACGAGTACGGCATTTATGTCTGCGTCCTCAATCCGTTATTCATCAAGCAGAGCGGAGGCGGCTCTATCCGCAAGGTCAAAACCGACAAGGCAGACGCCATGAAGATCGCCAAGTATGGCCTTGACAACTGGGTGGAGCTGCGGGAATATACTCCCATGGACACGGTAAGACAACAACTGAAGCTGTGCAGCCGCCAGTACAACCTCTACATGAAAACGGTGGTATCGCTGCAAAACAATCTCATTTCATTGACCGACAAGACCTTTCCCGGTGTGAACGAACTGTTCTCCAGCCCGGAGCGCGCCGACGGCCACCAAAAATGGGTGGACTTTGTCATGACCTTCTGGCACTGTGACTGCATCTGCCGTGTCAGCGAGAAGGCATTCACCGATCGCTACCAGAAATGGTGCAAACGCAAGGGCTACCATTTCAGCACAGAGAAAGCATTAGACCTCTACGCCGGAAGCTGCGGCCATTTCACCACGCTGCCGAAGAATGACAACACAAAGCTGCTCATTACGACCGCTGCCCAGCAGCTGCTCGCAGGCAAGACGACGCTGGCCGCACTGCGCACCGAGATGACGCGCCTTGCAAAGCAGTTGCCGGAGTACGATACCGTGCGGGCCATGTACGGCGTCGGTGAAACGACCGCTGCCCAGCTCATGGCGGAGATCGGCGATGTGCGCCGTTTCCCACGCCGCAGTTCCATCGTTGGATTTGCCGGCGTTGATCCGGCCGTAGACCAGTCCGGCAAGCACAGCGCCAAGAGCGTCCCTACGACCAAGCGAGGCTCTCCACATCTGCGGAAAACGCTGTACCAGATCGTCTGTACATACCTGAAAAGGTCTCCCGCGGATGAGCCGGTGTACCAGTTCCTCGATAAAAAACGCGCCGAGGGCAAGCCGTACTTTGTCTATATGACCGCCGCTCAGAACAAGTTCCTGCGCATCTACTACGCCCGCGTGAAAGAGTGTCTTGAGGCATTCGACGAGCGGCAGGATACCGTGCAGAACTAAATCCGCCAACAATTTCATCCCGGCTGGCGATGTGATTTTTCTCCAGCCTGTTTTGTTATGCCCATTTTCGGTCTCGTAAACTTCGCGGGACTTTTTTCGTTTTTTCTATTGACTTTTGTTTGCAGGACTCCGATTAGCGTTCCTGCTCTTTGTTCTTTGCAGGCTTGTTCTTCTCCATACTCTTATACATATCGCTCTGGATTTCGCCCAGAACATCACGCATCGTGCCAAGCTCTCCCTTGAACGCCTGCGTATCCATTTCCGCATACTCTCTGGGAAGTCTGGAAAAGTCAAAACCTCTGGTATCCACGCCGTAACGGGAGTTTACCATATAGGCAACGCAGAAAGATTTGAAGTCGGAAGCATCACGGCTCTCGTTGTACTTAAAATCATAGACCGCCGCCGACACTTCTTTTGCCATACTCACGAACAGCACTTCCTCGGAAAGCCCCTTCTTGACAAAAATGGTCTGCTGAGAGCTGTCATAATAGGCAGGCAGTTCAAGCTCATCGACAGGAACACAGGGTACAGGGCTTGCATCAATCAGAGCTGACACAAGCTCACGCATGGATTTCGGCTCCTGTTCCTGCCGCCTGTCCTTTGCCGAGGTTTCAGAAATGTCATAAACCACTTTGGCATTGTAGGAGACGCCCTTTGTTCCGTTCTCACGGGTGTATTCCTTGCTCGGCTCAAGGATAATGATTTTCTGTGCGTCCTTGTTCACATAGACACGGTTCGCTTTCCATTTGCTGTACTCTTTAAGCTGCGTTGCTTCGGGCATCTGTGCTGACACCAGAATAGCGTTAGCCACGGAGTAACGGTCAAAGCGACCCTGCACATCAAGATACTGACGGAAGCTGTCGCCGCTTGCCATCATTTCAGAGCAGGTATTGTCAATCAGCTCATAGGCTTCTTTCCGCTGTGCCTGCTTTGCGGCAGCCCATTCCTCTTTATCAAAAGGTCTGTTGCCGCCGCTGAATACATCGTAAATACTCATAGCTGTTTACCTCGTTTCTTTGGATTTTGGTTTCTTTTTCTTTCTCTGGGGCTGTTTATGCTCCGTTTTCCCGTTAACACTTTTCGCCCTGTCGGAAGCTCCGCTTTTGTCCAGGACGGAAGTGTTAATCTCTGCTTTCTGCTCCTTGCGGCTCTCCTTGATTTTCCGCAGTTCCTCTCTGACAGAAGGTTTCTCCTTAGTCATAGTAGCCCCCTCTGCGGATTTCTTTGGCTGCTCTGAGGTAGGCTCGGACTGAGGGGATTTTTCTGTCTTTGCCACCGAGGGGTTTGGTGCGTTTTCCTCCTTCTGGACAGGCTTGCCCATAAGCTCGTCAAGCAGCTTATCTTTCTCCGCCTTTTCCTGCACACCAATATCTGGCTCTGGCTGACCGTCCTTTGCATCTTTGGATTTCTCGGCTTCCGTCACAATAGAAGCGGTATCCACCGAAGCAAGATTAAAGCGTTCCACAATACGGCTGATTTTCGATGCGTCCTCGGCACGAGCGATGACATCGACCTCTGCATTTGGGTCTTTGTTTTTTCTGTCCGTGAGGACGCAGTAAAGCACACCGTATTTTTTTGCTTCCTGCGTGAACTTCTTTAAGTCGCCGCTTTTGACGGTAAAGACTTTCAGCTCCTTGCCAGAACGGAGCATACTTGTCAGCCTTGCTTTTCCTTTGGTTTTCTTTTCTTCTTTGAGAATGGAATACAACAGGATAGCGATGTTCTTCGCACCTGCACCTGTGATTTTGGCAGCGACCTCAAAGCCCTCCAAGCTCATTCGGACGATTTGTTCTGCCGCTTCGCCGCCTGTGTTCATTCTTCATCAGCTCCTTTCTTCGCTGTTCGTTTTCGTCTGCCCATATCGTCTGCAATTTTTCCTTGAGGGTATCACTACGGGCGGAAATGCCCTCGCACAGTCTGACCTCCTTTCGGATAACTTTCAGCCGCCCCGAAATGACGGAAAGCTCTGCCTTGACTGCTTCCTTTTCTTCGCCGCTTATCCTGCGGGATTTGGAGTAAAGCTCCTTTCGCTTCTGAAGCAGGGCAGACATCTCCGTTTCCAGAGAGCCTTTATATGAACAAAGCTGCTCCGCCGTATCAATGTGATTGCGGCAAAGCAGCCTTGTTTCCTGTGTGATGGCTTCCATCTTCATAAGGTCGTCCTTTAAGAGATAATGAAGCCGTGCATAATTTTGTTTTCTGCCTTTTGGCAGGATACCGAGCTTGTAGCAGTAATGAAGATAAAGCCCTCGCAAGCCGCCGATTTTCTTAATATCCGAAAGTGACCCCTTGACCCGATAGACCATGACCTGCTTGGGTGGGGCGGTAAATCGGTCAAACCTTACGGCATAAGAGTTCTGGCTGATGCGCTCCGTTATCCTGTCGTTGGTATAATCCTCTCCGAGCTTATAGAGCCGCTTCGGTCTTTGCCAGCCCTTTCCGATAATCGTCCAATACTTGCGGTTGGGGTCAAAGTTTATGCGGTAGCCCATTTCTGCCAACTGGCGGTCAAAGTCTTTCAGCGTAAATGATTTGCTGATAGCTTCATCCACCGCTTGTCTGGCAACATTATCCCTCGTGGGTCGCCCCTGCTTTTCGGCTTGGTAAAGGGCGTAGGGCTTTTTCTTGCCGCTTGGGTATTCGATGACGGACAGGGCATACTCACGGCAAAGCTCATCGGAACGCTGACGGAGCAGCCGCAGATTTGCTTTGTTGTCGTGATAGTGCTTGCCGTCCGCAAAGGAAACGGAGTTTACTACAAAGTGGTTATGCAGACACTCGGTGTTGAGGTGGGTGGCAACAATGACTTGAAATCTGTCGCCCCACATTCGCTCGGCAAGTTTAACGCCGACTTCGTGAGCCTGCTCTGGCGTAACCTCACCGTGCTTGAAGCTCTGGAAGCCGTGATAGCAGACAATCTCGCTCATATCGTTCCATTGTGCTTTGGCAATCATCATTTCATCTCTGGCAGTGTTCGGGTCACAATTTACACCTGTGACAAAGAAACGCTGCTCGGTCTTATTCTTATTAGTAGCGTACTCCATTACATCGACCATCGCCTGCAGGTCGGCTTCGGTGTATTTAGGGTTGACGGTCTTTTCGGGATTTTCGGCATAGTCAATTGGATGGTCGAGCCTGCCACGCACATCCCATATCTCGCAGACCGCCATTACGATGACCTGCGTGGAAGCAGATACCTTTTGCGAATGTCAATCTGAAACTCGTGCCATTTCCTTGCTTCCTCACGGAGCATCGGGGTATCCACAAAGCCGAGGGCGTTTGCCTTAACCGCAAGCTGATTGATACGGTTTCCAATGGCGGACAGCTCACGCATCATTTTATAGAACTCTGGGTCGGGCTTCTCGCACAGGCGGTAGCCCTTTACCGTTTCTCTGAGGAATGCTTCTTTTGAGCGACCCGATTTCCGCACAAGCTCATTAAGGTGTTCGGCTTCCTCCTCAGTCAGACGGAAAAGTATCTGCACATTTCTTTTTCGCATTGTCCACTTCCTTTCTCTCGGAAAGTCTGTTTATCTGCAAGCAGCACATACACACAACGCCGAACAGACCGCCGAGCATTGTGCCGATAATGAAAAATAAGAACTCACTCATTCTTGAACTCCTTTCTGTTCTCACGGGGTATTAGGGGCTGACCCCTAACAAGCGAATTTGGCTAACCAAATTCAGTGCTTGGTAAGACATCTCATTCTTCGCAGTCGTCCTCATACATACACTCACCGCACACGGGGCAGAAGTACGGACAGTCCGAACAATCCTCATTTTCCTGTGGTGTGTTCTCGCCCGCACTATCAAGACCGTCCTCGCTCTGCTCGGTAATATCGGCTTCGCCGCAGACAAAATCATCATCAGTAAAGTTGATAAGGTCGGTATCGAACAGGATAATTTTTGTCTTTTCCTTTGCCTGTTCGGGGCTTTCCGCACAGACGGAAACGGTCTTTTGGTAATGGGCAGTAAGGGTTACATCATACTTTTTCAATGATTCATTCCTCGCTTTCTGCATTAAATTTTGATTTGGTTTCAGTGTCGTTCTGGGCAAAAACTGCTACACAATCAACGGACATCACTCCTTTCACGAGCAGGCTTTGGTCTTGCAATTCCCAGATAGGACAATAAAAAATCGTTGAAGTCCTTGCCGACAGGCGGTGGATCATCAACGATTTTGTAGTCTTTCTGCAACAGTTCCTTCAAAGTAGCGGTACAAAGCCTGCCTACCTTGTCATTATCCAGATGCAGAATGATGGTCTTAATTTGTGAATTGGCACTCAAAAAAGTTGTGAGGGCTATGGGAATTTTGCTGTCCTTTATCTCTTTCTTTGGCTGATACACTCCCGAAAGAGAAAGCAGACTTTCCGATTTGTAGTCCTTGCCCTCGCATTTCAGATAAGTGGCATAGGACAGTAAATCAATGGCAGCTTCAAATAAATGCACGGTATCCGTTGGCTCTCTTGCAAGCAATCGAAATGAATATCGCTTGTCACTTCCCGAAGCGTCCTGCTTGAAAGTGCTTCCGAGTGTGCTGCGCAAGGCGGCATACTTGGCTGTTCCGCTTTTATCCTTACCCACAAAAACGGCGTTGTGATAATCGGCACTTTCGTAAATCGTGCCGTCTGCAATGCACTCCTGTATGAGCTGATAATCTATACCTCGTCCGAAAAGATACTGCATTACTCGGCTGCAATCCTTGTTCTTCGGTGGCAATAGCAGAACTTTCGGCTCGTCTTTTTTCGGCGTTTGCGGCGGTGTCCATTCAACCGCACCGCCCGTCAGAGCTTCGACGGCTTCGACAAATCCGTAATCTTTGACCTTGATAAGATAGTCAAGGGCGGAAACACCACCGATACCTCTCGACCACCAATACCATTTGCCGTTAGAAATTTTTAAGCTGTCGTGTTCTCTGGTGCAGTAAACGCTGCCGCCGACACGCACCAAATTGTTCGGCTCATAAGCTCTGAGATAGGAGAGCAAGTCCATTTGCCGTGCCTGTTCGATAACCGCAGGGTCAAGCTGCACATAGGGTCTGCTGCTTTTCATTCAATCAAATCACCTCCAGAAATAGAAAAAGCCGAGTGATTTCCGTTCGGTGAAAACC
>OHMY01000896.1_pt1 | contig 11998 bp, 10 predicted proteins | sample 1569381 | NCBI WGS metagenome assembly OHMY01 (sample SAMEA3879528, study PRJEB24766) | human gut metagenome | biome: human-associated habitat; feature: feces | place: USA | collected 1985/1987
TAATTTTTATTAATGGAATGAAAGTAGAAATAAATGTAACTATTATCGTAAATAGGAGTAAAATAATCGGTGAGCGATAGGTAAGGGTATATAGTGATAAACTAATTTCTCCTAAAGGATCGGTTATATTACGACCATATAATTCAATAAATTGCATTGCAATGGGGATGGATACAAAATAGGCCAATAAATTGATACATAAAGATTGAATAATAAATAGTAAAGAAACTTTACTTCCACTTAATCCAATAGAACGCATAATTCCAATTTCTTTACGCGAATCGACAATTTCAATGGAAATAATCGTCCACATAATACCGATTGCTAAAATCGTAAAGAAAATTAAGCCACCTTTAGAGACAAAATTAATCATTGGATCAACATTATAACTTTCAATATATGATTGATAATGAAAAACATCTATAATAAAGTGATAGTCATTATTATATAATTGATTAAATTGTTTTAAAGCAGTAGCAGGATTATTAGATAACTCAACAACAATTTTTTCTTGATCATGATTGCTTTTTGCCTCTTGAATAACATTATTATAATTATCATAACCAATGCTAGATAGTAAAAAATCACGAGAAGAAGTAAAGCCAACAACCTTAAATTGACCTATTGAAGTGATGTCAAAATTTCCCGTATCAGTTTGAATTTCGTTAAATTTTGTTGATACATCAACATAAGTGGCAGGAGTAGTATTGATGATATTTTGTAAAATCCATCTATCTGAATAATATTCTTAATATTAAAAACTTTGCCACCATAAACACGAGGGATTACAATTTCATCGGGATTAACAGGAGCATTACCAATTGTAATTTCTTGGTTTTGGTAACTAACAACTGTACTTTCTTCTAATTCATAAGAATTGATTTTTATTTTATATGACAATGGGGTGCCGGTTTATGAAATATCCAATTTTTTAGATGTGTCAATCCGGCATGTAGAAGAAGTCTTAAGTGATGACTAATCCATCGGCAGATTCATTTTTGTACAATAATCTGTGGGAAGTACACGCACTTTTCATAATTATTTAGCATAATATTCATAGATTTACCAATTCGGTTGTGGTATACTGTACTATAATGAAGGTAAACGGAAAGGCAGGGATATTTATGGAAGTTTATGAGTTACCGATTACCCCGGAAGAATCAAACCGGCTGGGCGTAGAATTTGCCAAGCGTTTTACCAAAGGCAATCATGCCTTTGTGGTCTGCACTCACATAGACAAGTCGCACATTCATAATCACATTATCTGGTCATCGGTCAGCTTAGAATATGACCGGAAATTCCGAAACTTTTGGGGCAGCACCAAGGCGGTCCGTCAGTTGAGCGACACCATCTGCATTGAAAACGGACTGTCTATTGTAGAGAACCCGAAACCTCACGGAAAGAGCTATAACAAATGGCTGGGCGATCAGGCAAAGCCCTCTCACCGAGAGCTGCTTCGTGTGGCGATTGACAACGCATTATCACAAAGTCCTGCTGACTTTGAAGAACTGCTGAAGCTGTTGCAAGAGTATGGTTGTGAAGTCTCAAAGCGCGGAAAATCGTATCGACTGAAGCTCTCTGGTTGGGAGAAAGCCGCCCGCATGGACAGTCTGGGCGAAGGATATGGATTGGAAGATTTGCGGGCAGTTCTCTCCGGGAAGAAAGCACATACCCCGCGAAAGAAAACAGTCACACAGGCAGAGCCGCCGAAGGTCAATCTGCTGGTGGACATTCAAGCAAAATTGCAGGCAGGAAAAGGTGCTGGCTATGCTCGATGGGCTAAGGTTTTCAATCTGAAGCAAATGGCACAGACCATGAATTACCTGTCAGAGAACAATCTGCTGGAGTATGCGGTTTTGGAAGAAAAGGCTGCGGCTGCCACGGCACATCACAATGAGCTTTCGGCGCAGATCAAAGCGGCTGAAAAGCGCATGGCAGAGATCGCTGTTCTGCGTACTCACATCGTAAATTATGCCAAGACCCGTGAGGTCTATGTGGCATACCGCAAGGCGGGCTACTCTAAGAAATTCCGGGAAGAACATGAGGAAGAAATTCTGCTCCACCAGGCTGCTAAGAATGCCTTTGATGAGATGGGAGTCAAGAAGCTGCCCAAGGTCAAAGAGTTGCAGACGGAGTACGCGAAATTGCTGGAAGAAAAGAAAAAGACCTATGCCGAGTACCGGCGTTCCCGTGAGGAAATGCGGGAGCTTTTAACGGCAAAGGCCAATGTAGATCGAGTGCTGAAAATGGAGGTAGAACAGGATGTTGAAAAAGAAAAAGACCACGGCCAGCGGTAAGCTGGTCCTGGTCAAAAGCGTTCGCAGAACGCGCAGCCACAGAATGAAATTCTGTGTTCAAAGGGGCTTGGGGGCGCTGCCCTCAACAAGCAAGCGGAGAGGAAAATCACGGAGGGATTTTGCACTCTGCGGGTCGGTGTGTATTAACACCGGCATTGCTTGCCTCTTTTTACCCGGAAATGAAAGGAGCCAGTGAGGAAACAGTCAAATTTCACTCACCGGCTCAATTCGTTTCAAATTTCTCGGATAGTTCTGTTAGTTCTTTCGCGGTCTCCTGCGTATGGTGCAAGAGGGTTTCACGCATTTCTGACGGACAGCTACAATAAAGCATCTTCATCTGATTGGCTCCCTCATCTTCTGGAGAAACATCTGGATTGATCAGAGAGTCCAGCGAGATCGGAAGCACCTTTGCCAATGCCTTCAAAATCAAATAGGATGGATTTATTTTTCCTTTTTCTATTTTTGCAATTTGCTTGATAGATACATGGCTCAGATCCGCAAGCTCCTGCTGTGTCAGGTCTTTTTTCTTTCGGGCTTCCCGCATTTTTTGCCCTAAAGCAGTCAAATCATCAATCGGCATAATCGTTCACCTCAAATATATTCTATCGTGCCGATTTGCACAAAGGAATAACCTTATTGTGCTTGAGAACAGGACTGATTATGCCGATTCCTTTTTGATAACATGGTTGCTCCATGATTATGGCGTTTCCGGCTACTAATTGAACTATGAGGATGAATTGCAGATTTCAGCTTTTAGTTCGTTGCCAAACGAGAATGATATTGAATGCGGTAGGGAGGCTAGCAATTTTATCCGCTCATCTATGAGCCGTTTTTTATTCTCTGTGACATAAAAATCCATCTGGATATTCCGTTTCCGGTTCGCCATGCGCCGCCTCCGTTCCTCATAAGGGTTTGGGACTATCCCAACAAGCAATTTTGAATTTTCGGGCAAGGGACCTGAAAATCTCAAAATTCGCAAGCGGGTACTCGCTTGCTGTGCTTGCTACCGTAACCCTTCCCTCGTATTCTCCCCCCTACTAATACTACAATTTGAAACGGAGATTTTGGCCGACTTACTGCAAAGAAAGCTAAAGAAAGGCGGTATTATTGCCTTTAACAGGTGATAATACCGCCTCTACATTTATATGTTTTCCAAATTCTTTGACCGCCGGTATTCCAGCGGAGAAAGACAAAACTGCTTTTTGAACACGGCTGCAAATTTTCCTTGATTAGAGTAGCCGACCTGTTCGGATATTTCGGCAATCGGACGCTTTGTGTCCGAAAGAAGTCTTGCGGCTTCGTTCATGCGGATTTCCCGCAGCCAGGTGGATATATTCTGTCCATATACGCCTCTAAAATAATTTTTCAGGCTGGTTTCACTGACCGAAAATCGTTCTGCAATCTGTCTTACAGGGATGTGCTGGCGAAGGTCATCAGAAAGGATTTGTGCCGCCCTTTTTGCAATTTCAACCTGTGTTTCCGTGTAGAAGCCGCAAGTTTTCGGAGGCCGGATTTCCATGTTAAGAAGCCGGTGGAGAAGTTCAAGAGTATAGATTTGCAAATGGAAGGCAGAGGGTCTTTCGGATAGCCGCCAGAGTTTTTGAAATATATTTTCCAGCTCGCTGTCTGCTTCGTTGATATATGTTTTATGGTTGCCACAATAACTTTTTTCCAGCGTAGGGAGGTCAAGTGAAAAAGATTTCAAAAGATCACCGCAGGACTGTAAAAGAAGTGACAGGTCAAAATATATTTTTATCCCCTGATACTGCTTCGTAGGAAAGATATATTCTTTCTGTGCGGTCTGTTCACTGACACAAAAATCATTTTCCTTCAGGTAAATGTAGGAGCCGTCATCCAGAAGCAATTCACTTCTGCCTGAAACGCAATAGTTAATCAGCAAAGGCTTTAGATTTGAATTTTCATCCGACTCCGGCCATACGGGAGCATTTACAAAAATAAAAGCCAAAGTCAGCCCCGGAAAGAGCGTATGGAATGTCATGCGTCCCTTGCCATCTGCCCGATCCAAAAGCAATGTGCTGCTATTTGGACTGTTTTTCAAAGTCACATCAGAAACAGTATCGCTGTTTTCTAAAATGCTGTATATCATATCACGCAACTGCTTCGCCCCTTTCATCACGCAAAATGGTTAATATTATTATACCCGCGAAAAAATTCACGGTCAATGGATATGTTGGCAAAACGAAAAAGCTCCTTGCTATACGGGCCTAAAATACTGATATGTGCATAGAAACATAATTGAATATGTGCTACCATTAGAGTTGGTTAGCGAGGTCTAACCGAGAAAGCAATCATGTTAGGAGGTTTCGCAATGAACAACAAGTTGCAAGGAAAGGATCTCATCAACATCGGTATTTTCACGGCGATTTATTTTATCGTCATTTTCGCTGCGGCGTCCATCGGTTTTATCCCGATTTTCATTCCGCTTATCAGCGTGATCGTGCCGCTTGTAGGCGGTATTCCGATGATGTTGTTCTTCTCCAAAATCAAAAAATTCGGTATGCTTACCATCTGCGGGGTGCTGCTCGGTATCATTATGTTGCTGACCGGCATGGGCTGGTGGTGCATCCCTACCGGGCTGATCTTCGGGCTGATTTCCGATTTTATGATGAAAGCCTGTGACTACAAGAACGCCAAGCGTGAAGTGCTGATTCACGGCGTTTTTTCCATGTGGGTAATCGGCGCCTTTATTCCCATCGTTGTGACACGTGACGCTTACTACCAGAACCTGCTCCCCGGCTACGGTCAGGAATATGCCGACACGCTCATGACTTATATGCCAGACTGGATTTTGCCGGTACTGCTTATTGCTGCTTTCGTCAGTGGTCTTGTCGGCGGCCTGATCGGACGGAAGATTTTCAAAAAGCACTTTGAGCGGGCGGGAATTGTGTAATGAGCCGCGAACTTCTTGCAAGTCAAAAAAACAATAGCGGAATTTTATTAGACCCCCGGACAAAACTGGCGGTACTGATTACCATAGCTGTCTTTATTTTAGGCGGTTCGTATGAAGGTATCATGCAGTATTACATCATCGTGTTGGCGGCGATCCCGCTGTTACTTTTGTCAGCAGCCAGAAAATGGAAAGGTGCTTTTCTCTATATCCTGATTTTCGGAGGCAGCCTGTGTCTGGAAATGTTCGGCCTGTCCCGACTGACCGGCGTGGCAAACTACATCGCGGTGGCCGTCGTTGGTATTCTTCTGCGGTTCACCCCCAGCGTGGTCATGGGATATTTCGTGGTAACGACAACCACGGTCAGCGAATTTGTTGCGGCGATGGAACGGCTCCACCTGCCGCAGCAGATCACCATTCCTATGTCTGTGATGTTTCGCTTCTTTCCCACGGTTGCGGAAGAATGGAGCGCTATTGGGGACGCCATGCGGATGCGTGGCGTCCGCTTTGGCGGTGGTAAAGCTGGTACGATTTTAGAGTATCGGATTGTCCCCATGATGATCTGCTCCGTCAAAATCGGAGAGGAACTGTCCCAGGCAGCCCTTACGCGGGGATTGGGAGGCCCGGTAAAACGGACGAATATCTGTAAGCTGGGTTTTCATGTGCAGGATGTTATTTTCCTGCTGATCTGTCTGGGAGCATTTGCAGCGCAAATCTATGTGCTTGCCGCAAGGGGGTGAAGAAAATGATTGAATGTCAAGATGTGTCCTTTTCTTATCCTGCCAGTACCCTTCCCGACAGTGAGAGGCAGGCCGGTGGCGCTTTAAAACATATTTCCTGCACTATTGAGGACGGTTCTTTTGTTCTGCTCTGCGGGACTTCAGGCTGTGGGAAAACAACCATGACCCGGTTGTTTAACGGCTTGATCCCCCATTATCATGAGGGGACTTATACCGGCTCCGTCTATCTGGATGGAAAGGATACCCGTGACCTGTCACTGTTTGATATTTCTCTGAAAGTCGGTTCTGTATTTCAAAATCCGCGTTCTCAGTTTTTCAATGTGGACACGACCAGCGAACTGGCTTTCGGCCCAGAGAATCACGGCATAGCGGAAGATCTTGTGCGTGACCGTGTAAAGCGTGTAGCTGCACAGCTAAAGTTGGAGCCGCTGCTTGATAGAAGTATTTTTTCTTTGTCCGGCGGCGAAAAGCAAAAAATCGCCTGCGGATCGGCAGCGGCGATTGACCCGGATATTTATGTGCTTGATGAGCCATCATCCAACCTTGACGCATACGCTATCGCTGATTTCCGGCAGCTTCTCTTTACTTTGAAATCGCAGGGAAAGACCATCATCATCTCTGAACACCGGCTGTATTATCTGTCCGGTCTCTTTGACCGTGTCCTGTACCTGAAAGATGGAGAAATTGACGGTGATTATACAGCAGAGGAATTTTGCGGCCTGTCGGCAAAACAACGCGATGATATGGGATTGCGCCCTCTTGATCTTGCGGGGCTTTCAGAAGTTGAAGGCACGCCGCAGAGAATGAATGAGGCGGTTTGGACGATAAAGAATGTGTCCTTCGCCTATAAGCATGAGCCGGAAACCTTGCATATAACGGAAACCTCTTTCCCATCCGGCAGCGCCACGGCCATCATCGGACATAATGGTGCGGGAAAATCCACCTTTGCCCGGTGCCTCTGTGGGTTGGAAAAGCACTTCAAAGGAACGGTGCAGGATCAGAGCAAGAACTATTCCAGAAAAGAACGATTGAAACTCTGTTATATGGTCATGCAGGATGTAAACCACCAGCTCTTTACCGAAAGTGTTCTGGATGAAATTCTGCTCAGTATGAGAACTGAGGATAAGCAGAGGGCAAGAGAAATCTTGCAGGAGATGGACCTGCTGCCTTATGAGGACTGCCACCCGATGGGACTGTCCGGCGGCCAAAAGCAGCGCGTGGCGGTTGCCTCTGCGATTGCTTCGGAGCGCCCTATGATTTTATTCGATGAACCGACCAGCGGTCTTGACCTGTTTCACATGAGGCAGGTTGCCAATGTTGTTAATCAGGTGGCGAATACTGGAAGAACTGCGCTTGTGGTGACGCATGACCCGGAATTTATTCTACGCTGCTGCAATTATGTCCTTCACTTAGAAAAAGGGCAAATTCAGGAAAGTTATTCCATAGAGGACAGCGATGGCCGAAAACGCCTGCTAAAGTTTTTTCTGAGTGATATGAAGAAGGAGGTGTCCACAGAATGAAGGAGGAAAAGAAAGAGTCGCCCATAGGCGTCTTATGGGGATGGGGCAAGCCCTATCATGGAAAATTCATCGGCAGTGTTATCCTTGCGGTATTAGGCGTGGCCTGCCAGATGGTGCCCTATTTCTGCGTGGCGCATATTGTCACAATGATGTTGTCTGGGGAACAGAATTTTTCCCGCTATGTGACCGCTGGTATTATTGCATTGTGCGGCTACTTTGGGAAAGTGCTGTTTTCCAGTCTTTCTACAACGATTTCCCACACGGCGACCTATTACACGCTGCGCGATCTGCGAGAGAATATCACCGCAAAGCTGGCCCGCGTCCCGATGGGGACGATTTTAGATACTCCGTCCGGCCAGTACAAAACGACGATTGTTGACCGGGTTGAAGGCATGGAATCGACCTTCGCACACCTGCTCCCGGAAATGACCGCAAATGTGCTGGTGCCTTTGGTGATTGTCGTATATCTGTTCGTTATGGACTGGCGCATGGCGCTCCTGTCCCTTGTTACGCTGGTGGTGGGCCTTGCTGTCATGTCCGCCGGTATGAAGAATTATCCCGTCAAATGGGAGGGTGCTGTCAAGGCAGGCAAGCTGATGGCAAACGCCATTGTAGAGTACATCGGCGGGATTGAGGTGGTAAAGGCGTTCAGCCAGTCCGCCGGTTCCTACAAAAAATATTCTGACGCGGTGAATTATAACGCCAACTATTATGTGGACTGGATGCGTGAAAACCAGAAAACCATGAGCGCCTACAACGCCATCCTGCCCTCAGTGCTAATCTGCGTGCTGCCCTGCGGCTTTGCGTTCTGGCTCTCCGGCAGTCTGGAGCTTTCCACCTTCCTGTCTATTGTGATTTTCTCGCTGGGGCTGATCGGGCCGATTATTGCGGCCTTTACCTTTACGGACGATTTGGCTGTACTGGGGACAAATGTGGAAGAAATCAGCCAGCTTCTGAACGCCGAAGAACTGAACCATAAAGAAACGCCGATCAAGCTGGAAAATACCGGCATTTCTCTTAGGTCTGTGTCGTTTTCCTATGACGGGACAACAGAGGTTTTGCATGATGTGAATCTCGCCATCCACCCCGGAACCATGACCGCCCTTGTAGGGCCGTCCGGCTCCGGCAAGTCTACGGTGGCGAAGCTGATTGCCGGGTATTGGGATGTTACATCCGGCAGCATTACCCTCGGCGGCCATGAGCTGAAGGATATGCCGCTGTCTGAAATTGCAGACCAGATTTCCTATGTATCTCAGGACAACTACCTGTTTAACCGCAGTATCCGGGAGAATATCCGCATGGGAAGACCCAGTGCCACGGACGCAGAGGTGGAGCAGGCAGCCAAACAAAGCGGCTGCGACGCCTTTATCCGCAAGCTGGATAATGGCTATGATACGGTTGTCGGCAGCGCCGGTTCCCATCTTTCCGGCGGTGAACGCCAGCGGATTGCCATCGCCCGCGCCATGCTGAAAAATGCGCCGGTTGTCATTTTGGACGAGGCAACTGCCTATATCGACCCAGAGAATGAGGCGCTGGTGCAGAAAGCCATTTCCACTTTAACTGTCGGCAAGACCCTGATTGTGATCGCACACCGGCTGTCTACCATTGTTGGCGCAGATAACATCGTTGTGGTGAAGGATGGAACCATCCACGCACAGGGTACGCATGAGAAGCTGCTGGAAACCTGCCCCCTCTACCGGGATATGTGGCAGGCGCACATCGGCGCGAAAGACCAGATGTAAGGGGGTGTTGTCAGATGTATGGAACATTGAAAAAAATCTTTGCTTTTGCAGGCAGCAAAAAGGGGCTTCTAAAAAAATCCCTGTTATTCTCATTCCTGTCCGGGCTGTTTTCAGCCATGCAGTTTGCCGCCCTCTTTGTAGTGATCGGCGCGTTAGTATCTGACAACCGGGACGGAAAGTTTATCTGCATTTCGCTGGGAATTATGGCCGTTTCCCTCATTGGGCGTATCATCACGACCTATTTTTCCACGATGGAGCAGACGGAAACCGGCTATTGCATGGTGGCGGAAAAGCGTATCCACATCGGAGATCGGCTGCGCTACATCCCGATGGGCTACTTCAACAAGAATAGTATCGGGAATATTACCGCCATTGTCACAACAACTTTGGGTGATGTAGAGAACTCAGCAGCCCGTGTCCTGGTGTCAGTGCTGGGCGGTTTTTTCAACTCGGTTGCCCTCGTCATCGTCCTGTTGGTATTTGACTGGCGGATCGGTCTTGTGGCCGCTGCCGGTGTCCTGATTTACCTTGCGGCGGCGGAACTGGCGCTTCGCAAATCTGCCGCGCTCAGCGGGGTACGCCAGCACACACAGGAGTCCCTTGTGGAGTCTGTGTTGGAGTACATTCAGGGGATGGGGATTGTCAAAGCATTTGGACTGGAACGGGACAGCACGCAGTCTATCGGCAGTGCAATTAAGGCGAGCTGCCGAGATAACCTGAAATTGACAAAGGCCAGCGTTCCCTATGACGCTATCAAACAGGCTGTTGTCCGAGTGTTCAGCGTCCTGTTGCTTTTGGCCTCGGTCTGGTTCTGGCTGGACGGCTCCCTGCCGCTGGCCTACGGTCTGATTTTGGTGATTGCTTCTTTCATGGTGTTCAACGATTTGGAGAACGCCGGGAATATGGCCTCTTTGCTGCAAATGCTGGCGGCCTCGATGGATACGGCAAACTCCATTGATGACACGCCGGTAATGGACGAGAAAGGCGCTGATATTACGCCGAAGTCCAGCGAGATCGTGTTTAACAAGGTGGATTTTTCCTACGCAGACCGTAAGATATTAGATCAGGTCAGCTTTACCATTCCCGAAAAAACGACTACGGCCATTGTCGGCCCTTCCGGGGCAGGAAAGACAACGATGTGCAACCTGATTGCCCGTTTTTGGGATGTGAATGCCGGGAAGATTACCATAGGCGGTACGGATGTACGAGATTTCAAGCTGGACAGCCTGATGAAGAATATCTCGATGGTGTTCCAGAGCGTGTACCTATTTGCAGATACGATTGAGAACAATATCAAGTTTGGCTGCCCGGATGCCACCCATGAGCAGGTGGTTGAGGCGGCGAAGAAGGCTTGCTGCCATGACTTTATTTCTGCCCTGCCGGATGGCTATGACACTGTGATTGGCGAGGGCGGCGGCACTCTGTCTGGCGGCGAGAAACAGCGGATTTCCATCGCCCGCGCCATGCTGAAGGACGCACCTATCATCATTTTGGACGAGGCAACAAGCAGCGTTGACCCGGAGAATGAGGATGAATTGCAGCGGGCTATCGAGGCATTGACCCATGACAAGACCATCATCATGATTGCCCACCGTCTGAAAACCGTCCGCAACGCCGATCAGATCCTTGTACTGGACAACGCTCATATCGTCCAGCGCGGCACTCATGCGGAGCTGATCCAGCAAAAGGGCCTGTATGCCGATTTTGTATCGGCCAGACAGGAGGCCATCGGTTGGAAGCTGGCTCAGTAAAGGAGGTTCAGATGAAACTTCATGCGTCCGGGGAGGACTACCTGGAAACCATCCTTGTTCTCCAAAAGAAACGCGGTATGGTGCGCTCCGTAGATGTGGCCCGGCACATGGAGGTGTCAAAGCCCAGCGTGTGCCATGCGGTGGCGACCCTGCGGGACGGGGGCTTCCTGACAATGGACAGCGACTATTTCCTGCACCTGACCGACGTGGGCCGGGAAGTGGCGGAGCAAATCTACGAAAAGCACCGCTTCTTTACCGACCGGCTGATCGAGGCTGGAGTAGACCCTGTAGCGGCGGAAAAGGACGCCTGCCGGATGGAGCATGTCATCAGCCAGGAGTCCTTCGAGCATCTGAAAAATGCTTACAAAACAAAAGAAGAATAAACTGCCCGCATAGCAAACGGGTGAAACAGTAACGCGGCCGGGCACATCGAACCCGACCGCGTTACTCGTCTTTCTGGAAGGCTTCCGCCTGTTTGCAGAGCGCGATAAATTTTTCGATCTCTGCTTCGCTTTTCCCGGCAAAGAAGTCCACGACTGTTTTCGAGACTGTCTGATTTACCATTTCCGGGAAGATAGCGGCGTCCACGCTGATATTCAGTTCTTTGGCGACAAGGACCACCGTTTCAAATTTCGGATTACTCTGGCAGGTCTCCAAATCTATGATCGTGCGGGGGTTCATACCGAGGCGTTCAGCTAACTGCTTCTGCGTCAGATGCTGGCGCTTCCGTTCTGACCGCACCTTCCATGCAAATAGATCCAGCGGATTGTTCACTACACATCACCTCTACATCATTGTAGGGTGTGCTTCCACTCATATAAATAACCATACAGCTCATGCAAAGTGAGCTATAACTCATATTTCGGAGTAAAGGGGGATATGGATGAGAGCGCCAACACAAAGGAGGTCAAAATAAGGCGGGGTTTACCGTTTGTACGGCGGACGCCCATGCCACTACGAAAAATATTCCAATAACGCAGCAGCGAGCCATGCTCATGAAAGTGAGTTGTGGCTCGCTTTTTATATACTGTGGCTCATAT
>OHMY01000903.1_pt1 | contig 11830 bp, 9 predicted proteins | sample 1569381 | NCBI WGS metagenome assembly OHMY01 (sample SAMEA3879528, study PRJEB24766) | human gut metagenome | biome: human-associated habitat; feature: feces | place: USA | collected 1985/1987
TGTCTTGTCATTCATGCCGTGCGCCGGTGTGTCCGGGCTCATGTCATTTGTGCGTGAAGGCACGGCATGGTTGCGACATGGTGATGTGAGGTTTGGTTTCTTGCCGGCCGGGTTGTGCAGCCTGCCTAACAGTCCGCCGAGGCGCGGCGGCGCCCGTTCGGGCCTTGGCTGGCGGCACGGCGCAGGCGTGTCATTCCTTCTGTCGGAAGTCGCTGGGCTTGCGGCCGGTCTTTATCTTGAATTTTGCCGAGAAGTAATCCGGTGAGTCGAAGTTGAGCCTGTAGGCTATTTCCTTTACGCTTAGGTTGGTAGTGCTGAGCAGTTCCTTGGCTCTTTGCAATTTCAAGTCCTGCTGGTAGGTTGCCGGGCTGAGCCCCGTGTACTCCTTGAACAGCTTCCTGAAGTTAGAGTAGCTGCACCCAAGCTCTTCTGCTATCTGCTGTATGGTGAGGCTGCTTTCCAAGGCTTCGCGTATGCGCAGGCGCGCTCTGTTGATCATGTTGACGTGGTTGCTGTTCTTTCCCAGCACAATGTTGCGTTCAAGCGCATACATCATGCCAATGAGATGGTTGACAATGCCGGCCAGCAACTGCTGTGCATGCGCTTCTTCCTTTGTGGCTGCATCGTAAGCCGACTTGTACAGCCTTACGATTTCGCTTGAAAAGCCAACGTGGTAGATGGGTTTCTCCCTGCTCAGGAAGCCGGCTTCCACTCGGTCGTCCATGTTTCTGCCGCTGAAGCCTATCCAATAGCTCTTCCAGCCCACCTCGCGGCATGGGCTGTATGTGTGCCATTCGCCGGGGAAAAGCAGGAAGAGGTCGCCTTCCCTTATCTTTGTTGTGTTGAGGTGTGAACTGCAGAAGGTGCCTTCACCCTCCATGACGTAAAGCAGTTGGTACTCGTTGAGCGTGCGTCCCTTTTCAACATCGAAGTAATATCCGTCAGCATGGCCCTTCGTGGGGTATGGGTCGCCCGGGCCAATCTCTTCATATCCCACGGTGCTTATGGTGAGGCCCCATCGCAGGTCGTTTTCGTTGGCTACGAGATATTTGCTCTTTTGCATAATTGTTGAAGTCTTTCCGCCGGCCGGCAGTGCTTGGCCGTCATGCCAACAAGGCCGGCAGTATTGTGAGGTAGATCTGATTTGTAGATGGTCGTTGCCGTTTTCCCGTCAGTACGTCCGTGCCTACAAAGTTAATGGAAAGACGAAATATAACCAAAGGGAAGCCCTATAAATTAAGATTTATTTGTCTTCTTGATGGTAAATTCAAACCTCAGCCCGCCTTCAATGTTGTTGGCTGCCGATATTGTTCCGCCGTGCAGGATGACCGCGTTTTTCACTATTGCCAGCCCGAGTCCCGTTCCCCCGAGCTTGCGGCTGCGCCCTTTGTCCACCCGGTAGAACCGCTCGAACAGGCGCCCCAGGTGCTCGTATGGCACGCCCACGCCGTTGTCGCTGAACGTGAAGTGCCATCTGTCCATGTCTGCGCGCGCTGTCAGCGTTATGGTGGTGCCTTCGCCGGCATACGATATGGCGTTGTCGGTGAGGTTGCGGAATATGCTGTATATCATCGAAGGGTTGCCGTGCACCACCAGCGTGGCCGGCAGGCGGTTGTCGAATGCCATGCGTCGGTGTTCCATCTCAAGCGCCGTCTCTTTCATTATCTGTGTTACGGTCTTGGCGATGTCGACGTCTTCAAACGGCATGAGTTCGGGGGCGTCGTCCAGTCTGTTCAGCGTCGAGATGTCGGTGAGCAGGCTTGCCAGCCTCTGGCTTTGCGCATAGCATCGGTCGAGGAACTGTTTCTTGGTGTCTTCGTTCATTTCCGGGTTGCCGATGATGGTCTCCAGGTATCCTTGTATGCTCGCCACGGGCGTCTTCAGCTCGTGTGCTATGTTCTGGGTGAGCTGCCTTTTCAGCACGTTTTGCTCCTCCTTGGTGTGCTGCAGGCGCTTGTATATCTTTATGATGTGCTCAGATATCTCTCCCAACTCGTCGGCCGGGAACTCGATAAGGTCTTCGGTGTCGAGGCTTTCGTTGTGGTCGGCTCTCCTGGCGAATATCCTCAGCTTGGTGATGTTGTCGTCGAGCCGGCTTATGAAGCGGTATAGCACGAAGGTGAGCAGCGCAACCATGATGACCGTAAACCATATATAGTGCATGTCTGCCTGCAGTGAGTCGGTCAGGTCGTTGTCGTATGGCAGCGCCGAGCGTATGATGTAGCCGTCTTCCTTGAAGTATGTTGCAGAGTAGAAGTAGTCGCCCTCCTTTATTGAACTTTTCCGGTTGATGTCGTAACCTGAGCCGTTTTTGATGGCGTCGCGCACTTCCGGCCGGTTGATGTGGTTCTCCATGTTGTTGTAGTCCTTCGTGCTGCTGTCGAAGAACACCCGCCCGCTGCGCGTCATCATGGTGACACGCAGCCCCGGCACGTCGTGCCTGCTGACGTATTGCTCCAGTTTCCGGTCGTCGAGCATGCCGGTGTTGTGCAGCGTCTCATGCATCCGCACGTTGTAGTCTTGCAGCTTCAGGTTGAGCGTGTTTGTCTTGTATTCGTTCTCGCGCACCTGATGGAAGGCTATGAACAGCACTGCAAAGATTGTGAAAAGCGACAGCACGCTCCAGAAGAGCCGCCTGCCTACGGTGAGGTTGTTCATCATTCGTTGTGGTTGTGGCGGCCGCCTGCATGCCGGCCTTGGCGCCTCAGGCGTCGAAGAAGTATCCGAAGCCGAGGCGGGTTATGATACATTTGGAGAAGCGGCCTATCTTCTTGCGCAGCCTTGTGATGTTTACGTCGACTGTGCGGTCGAGCACCAGCACGTCTTGCGGCCATATCCTGTTTATCAGTTCCTGCCTTGAGAACACGCGGCCTTTCTCTTCGAGCAGTGTCCTGAGCAGCTCAAACTCGGTCTTGGTGAACGGCACTTGCTCGCCGTCTATGCTCACCGTCTTGTTGTCGAGGTTGAGTTCCAGCCCCTGGTACTTCAATACCGAAGGCTGCGACTGGCCTTGGCTGTCGGCAGTGCGGCGCAGCACGGCCCTCACCCTGACCAGCACTTCGCGTATGGAGAACGGTTTTGAGATGTAGTCGTCGGCTCCGAGGTTGAATCCCGTCACCGTGTCGTTTTCTGTGTCGCGTGCAGTAAGGAATATAATAGGTATGTCTTTGGTAGATTCTTCAGACTTCAGTTTCCTGGCGAGAGCGAAGCCCGACATCTCGCCCATCATCACATCGAGCAACAACAGGTCGAAGGAAGTGAGGTCGAGAGTCAGCGCCTCTTCGGCCGAACCGGCTGTTTCCACTTCGTAGCCCTCGGTTTCGAGATTGAATTTAAGTATCTCACACAGGTCTTGTTCGTCGTCTACGACGAGTATCCGATGGTTCTTTTTTGCCATAGCCATATCAAAACTTTTTGCAAAAGTAGGCATTATTTTCTACAATGCCGCATAGAAATGGTTACATTTCGGTTACAATGGCGGCGCAGTGGGATAATTGCCGCTGCGCCGCCTTGGTCGATGTGTGATTAGAGAGGATATCCGTCGAAGTCGAATAGCACGGTCGACAGGTAGCGTTCGCCCGTGTCGGGCAGCAGCGTCACCACCTCCTTGCCTTCGTTCCCGGCCCGTTTTGCAGCCGTGACAGCCGCCCAAGCGGCCGCACCCGACGATATTCCCACGAGCAGGCCCTCTGTGCGTGCCAGCAGCCGTGCCGTGCGTATGGCGTCATCGTTGTCTACCGTCATCACCTCGTCGGCGATGCTTGCGTCGTAAGTGTCGGGCACGAACCCGGCCCCGATGCCCTGTATCTTGTGCGGGCCGGGCTTGCCTCCGCTAAGCACGGGCGATGCCGACGGCTCTACGGCCACCACGCGCACGCTTGGCTTTAGCTCCTTCAGGCGCCGTCCGGTGCCGCTAAGCGTTCCGCCGGTGCCCACTCCGGCCACAAACACATCTACGGCACCATCGGTCTGTTGCCATATCTCCATGCCTGTGGTCTCATAGTGGCACTTAGGGTTGGCCGGGTTGGTGAACTGCCCGAGCGTCACTGCTCCGGGCGTGGCCTTGCGCAGCTCTTCGGCGCGGCGTATTGCACCGCCCATTCCTTCGGCTCCGGGGGTCAGCACCACCTCGGCCCCGTAGGCCCGAGCCAGCCGCTGACGCTCAACGCTCATGGTGTCGGGCATGGTAAGCACCAGGTGGTAGCCGCGGGTGGCGGCCACCAGGGCAAGGCCCACGCCGGTGTTTCCGCTTGTGGGCTCCACTATGGTTGCCCCGGGTGTGAGCAGTCCGCTCCTCTCGGCGTCGTCAATCATAGCCAGCGCTATGCGGTCTTTGACGCTTCCGCCGGGGTTGAAGAATTCCACTTTGGCTGATATGGGTTTGGCCAGCCCGCATGCGGCCGAGAATCTGCTCAGCCTTAGCAACGGGGTCTTGCCGATGAGTTCAGTCAGTTTGTTGGTTGTTTCTGTCATGTCTTTGTTTGTTTAGTTTGAGTTATATTATGTTTGGTGAATAAACCGGCGGCGTTTCATCGAGGGTGTTGGTTGCCGACAGCCGCCGTTCGTTCAATGCAAAGTTATGAAAAATATTCCGAACGGCAATGTAGGCCATGGCTTTTTCGTGGCGGGCCTTGCCGGGCTGCATGCCCTGATGGCGGGCCTTGCTGTGCTGTTTGTCGCGTTATTTTGTCAGAAATGCGCCTTCCTGTTGGTGGCCAGATAGTTATGTTAAGTGTTTTAAATAGTTTTTATCTGTTCATTCCGGCCATGCTGAGTGGCCGAACGGCAGTTGCCGCAATGCCAAACGGGCCGTATTGCGATGCCGTTCGGCCCGTTTCGGCAAGCTGTAAAGGTGGTTTTGGGTGGCGTCCGTTGTGCAAAAGATGCCGTTTCGGGTGGTTTTCGGTGTCTTTTTCCGCGTGTTTGCCTCCGGTTTTCGCCTTCGGCCGCTGTTAAGTGTCTTTCTTGCAGGCGGTTGCAATATCTCGCCCGAGAATCGCGCATTTGCCGCCTTGTGGCATGACGGCTGCGCCGGCTCGATTCTCGCGAGGCTTGTTGTAAAGATTGTTCGCAGCAAATCCGAGGCTGAAAAACAAGGGCCGTGGCTGCCGTGAGAAAGCCGTTGCCACGATGTGGGCTTGGCTCTGCCGGGCCATTCGCCGCGTCATGGCCCGGCATTTTGAGCGGGTTGAAATCAAAAAAAAAATTAATTGCTTGCCGGATTGGGCAAAAACGCCTAAATTTGTATCTCAGAACAAAATTTAACCCAATATTTATGATAGACGTAAAAGCAACATTGAGTTCTGCCGAAGAGAAGATGGAGATGGCTGCGATGTACCTTGAGGAGCAGCTGTCGCGCGTGCGCGCCGGCCGCGCCAACGTGGCAATACTCGACGGCATAAAGGTAGACTCCTACGGTTCGATGGTTCCTTTGAACCAAGTGGCCAATGTTTCCACCCCCGATGCGCGCACAATAGCCATCCGCCCGTGGGACAAGAAGCAGATAAAGGCCATCGAGAAGGCCATAATGGACTCTGAAGTGGGAATCACCCCCGAGAACAATGGCGAGGTAATACGCCTGGGCATACCGCAGCCCACGGAGGAACGCCGCCGGGAACTGGCCAAGCAGTGCAACAAAATGGGCGAGGGCACCAAGGTGCAGATACGCAACGTGCGTGCCGAGGTGAAGGACAAGTTGAAGAAAGCTATCAAAGACGGCCTTTCGGAGGACAACGAGAAGGATGCCGAGGCCGAGCTCCAGAAAATCCATGACAAGATGATCAAGCGCGTGGACGACCTGCTCGCCGCAAAGGACAAGGAGATAATGACAGTCTGAAAGAGTGTTATCAAGGTATATAAAGTAGGAAGGTGAAGTTGCATTTCTGCCGTACTGTGTGCGGCTTTGATGTGCTTTGCCTTTTCTTTTTGCCGTCGGCTCCTGCCGCTACGCCTGTTGCGGTTGGGCCGCAGGGCCGCCAGGCCCCGCGGGCAGCCTTCGGCTTTATTGCCTTTTTACCTTTTTACCATTATAAGATGTTTGGTTTAGTAGTAAAGAACACCGGCAGCTGGTATACGGTGAAGACCGATGACGGCCGCCTTGTGAACAGCAAGATAAAGGGCAACTTCCGACTCAAGGGCATACGCAGCACCAATCCCGTGGCTGTGGGCGACCGTGTGGAGATTGCGGTCAACGCCGAGGGCACCGCGTTTATCACCGAGATAGCCGACCGCCGCAATTACATCATACGCAAGTCGTCCAATCTCTCGAAGCAAAGCCACATCATTGCGGCCAACGTCGACATGGCCCTGCTTGTCGTGACGGTGAATTACCCGCAGACGTCGACCACATTCATCGACCGCTTCCTGGCTTCGGCCGAGGCTTACCGCGTGCCCGTGGTGCTCGTGTTCAACAAGACCGACCTGCTCACTGCCGAGGAGTTGCATTACCAGGAGATGATGATCGGGCTGTACGAGAACATCGGCTATGAGTGCCGCGCCATATCCGCCGAGACCGGACAGGGCGTCGGAGAGCTCGCGCAGATGCTTGCCGGGCGCATATCGGTGCTCAGCGGCAACAGCGGGGTGGGCAAGTCGACGCTCATCAACCGCATACTGCCGGGCGTCAACCTGCGTACGGCCGAGATAAGCGATGCCCACAACCAAGGCATCCACACCACGACGTTCAGCGAGATGCTTGAGTTGCCGGGTGGGGGCTACCTCATCGACACCCCCGGGATAAAGGGCTTTGGCACGTTCGACATCGAGCCGGCCGAGCTCACGGGCTATTTCAAGGAGATATTCATGTTCTCAAAAGACTGCCGTTTCAGCAACTGCACCCACACCCACGAGCCCGGTTGCGCCGTGCTCCGGGCCGTAGAAGAGCATTATATAGCCCAGAGCAGGTACCAGTCATACCTGAGCATGCTTGAAGACAAGGACGAAAGCAAATACCGCGAGGCCTTCTGAGCCCCGCGGTATGCGTGTTGCGGCCGGTGGCCGCAGCCGGCTTCTGCAAGCCGTGGCGTGTTGCGGCCATGCCCATGTCTGCGCTCCGTCATGGCCATAAGCCCCGTCAGTTGTCTGCTTGAGGTTCTTTGTGCCCTTTCTTAGGCAGGCGGCCGGCTTTGCGCAGCGCTTCGGCGATAATCCATTGCAGCTGTCCGTTGACAGAGCGGAACTCGTCGGCAGCCCATGCTTCGATGGCTTTCATCGAGTCGCCGTCAATCCTTAGCACGAAGTTTTTTGTCTTGCTGTCTTTCTTTTCGGCCATTCCTATAGTCTTTAATGGTTCAGGGTGCCGGTGTTCATCACCGGCTGTGCCGGCTCGTCGGCACATAGCACCACCATGAGGTTGCTCACCATGGCAGCCTTCTTGTCGTCGTCGAGCTCGACAACCTGTTCGTCAGACAGTTTGTCGAGGGCCATCTTCACCATCGACACAGCCCCCTCCACAATCTTCTCGCGTGCCGATATGATGGCCTCGGCCTGCTGGCGGCGCAGCATCACGGCCGCAATCTCAGGCGCGTAGGCCAGGTAGTTGATGCGCGCTTCCACTATTTCAATGCCTGCCATGCTCAGTCTCTCGTTCAGTTTGTCTTCCAGTTGCTGGTTTATCTCGTCGCCTCCCTCGCGCAGCGTCAGCGCCTCAGTCTCGTTGCCGTTGTCGTCGTAGGCATAGAGACCGGCCACCTGGCGCAGGGCGGCGTCGCTCTGAATCTTGACAAAGTTCTCAAACGCCCTCATCACCCCGGCCACGGCAGCGGCCCCTATCGACGTGTTGCCGCCGGTCTGCGCCACGGTTTGCGCGTCGATCTCGAACATTGCCTTATACGTATCCTTCAGTTTCCACACCAGCATCAGCCCAATCATTATAGGGTTGCCGGCCTTGTCGTTGACCTTGATGGGCTCCGAGTCGAGGTTGCGGGCGCGCATCGACAGCCTTTTCTTGGTCAGGAAAGGGTTCACCCAGTAGTATCCCGTGTCGGTGAACGTGCCCTTGTACTTGCCGAAAAACATTATCACCATGGCCTCGTTAGGCTCAAGTTGCATGATGCCCTTGAAGTTGAAAAGGGCCGCGATGGTCAATATCACAGCCAGCGAGATGCATACCCCGTCGGGGTTGCCGTCGGTGTCGGTTGTCAACACGGCCATGGCAATGCAGCCGGCAATTACGAGCAAGTTGACCGTTAGCATCAGAAAGCCGTTTGCTATCAGTCCGCTGAATTTTCTTTCCTTGTTACTCATACGCTTTGTTTTTGGTGTTTTGATATTATATTGATATCACAAAGATAGCGAAATCCTGCCGTATTGCATAGCCATGGCGCCGAGTTTTAAGTATATTTAACCCCGCAAGGGCCACCGGGCGTTGCCGTTTCCGCCGGTGGTCAGGCCCTGACAGGCGACCGCCTGTGCCTTGTGGCCATGAAGACGGCTATCGACAGGGTGGTCAGCATCTCCGACATGGCCAGCGAGAGCCATATACCTGCGTTGCCCATGATGCCCGGCAGGATGAGGAACGACGGCACGAGATAGACAAAGCCGCGCAGCAGTGCAAATGTCATGGCGGGCTTTACGCGCTCCACACTCTGGAAGTAGCCTATGCAAGTCAGGTTGACCACGTAGAACACAAAGGCCATGGCGAAGAGCGGCAGACCGCCGACGGCAATGCGGGCGGCGTTGGTGTCGAGGCTGATGAACAGTCCGGTGAGCAGCTGCGGTGCCGCGGCAAACACGCCTGTCACCACCAATCCGCATGCCACGGCGGTCGCTATGGCCACCCGCAGCGTCTGCCTGACGCGCGTCCACAGCCCCATGCCGAAGTTATAGCTTATTATGGGCTGTGCCGACTGTGCCGTGGCGTTGCCCACCATGAATATGAAGGGGGTGTAATAGCACGCAATGCCGAAGGCCCCCACGCCGTCGTCGCCCAGATGGCGCATGAAAACAAAGTTGCCAACAAACGTAAGCACGGCCAGGGTGAGCTCGCCCACGAGGCCCGGCGAGCCAATGTGGCACTGGTAGCCCACGTTGCGCAGCGAGTACATCAGGCTGCGGCGGCTCAGCTTGGGGCTCAGCAGGCGCAGTGTGCGTGCGCCGAAGAGCAGGTAGCCCATGGCCATCAGTCCGCCCAGGGCCAGGCTTATGGCCGTGGCGAAGGCCGCCCCCATCACTCCCCATCCCAGCGGGAAGATGAAAATCACGTCGAGCACGGCGTTGGCCACGGCCGTGACGAGGCTGCACGACATGGCATATTTGGGCGAGCCGTCGAGCCTTATGATGAACAGCGCGATGGCTTCCCAGGCCTGGAACACCAGTGCCGGGGTGAACCATAGAAGGTAGTCGACAACCAGTGGCAGCAAGTGGGCCGACGAGCCAAGGGCCAGCGCCGTCTGCTCGGGCATCGACATGATGGCTGCCGTGGGCACCAGCGTGGCCACCGTGGCTATGGCCATGGCCTGGGTCACGTTGAGCCGCGCCGCCTTGACCTTGCCCCTCGACAGGTGTATCGACGCCACCACCGAGCAGCCGGCGCCTATCATGAGGCCGAGGCCGGTGGCTATGGTGAACACTGGCACGTAGATGTTGATGGCGGCAATGCCGTCGCTGCCCACGCCGTGGCCCACGCAGATGCCGTCGATGGCCGTCACTGCCGACATGCCGAGCATGCCGAGCAGCGTCGGGATGAAGTATTTCCAGAACAGTTTGAACACGTTGACCTTGCTGAGGTCGATAGAGTCTTTCTCAAGTCTTTCCATATAGCAGTTTGTTGTTTGTGTGCCGAGCCTAAAAAAGCCGGCTAAGCTGATTGGTTTTACCCAGTCATCTTATCCGGCTCTGATGCCCTCCGATGAGGATTACAAAACTCTTTGTCCCGTAATTGCGGTGCAAAGGTACGGCTATTATTCCGATATACCAAAATTATTTAACCAAAATTGTAGGCCAGTGCCCAAGCGGCCACCTGCCGTCGCCGTGCCGCCAGGCCTTAGCCCTTGCCTTGGGCGCGGCTTGTTGCGGCCACGCAAGGCCACAGGCTGGGTGGCGTCAGGGGCTTGAAATGGCTTGCATAGTCATGGTATGAGGGCAGGCAACTGCATCCGGCGACCAGGAAAGCACATTTTGGCAAAGCCCTTCCAACCGTTTGCCACAGCCTTGCTGCACCCACAGTGCGGCGTGGCGGGCGCGGGCCGGGCGTGGTAATTATTGTTTACACCATCCACTTTGCAGCCCCATTGCGGCCGTATGGCAGTGCAAAACGTGCCGTCCTGCCTGCCAATACGGCCCATTCCGGAGTCTGAAACGGCCCGTTTCGCGCCGCTGCATCGGCCTGGCTGCAATGTGCTGCCAGCCAGGCTGTTGCGTGGCGTGGGCAGGGCGTTGCGATTGTTTCACAAAAACTGTTGCCGGGCGGTGCCGTCCGGATGGGCTGCAGGGCCGTTGCTGTTGCCCGGCCGCAGGCTTAAGGCATGGCTGTGCGGGCCGCTGGCTTGCCTGGCGGGCACGGGGCCCACTCGTCGGGGCATATATATAAAATGGCGTTTTGTCACCGTTTTATTTTGCATTGTATTTTGTTTGCACTATCTTTGCATACGGTATGGAGACAAATCTGACAGACAAGAGAATAGCCGTTTTGCTGTCCGGCGGAGTAGACAGCTCGGTCGTGGTTTACGAACTGGCCCGAATGGGGCTGCACCCCGACTGCTTCTACATCAAGATAGGGCCCGAGGAAGGGTCAGAGTGGGATTGTTCGTCGGAAGAAGACCTGGAGATGGCCACTGCCGTGGCGGCCCGTTACGGGTGCAGGCTCGAGGTGGTTGACTGCCACCGCGAATACTGGGACAAGGTGACGAGCTACACCATGGACAAGGTGCGCGCAGGCTATACGCCCAACCCCGACGTGATGTGCAACAGGATGATAAAGTTCGGTGCGTTCGACGAGAAGATGGGGCACAACTACGACCTCATCGCGACAGGCCACTACGCGCGGACAGAGATGATAGACGGCAGGAAATGGCTCGTGACGAGTCCTGACCCGGTGAAAGACCAGACTGACTTCCTGGCGCAGATATACGACTGGCAGCTGCGCAAGGCGCTCTTCCCGATAGGGCACTACATGAAAGGCGAGGTGCGGCAGATAGCCGAGCGCGAGCATCTTGTGAACGCCCGGCGCAAGGATTCGCAGGGCATCTGCTTCCTGGGCAAGGTGAACTACAATGAATACATACGCCGGTACCTGGGCGAAAACCCCGGCGACGTGGTCGAGCTCGAGACGGGCAAGAAGATAGGGCGGCACCGCGGACTGTGGTTCCACACCATAGGCCAGCGCCACGGACTGGGCTTCGGCGGCGGCCCGTGGTATGCGGTGAAGAAAGACGTGGCTGCCAACGTGCTCTACGTGAGCCACGGGTTTGAGCCGCTGACGGCCTACAAGCGCGACTTCCCCGTGCGCGACTTCCACTTCCTCACCGTAGGCGAGCTGCCGCAAAGGGTGACGTTCAAGATTCGCCACACGCCCGAATACCACCCGGCAACGCTCGAACAGACCGCGCCGGGCTGCTTCACCGTCCACGCCGAGGAGCTTATCCAGGGCGTGGCGCCCGGCCAGTTCTGCGTGGTTTACGACGAAAGCCACCACCGTTGCTACGGCTCGGGCGAGATAACATGCTGACAACGACAAACAAAACAATGGAAAGGATGATTGTATCACGTTGGTTGGTGGCCGTGGCAATGGCACTGCCATCGTTGGCAACGGCCCAGAAGCCGGTGCATCTCATGACAGACCTCATTGAGCATACGGACAGAGTGTTTATCGGCGGGCGCCCGTCGACGCTCA
>OHMY01000905.1_pt1 | contig 11824 bp, 10 predicted proteins | sample 1569381 | NCBI WGS metagenome assembly OHMY01 (sample SAMEA3879528, study PRJEB24766) | human gut metagenome | biome: human-associated habitat; feature: feces | place: USA | collected 1985/1987
CAGACAGAGCGGACAGGGAGAGCTGGATTACGGCACGGCCCAGAAAGAGCTGGGCCTGACCGCCGCCACAGCCACCGCCGAGCAGATCGACGCCATCAACAAGGCTGCCGGCCCATATGGTATTTTGTCCATCATCCTGATTATTATTGTCGGTGCTGTGCTGTATTTCGGCGTGCTGCCCAAGACGATGACGAATGATGAGAGGAAAATCTAAAAAAGATAAAAAATAAGAGATAAAAGATAATAAAATTGGTGGAATGCGTCGCTGATGCTCCGCAAATTTGACATTTTCCCCGCCTCGCGTTACAATATTTTCTACGCTCACCAACGAAAGGGGAATCCCGATGCCGGAAGGCTATACCCATGTGCGCACCGCCCATAAGGCGGCGGAGGCGATCCATTATAAGATCCAGTGCCCGGCGGCGTTTGCGGCCGGGGCCAACGGCCCGGACAGCTTTTTTTGCTATGAGGTCTGGAAAAAACGCGCAAAACGCCACTATGACCTGCCGGGCCTCGGCAACCGTATGCACGAGGAAAAGACCGGCGCGTTCCTGCGCAGCCTGTGCGCCAACGTCAAGACCCGCCCCCAGGTGGAGTATACGCTGGGCTTTTTGAGCCACTACGCCACCGACACCGTCGTGCATCCCTTCGTCTGCGCCATGTGCGAAAAAGGCCAGCCATACGGCAAAAAGGGCGGCCACGGCTACCTGGAGATTGCACTGGACTCCACCCTGCACGCTGAGGATACCGGCTCAAGCCTTGTGCCCGTCGAGGACGTCAGTCCCCTGCCCACCGGCGAGGAGCTGGCTGACATTACGGCGCTGCTGCACACCTGCCTGCTGGAAACCTACGGTGAAGATATCCCGGTGGAGTACCTGGCCGATGCGTTCTGGCACACCTACAAGCTGCGAGGCATCTTTCCCAGCAAGCACGGCGTGCGCCGGGCGTTCTTCTGGCTCGTGGAGCCGCTGTTCGGCGGGCGCGGGTTCATCACCGGCCATGTATCGCCCCGGCAGCTGGACAAACACCTGCCCGACGAGTGGACTGACCCCTTCACCGGCGAGCACCACGACGACGGCCTGTTTGCGCTGCTGCCCCGCGCGGTTTTGCGCAGCGAACAGTTTATGGGCGCGGCTTTGCTCTACTGGATGAAGAAGCTGACCCCCGCCGAATTTGCCGAAAAGATCGGCAGCATGAGCTATTTGCAGGGCATCCCCACCCCGGAGAGCGACCCTGACGCACAAAATACCACGACTGAAAAGGAGATTTCCGTATGATCCGTATCACCATGCAGAACGGCAAGACCATTGACATTGAGCTGGACCACAGCGCCGCCCCCATCACCTGCGAGAACTTTGAAAAGCTCGTCAAGGACGGTTTTTACAACGGCCTGACGTTCCACCGCGTTATTTCCGGCTTTATGATCCAGGGCGGCGACCCCCAGGGCACCGGCATGGGCGGCCCGGGCTGGCACATCAAGGGTGAGTTTTTGCAGAACGGCGTTGCCAACCCCATCAAGCACACCCGCGGCGTCATCAGCATGGCCCGCAGCATGAACCCCAACAGCGCCGGCAGCCAGTTCTTCATCATGCACAAGGACGCTCCCCATCTGGACGGCCAGTATGCCGCTTTCGGCAAGGTCGTTGCCGGAATGGAGGTCGTGGATAAGATCGCTTCCGTCCGCACCGACTGGAACGATAAGCCTACTACCCCCGTCAAGATGAAGACCGTTGAGCTCATCGAGGGCTGATCTTCTGCGCTTCTGTCCCACATCGCCTGCCCGTGAAGTGCCCCGTCAAGGAGACAAAAAAATAATATAAGATTTTTGTTCGCCGTTTCCACAAGGAGATGGCGAATTTTTTGTACAAATTGGCGTTAGGCCGCTCGATTCATGGAACGGACGTGAGCCTGCAGCGTCCAACACGGGACATTTTTTTTTTTTGATATTTTACTTCCGCTGTATCGTGATTGTTCTTGCTTGACATGAAAATACCCCCAGAGTACGCAGAGTTTTCTTTTTACTCTGTCTACTCTAGGGGTAGCATATCATGTTGAGGATACAGGCCGGGGGCTTTCCATCTATGCGTCAGAAAGAGATGAGAGGTTTACTTTTTCTCGCCCTTGGGCAGCAGACCGGCGCGCTCCAGAGCCGGGCGCAGGGCCAGATACAGGATGACCACGCAGATGGTGGAGGCTACACTGTTGACAAAGGTGACACCACCGGCGATCTTGGACAGGGCCTGTGCCACGGTATACTCCTGGCCAAAGATGTAAATGTTGCGGAAATAGCCCAGGAACGGGTCGGTGATGACGTTCAGCAGCAGGCCGGAGCCGCCTGCCACGATGACCTTGAGCAGGTAGCCCTTGCTGTGGCGGTCGAGATCGCGCAGCTTGAACACCTTGTGGGCCACGGCACCGCAGGTGATGCCGATGATGAACTTCAGCACAAAGGTGGTCACGGCATAGCCCGGGTCACCGGCCAGGATATCGGCCAGAGCCAGACCAATCGCACCGGCCAGGCCGCCGGAAACGCCGTCCAGCAGCAGGGCGGTCAGGGCGGTGAAGGTGTTGCCCAGATGGAACGAGGAGCCGCCGTAGAACGGCACACGGAAGAACAGATATGCCACCAGGCTCAGCGCGGCCATAACGCCGGTCAGGGCCAGCTCCTTGGTGGTAAAGGTGCGCTTGTACAGCACACTGCCGAACAGGATGACAACGATCACCACGGCCAGCAGCAGCCACATTGCAGTTGTAGACATGATTTTTCCCTCCGATTTTCTTTGGGGCGAACCCCCTCCATCCTGCTCTGCAGGATCGTTCGCCCGTTTCAAAGCCACTTACCCATAAAACTACTTGACATTTGGGTGTGTGGTTGGTATGCTCCTATTATACGCGAAACTGGCACCATGAAAATACCCAGAATAAAGTTTTTTTATGGGGTCAGTTCGGCAAAGCACCCAAAAAGGGGAGAGGTCTTATGTTTCATCTGACAACTGCACTGGATGCCGCCAGCGGGGTGCCGCTGTACGAGCAGCTCTATGAGAGCCTTGCCGCCGAGATGCGCAGCGGGGCCATTCCGGCGGGCACCCGGATGCCCGGCAAGCGGCGGCTGGCGGCAGAGCTGTCGGTTTCTGTCAACACGGTGGACGCGGCATATCAGATCCTGGCGACCGAGGGCTACATGGAGCCGCGGGAGCGCAGCGGCTTTTATGTACAGGAATATCTTGCCCTGCCCACCCGGCCCGAGGAAGTGCCGCCCCTGGTATCTGCTGCTCCGCCGGAAGCAGCAGAGCCGCCCGTCCGGTTCGATCTGTCCACCCGGGGCGTGGACCCGGGGCTGTTCCCGTTCCGCACCTGGGCCCGGCTGCAGAAAGAGCTGCTCTATTCCTCGCCCCAGCTGCTGACCCATGGCGATGCACAGGGGGATGTGGAGCTGCGGCAGGCGCTGGCGGACTATCTGGAGGAATACCGGGGCGTGCGGTGCACCGCTGAGCAGGTGGTGGTGGGTGCCGGTATGGAGTATCTGCTGAGCCTGCTGGCTCCGCTCCTGCCCGGCAAAACGGCGGTGGAAAACCCCGGCTACCAGCGCGCGAAGCAGGTGCTGGAAAACAACGGCGTGCCCTGCCGCTGCCTGCCGGTGGACGCGGACGGCCTGTCGCTGACGGCTCTTTCCGCCAGCGATGCGGCGGTGTGCTACGTCACCCCCAGCCACCAGTTCCCCACCGGGGTCACCATGCCCGCCGGACGCCGGGCCGAGCTGCTGCACTGGGCGGCCCGCGCCCCGGGGCGGCGGTACATCATTGAGGACGACTACGACTCCGAGTTCCGTTTTGACACCCGTCCGCTGCCCAGTTTGCAGGGCATGGCGGGCGCAGACGGCCCGGTGGTGTACCTGTCCACCTGTTCCCGCAGCCTTGCCCCGGGCATCCGCATCGCCTACATGGTACTGCCCCGGCAGCTGCTGGGCGCATGGCAGGCCAAGTACCGGCTGTACTCCGGCACGGTAGGGCGGTTTGAGCAGCAGACCTTGGCGCGCTTTATCACCGGGGGGTATTTCACCCGGCACCTAGCGCGAGAGCGCACCGCCTACAAAGCCCGCCGGGATGCGCTGGTGGCGGCGCTGCGCACCTCCTTTGCACCGGAGGAGCTGACCCTTGCGGGGCTGCACACCGGCCTGCACCTGCTGGCACAGCTGAAAGACCCGCCGCCGGACGCCGCCCTGCGGGCTGCTGCCCGGCAGTATGGGGTGCGCTGTTCCCTGCTGAGCGACTACGACCTGACCGGCACGGCGCATTCTGCCGCCGGGACGCTGGTGCTGGGTTACGGCTCACTGCCGGATGCGGACTGCGCCGCCGCCGGGGAGAGGTTGAAAAAGCTCTGCACCGCCGCCCGGGAGGCATCAGACACCGTATAGTGTCCGCCTGCCCAGTCCCCGGGCAGGGCGTCGGCGGTGATATCCACCGGCTCGGCGCTGGTGGCTAAAAATTCCAGCGTGCGTTCCAGTGTAGCAAGGTCTACGGCGGTCAGGCTGGTCAGCAGACTGCCGCTCACCTCCCGCAGACCCTGCGGCAGGGTGGTGGGCAGCAGCTCCAGCGCCTGCCGGAAAAACGCATCCCACACCGCCGCCCGGGCGGCGGCGCTGCGCCGGGGCGAAAGAGAAGTATCGGCATCCAGCGCCGCTAAAAAGCTGTGGGCGTCGGCGGCAGAGATGCCCTGCACCCCGGTGCCCTTGCCGTACCGCGCCAGCTGCTCCGGGGTGAGCGCCCCGGTAAAGCCCACCCGCACTGCGCCGTACCGCGCCGCAAGCTTTGTCAGCACCGCCGGGGCGATGGCAAGATAGTCGGTATCCTCCGGCAGGGCGAACACCTCGCTCAGCGCTTCCCGGCAGCGGGCGGGGCCTGCGGCGGCGTAACAGTCCGCAAGAGGGACGTTCTTGCCCCCAAAGGGCACTTCCAGCGCGGCGGGCACCGCCAGCAGATGGATGCAGTTCTGCCCGGCGTTCAGGTAGGCCAGCACAAAGCCCGGGGTCTCGTCTGCCACACACAGCAGCACGGTACACCGGTCAGTGGCTTTGGGCAGACGGATGGGCACCCCGCTCTGGCTTTTTGCGGCCTGCCGCAGACTGCTGCGCAGCTGGGCGCGGCTGAGCAGCACCGTGCCGCCCACCAGCGGCAGCAACACCAGCAGGGCGGCACACAGCGCCGCCCAGAAGGGACGCCAGCCGCTGCGTTTTGCGTGTTTCATGGCTCTGCCTCCTTTTTGTGCATAAAGCATAGCCCACCGGGCGACCCTTTATGCAGAAAGGCAGGGATGCTGTATGGATCAAACAGAAAACCCCAACAAAAAAGACCGCGAGGAGCAGGAGGACTTCTGGCTGACGCTGGAACCCCTTCCCGCCCCAGACCCCGAAAAGCCCTCCGCACCGCATGAGGACTAAGGCTGCTGCATAAAATGCGGTAAAGGGGTGAGCCGTTTCTCGTTACGCCCCTTCTGTGAAAATGTGTTTGGAGCGGCCCGCAGGCCGCGACAAACACGAAATTATAAATAATTTTTCCGCTAAATATGCCCAGAGTGCAACGGAGGGCATTTCAAATCGTACCACCACAAAGGAGGCCACAGGATGCCAGAGCGGTTCATGCGGGGAATCGAGGCCGTGAACGGCATCGTGTGGGGGCCGATGGGGCTGGGGCTGCTCTTCGGCACCGGGCTGCTGCTGACGGTGCGCACCGGAGGCTTCCAGCTGCGGCGGTGGGGCTACTGGATGCGGCACACCCTCGGTGCTATCCTGACCGACCGGAGCGTCACCGCCCATACCGCCCGCGAGGAGCAGGCCATCAGCCAGTTCCAGAGCCTGTGCACCGCGCTGGCGTCCACCATCGGCACCGGCAACCTTGTGGGGGTGGCGACAGCCATCCTTTCCGGCGGGGCGGGGGCGGTGTTCTGGATGTGGGTCATGGCGCTGCTGGGCATGATGACCAGCTACGCCGAGAACGTGCTGGGCATCTGCTACCGCCGCCGGGATGCCGCCGGAAGATGGTGCGGCGGGCCCATGTACTATCTGGCCGAGGGGCTGGGCGGCGGCTTTGGCCGGGCACTGGCGGTGCTGTTTGCCTGCTTTTGCGTGCTGGCCAGCTTCGGCATGGGGAACATGAGCCAGATCAACTCCATTGCGGGCAATCTGCAGGCGGTGTTCCGGGTGCCGCCGGTGGCAACGGGCATCGTACTGGCCCTGCTCACCGGGCGGGTCATACTGGGCGGGTTGAAGCGGGTGGCCGCAGTTACGGAGGCCATCGTCCCGCTCATGGCCCTGTTCTACCTGTTCGGGGCGCTGACCGTGGTCTGTGTCCATTGGGCGGCTGTCCCGGCGGCATTCGCGGCCATCTTCCGGGGGGCGTTTGGCTTGCAGGCCGCCGGGGGCGGGGTGCTGGGTTACGGCATGGCCCGGGCCATCAGCTGGGGATTCAAGCGGGGAGCCTTTTCCAACGAAGCAGGACTGGGCGCGTCGGTGCTGGTGCACTGCGCGGCCAACGTGGAGGAGCCTGTCCAGCAGGGAATGTGGGGGATGTTCGAGGTGTTTGCAGATACCATGGTGGTCTGCACCCTCACGGCCCTTGTGGTACTCACCAGCGGCCTTGTGGATCTGGACACCGGTGCGGCCCTGACCGGTGTGGAGGGCTCCGCACTGGTGGGGCAGGCCTTTTCCACGGTGTTCGGGGCGTTCGGGCCGCAGTTCATCGCGGTGTCGGTCCTGTTGTTTGCCTATTCCACTACGCTGGGGTGGAGCCATTACGGCACCCGGGCAGTGGTGTATCTGCTGGGGGAGCGTGCCGCCGCAGGATATAAACTGGTGTTTGCGGCCATGGTGCTGGTGGGTGCTGTGATGAAGCTGGACCTGGCCTGGGCGCTCTCCGATACCTTCAACGGCCTGATGATGCTGCCCAATCTTGTGGGCGTGGTGGGGCTTTCGGGGGTGGTGGTACGGGAGACACAAGCGTACCTGAAACGAAAATGACCCTCTCCGTCCATGCAGTCTGTCTGTCAGATGCGGGATGGAGAGGGTCATTCTTTATCGCTTCTTTTTATTCGGCTTCGGGGCAGGCCGCTTCAGGCTCCGCACCGTGTCACGCCCGGCGGCGATGCCGCTGCCAAAGGCCCAGTGCAGGTTGAAGCCGCCGCAGCTGCCAGCGCAGTCCAGCGTTTCACCCACAAAGTAAAGGCCGGGACAGCCCTTGAACTGGAAGCTGGGGGTCACTTCGGTCAGGCTCAGGCCGCCGCCGGTGGTCTGGGCCTGCTTCCAGCCGCAGGGGGTCAGGCCCTCGAACAGCCAGTGCTTGGCCGCGTTGGCCAGCACCTGCCAGGCGGCATCCGGCAGGGTGTCCACCGGTTTTTCAGGCAGCTTTGCCGCTGCCCACAGGGCGCGGCCCAGCTTGGGATTGAGCAGACCTGTCCAGAAATCCGCAGGTGCCTTGCCCGGCAGCAGGGGCACCCGGGCCGCAAACAGGGCGGTCAGGGCAGTCTCATCCAGCATGGGGAAGAGGTCCAGCTCAACGGCCGGGCGCTTTGGCCCCCGCCCCGGGGCCAGATGGCCGGACAGCTGCATGATGCAGATGCCCGAAAGCCCGTAGTCCGTGAACTGCACCTCGCCGTTTTCCACAGCCACGGTGCAGTGGCGGTCGAGGTCCAGCAGGGTGGCAGCGGCCTTGGCCCGGATGCCGGCCAGAGACCGGTTGGGCTTTGCTGTCTGCAGGGCGGTCAGGCAGGGGTACAGCGGCTCCAGCTTTCCGCCGCACTGGGCGGCGAATCGGGTGCCGAAGCCGTCGGTGCCGAACTGCGGCCCGGCATTGCCGCCCATGGCGCAGATGACGGCATCGGCCCGCAGGGTCTGGTCCTGACCCTCGGCATTCTCACACAGGATGGTATAGCCGCTGCGGTTCTGGCTCAGGGTCTGCACAGTGCAGCCGGTACGCACCTCCACGCCCAGCCGGGCAAGGTGGCCTTCCAGCAGGGCCAGCACGTCTGCGGCCTGGTTGGAGTAGGGGTACACCCGCCCGGCCTCATCGGTGCGGGTGTACAGGCCCAGCGCCGCGAACCATTCCAGCGGTGCGGCGGCATCCACCGCGGCCAGCAGGGGCCGCAGGGCGGCGGGGTCAGCGGTGAAATACTGCTCCGGTGCAATGCCGGTGTTGTCCAAATTGCAGCGGCCGTTGCCGGTGGCCAACAGCTTTTTGCCGCATCTGGGGTTGCGGTCCAGTACCGTCACCCGCACTGCCCCTGCCGGGGCAGACTGGGCGGCGGCCAATGCGGCGGCAAGGCCCGCTGCACCGCCACCCAATATCACGATCTGCTGCATAAGAGCACCCCCTCAGAAATCCATACATTTTATTATAACATACACAGCAGCAAAAGGATAGAAGAATGCCCCAAATTTGCAGCGAATAATCTTTGACGAAAGCCTTGACAGAAAAAGCAGAATTTGGTAGTGTTGATTCGACGGAATTGCGTGGTTTCGCAGGCTGTGGAAATGCGGCCGGAAAAGGGCAGAGAGTTGGGACTCTGCTGAGGAGAAGCTGAATATGTGGAAGAAAAAAGAAAGATGGACGGCAGCTGCGCTGCTGCTGGCGATGGTCGTGGTGACAGGTCTGTGCTGGTACATCCTGTACATCCGGCAGCAGTTCTATGACGAAGGCACCCGCAACCTGCTGGAGACCTATGAGCAGGTGGATAAGTCTTTTTCCATCTTCTCTCGGAGCAACTGGAACATGCTGAACGAGTGGGGCAAGAGCCTGCAGGCTGCCAATGAGGAGGGCCTGGCGGAAGAACGCCTGCGCAGCTATGAGGCCGAGCGGGAGATCTGGCGGTACAGCAGCGTGTATCTGTTCAATGAAAACTGCGAATATTGGAGCATCCGGGGCAAGCATGAAAAAGTGGATCACCTCTGGACGGCCTTTGAGGAGATGTACCGCACCGGCAAGCCTACGGTGTCCAGCTACATCATGCGGAGCGGGGAGCGCCGGGTGGTATACGCTGCGCCCATTGCGCCGGTGGAGATCGACGGCACCACCTACACCAGCCTTGCCGTGAGCTATCGGAATAAGACAATTGAGGAACTGATCGGCGGCAGTGCTTACGGCGGCCAGAGCGACTGCTACATCATCCATCCCGATGGCGATGTGATGCTCTCGGAGGAGCCCAAGAGCGAGATCGAGGACTGGATGGACAACCTGTTCGACTACCTGCAGAAGCATGCGCAGGTGGATGCGGGCACACTGACCCGGGCCCGGCAGGACGTGGCAGAGGGCCGCAGCGGCAGCCTTTCCTGCTGGCTTGAGGGCAAGAGCTATTATCTGGTCTACCAGCCTGTGGGCTTTCAGGATCTGTCCATTGTGGGCATCGTCGGCCGTGACGTGGTGGACAGCGGAATGCGGAAGATCCAGAACGCCACCATCCTGCTGCTGGCTGGGCTGTTCTTCTGCGCAGGCATCGTGCTGGTGCACGGTGTCCGCATCGATGCCCGCCTGCGCGTGGAGGAAAAGGAGCGCGCCCTCCGGCAGGAAGAGGAGGCCCGCCAGCAGATGGAGGACCTGGCCAACACCGACGGCCTGACCGGACTGTATAATGAACGCTATTTTGACGCATTGTTGAAAGAAAACGAGCTGAACAGGACACCGTTTGTCCTGTTCTACCTCGACCTTGACCGTTTCAAGCCTGTGAACGACCGTTACGGCCACGACGTGGGCGACCAGCTGCTCAAGGAGGTGGCCAGCCGCCTGCGGGGCTGCGTGCGGGAGAGCGATGCGGTGTTCCGCATCGGCGGGGATGAGTTCGCCCTCATCGTCAACGGAGCCGTAACAGAGGGGTTCTGCAAGAGCCGGGTGGAAAAGATCAAGGCAGCCATCCGGGAGCCTTACCGCCTGAGGGATGCAGAGGTGCAGGTTGGCACCAGCTGCGGCTGTGCGGTCTACCCCTGCGACAGCGACGATGTGCGTGCCATCCGCATCCTGGCCGACCACCGGATGTATGAGGATAAGCAGCGCTCCGGCAGGGGCTGAATGAATAATTCCCTTCCTGTTTCCACAGAATAACCATACTTCACAGAAATCTGGAAGCAAAACCGGAACATGGAAAGGAAGGGAACCTTATGAAAGCAACCGGCATCGTGCGCCGCATCGATGAGCTGGGGCGGGTGGTCATCCCCAAGGAGATCCGCCGCACCCAGCGCATCCGCAGGGGAGACCCGCTGGAGATCTTCACAACAGGGGACGGCGAGGTCATCTTCAAAAAGTATTCGCCCATGGGGGAACTGAGCGGGGTGACGGCCCAGTATGTGGATGTGCTGAGCAAGTGCTTTGCCCTGACGGCCTTTGTCTCAGACCGGGACCGCATTCTGGCGGCATCCGGTGCGGGCAGGCGGGATCTGGCAGACCGCAGCGTGAGCCAGCCGCTGGAAAAGCTGATGGACAGCCGCAAGCCCTACCAGAGCGATGGCAGCCCCGAAAAGGCATTGCTGCCCTGTGAGGGCTCACCCCGGGCGCTGCTGTGCGCTGTGCCCATCATTGCGGCGGGGGATGTCACCGGCAGTGTGGGCCTGCTTACGGAGGACCGCACTGCCCAGCCCGATGCCGCCCAGCTCAAGGCGGTGAACGTGGCGGCGGCATTTCTGGCAAAGCAGATGGAGGAATGATCTATTATATAGGAGAGCCGCCGCAGGGCGGCTCTTTTTTGTGCGGCCTTTATGACAGAATTATGAATCTTTCAAAACTTTTCTGAGAAGCTATTGACAGCGCCGCAAAATTGGATATAATGGTCTTAGCACTCAGGAAGAAGGAGTGCTAAAGAACGAAAAGCGAACGAAGGAGGCAGGCGCTATGACGATGGATGCACGCAAACAGCGTGTCTTGCAGGCGATCGTTGCGCTGTATGGCCTCGAGGGCGAGCCCGTGGGCAGCAGTGTGCTGGCAAACTACTTTGATATGGCAGTTTCCAGTGCCACGCTGCGCAACGAGATGGCCGCGCTGACCAAGCTGGGTCTGCTGGAGCAGCCCCACACCAGCGCAGGCCGTGTCCCCAGTGCCAAGGGCTACCGTTATTATCTGGATCATCTTCTCACCGATGACCAGCCGCTGGACCGTGTGACCCGCGCCCGTGTGGACGCGGTGTTCGCAAGCCTTGACCACGAGCCGGAAAAGCTGGCACAGGGTGCCGCCAAGGCGCTGGCCGCCATCAGCGGCTGCACCGCCGCCGTCAGCACCCCCTGTGCTGAGGATCTCTGCATCGCCCACTACGAGGTGGTGCAGGTGGGCCGCAGCGCCGCAGCGGTGCTGGGTGCGCCGCTGACCCATGACTTTGCGGTCATCAGCCTCAGCGATCGGCTGACGCCGTGGGAAACCATCGAAAAGCGGCTGGACTGCGCGGCGGCGGCGGATCTGACCATCGCCCTGTATAACCCGGCCAGCCACGGCAGACCCGACCACCTGAAGCGGGCCTGCGATATCCTGCTGCGCCGTCTGCCGGAGGACAGACTCTGCGGCATCGTGCGCAATATTGGCCGTGAGGGGCAGAGCAGCCGCATCCTGACGCTGGCAGAGCTGCGGGAGACGGAGGTGGATATGTTCTGCACCGTGCTGATCGGCAGCGCCGCCGTCAAAACGGTGGCCGGTCAACTGGTCACACCCAGAGGATACCGCAATGTGTAATATCTGCGTGTTTGCCGGCACCACGGAGGGCCGGGAGCTGGTGGAATTCCTGGCCGGACAGCCGGTGCTGGCTACGGTATGCGTGGCCACGGAATACGGTGAAACGCTGCTGCCGGAGGCGGAAAACATTA
>OHMY01000911.1_pt1 | contig 11758 bp, 10 predicted proteins | sample 1569381 | NCBI WGS metagenome assembly OHMY01 (sample SAMEA3879528, study PRJEB24766) | human gut metagenome | biome: human-associated habitat; feature: feces | place: USA | collected 1985/1987
CAGCGAAATTGAAGGTATATCGGACGTCGGTATTAGTTATGACAGCGTTTTTCGTACTGGTGGCACTTGTATCGACATTAGTGATTCGTTCGAATATACGTCATATTACGGAAGTGTGGTCTCCTTCACTTGAGTATCTGCAGGAATTAGAAACAATGACTGCTAAGTATAGAATCAAGCAGTATCAGCATCTTGTAGAATCAGATGCCGCAGCTATGGCTACGTGTGAAAAAGAAAATGATAATATAGAAAGTCAGATTAAAGACGCGACAGCTAAGTTAGGTGAGATAATTAATTCAAATAAGAAAGCACAGCAAGGAAAAGCCGATTACGAAAAGGCAACTTCTGCGTGGGAAGAATACTTATCAACTTCAGATGAAGTATACAAATTGAGTAGAGATAATAAACAGGCTGAAGCAGCGAAGATTATGATCGGAAGTGCATATGAAAGCTATATGTCATTTGTAAAACAATTAAATACATTACATGATGATTTCCAGGTGGAATTAGATAATGCGAAAACACTTGCCAACATCTGTACTATTATTATTTTTATTGTCATTATTGTAACAGGAATCGCGATTGCAGTAGTTGCAACAGTTATCGGAAAGATAATTACAGATTCAATAACAGAACCGGTACAGCAGATAGATGCAGCAGTTGCCAGTCTTAGAAAAGGTGAACTGTCTAATATAGAAATGCTTACTTACGAATCAGATGATGAGTTCGGAGATACAATAAGAATGCTGAAAGAAGCAATGAATATTCTTTCAGATTATGTCCGTGAGATTTCTCAGGAGGTTAAATTGATAGCTCAGGGTGATTTGACAAGAAATGGTGATGATATTACACCGTTTCTGGGTGATTTTTCAGAATTGAAAGAGTCACTTGTATATATTTTAAAACGATTTAACAGTACATTGTCAGAAATTAGCGGTATTGCTGAACAGGTTACACATAACGCAAAGGAAGTTGAAAGTGCATCAAAGTCTTTATCAGATGGTGCAACGGAACAGGCCGGAGTTATTCAGGAATTGAATGCAACAATAGATACAGTTGTTGACCTTGCTGTAGATACTGCAAAGGAAACAAAAAATGCATCTGAACGTGTAAAAGCTTCTGCGAACAAAGCGAATGAAGAAAAGGAAAAAATGAATGTTCTGTTGACAGAGATGGAACATATTACAGAAATATCTAAGGAAATAGGTAATATTATTACAGATATTGAAGATATTGCTTCACAGACTAATTTGTTAGCTCTTAATGCTTCGATAGAAGCTGCCAGGGCAGGTGAGGCAGGTAAGGGCTTTGCGGTAGTAGCAGATCAGATAGGAAAACTTGCTGCAGACAGTGCTAAGTCAGCGGTAAATACAAGAGATTTAATAGATAAAACTTTAGTTGAAATTCAACGAGGAAATGCAGTTACAATTACAACGGCAGAAGCTTTCAATCAGATTATTTCAGATATGGAGTCCTTTTCAGAACTTGCGCAGAACACCATGGAGAAGGCCGATTCCCAGGCAGAGTCATTAGAGCAGGTCGGACAGGGAATTGAACAGCTTTCAGGTGTTGTACAGAGTACAGCAGCATCATCAGAAGAGAATACAGCAATTAGTATTAATCTCTCAGAGGGTGCAGATAAGATGAATGAGCGTGTAAACAGATTTAAGTTATTCTAAAGGTTAAAAGAGAATTATAATGATATTGGGGCATAAAAGGCCTGATTCCACTTATGAGCAGGTTCATGTGGGGTTAGGACTTTTAACTCTGGTATCTTATGATACGATTAGGAAAGAAAGGTTCTTGTTGTGAGTGAGAATATATTTAAGGTATTTGGTGAGCAGACAAAAGAAACTTTATTAGAAATAATCGCAAAATGTATGGATGACTATCTGTATGTATATGATTTGCAGAATAATACAATGGAGTTGTCTGAGTCGGCTGTGGACCGTTTTATGATATCCGGAAATGTTATAAATGACGTTACGAATATTCTTTTACAGGTAGTCTATGAAGAAGACCGTAAGATGCTTCAGGAGCATCTTACGGCTATATGTGAAGGAAAAGAAAAGGTACATAATCTTCATCACAGATGGCTTGATAAAGAAGGAAGGCCGGTATGGATTAATTGCCGCGGTATTGTGATAGATGATTCACAGGGAAAACCACAATATCTGGTTGGATGTCTGAATGAAACCGGGAATCAGAGGAGAGCAGATAATGTCACAGGATTGCTTGGAGGACTTGAATTTAACGCATATATGCGTTCTCAGAAGAAACACCTTTCTAAGGGATTTCTTATGCATATAGGAATTGATGATTTTGGAGCAATCAATAGCTCCAGGGGAGCTGATTATGGTAATTATATCCTGAAAAGCGTAGCCGGCTGTATGAAGGAATGCCTTTCAGACAAGCAGAGAATTTACCATCTGGTAGCGGATCAGTATGTGATCGTGGATCTGGAAGCTTCCTCCGCAGAAGACGCTGTGGCACTGAAAGAAAAGATTACAGATAAACTTCGTAATTTCATAGTAGCCGAAAATTATGAAGCTATATTTTCTATTTCTATTGGTGTTATAGATGCAGCAACATTTTGTGAGGGAACCGAAGAATGCCGCAAAAAGTTTGAATTTGCCTTGAAACAGGCAAAAAGCATGGGTAAAAATGGATTCTATATTTTTGACCAGGATGACTATGAGGTCTTTTTACGAAAAGGAAGAATCATAGCAACACTTCGTAATGCTATTGTGAACCATTATGATGGCTTTGAAGTATACTACCAGCCGATCGTGGACTGTCAGTCCGAACAGATCATTGGAGCAGAGGCACTGATGCGTTTTTCCATGATAACGGAAGAAGGGCGGGAGTTTGTTTCACCGATGGAGTTTATCCCATTATTGGAAGAGACCGGATTGATCATTCCCGCTGGAAGATATATTTTGAACGAAGCTGCAGCAATGTGCTGTGAAATGCAGAAATATATTCCTGACTTCCGGATGAATGTAAATGTATCCTATGTTCAGATCCTGCAAGGCAATGTGGAGCGGGATATTCTGGATGCAATTCAAAAATATTCATTACAGCCGGAATGCTTATGTGTTGAAATGACAGAAAGCGGATTTATGGATATGACACCTTCGTTCTGTAAATTCCGTAAAACTCTGGACAAGAACGGGATTCCCTTTGTGATCGATGATTTTGGAACAGGATATTCGAATCTTCATTGTATCCGTGATATGAATCCAAGTTACGTGAAAATGGATAGGGATTTTACTGCCAAGGCGATGAACAGTGACAGGGATTATGAATTATATAAAAATATCATCCCCATGGTACATAGTATTAACGTCAGGATATGCGCAGAAGGCATCGAGGAAAAAGAATGGCTTCTGAAAATGAAAGAAATGAAGGTTGATTATCTGCAGGGATATTATTTTGGAAGACCATGTGGAAAGAAACAGTTTCTGCAGCAATATGCCAGTGGCATCAACGTTAAATAAAGAGAGTAAGGCAGACTCAGCTATGTGGGGCTGCCTTATTTTATGGTCTTATCAGAAGGATGGATCCATAACGGCTTCTTTCAGTTTTTCCAGGTCATTGGCATAAGGGTGAGACAATGCACAGTCAAAATTCTGGATCAATACATCAAGATTTGCCGGATGATCAGGAGCTTCCTTCATTTTCAAGTAGCGTTCCCGGACAGACTGCGGCATTCTGCCCTGACACATATACTCTCCGACGATAACATTGCTTGCGTCAATGAACTGCTTAACCTGACTCAGGATTTTCCGGAAATAGATATCACTGCCACCAAAGCCTGCAGTTCCAAACAGAAAAATCTGTTTATTCTTTAACTGCGATAATAGCTGTAATGTCTTGGTATCTGCATTACCCTTGTCTGTCCAAAATCCGATATAGAGCAGTTCGGAAGAAGGGATCACTGTGTCGGACACACCGAAATACTCACATTCATCCTGAGGTAATGCCTCGTGGATTGCATCAGCCAGCACCTTGGTATTACCTGTTAAGCTGCTATAAACGATGGAATATTTTTTATTCTTCATATCATGTTGTCTCCTTTCATAGGATCATGAAATTATCATATCGTAATCCTATTTTAGTTCGGAAAGCATGATTTGTCGAATGAATTTTCCATAAACATTTTACAGAGCGAAATGGATAGTTACTTTTCCTGCTACTTGTGATAAACTTGTTGATAAGTGGATGAAAGATCATGGACAGAACCACCGATAAGGAAATAAAAGCGGGGGCAGCCCCGGTATCATTTAATGAGGTAGAAAAGTTGACAGAAGCGAAATATACGATTCAAAAGTATAAGAGAATTTTATTTTATGTGGTGATATGTGTGCTGCTTGCGGCATTCATTTTGGGACAATATATTTACCCAAGTGAAAGGGAACCGGTTACGGAGGAAAGCATTACTTATACCGGAACCTTTTACCGGGTGCTGGCAGACGGAACGGAAGAAGAGCTTCGGATTCCGGGTCGGTATAATGTGCCTGCCGGAGAGTCTCTGGTCATCCGGTCAGTGCTCCCACAGGATTATCATGAAAATACGATCGCCATCAGGTCCTCTCTGGAGAATGTGCGCATTTACATCGGTGGGGAACTGAGGGCGGTGTATGATACGGAGAATACCAGACCTTTTGGGAAAAATTCTGCCAGTAGGTATGTGTTCTGCGAGACATCCGGCGAGGATGCGGGACAGGAAGTGCGGATAGAGCTGCAATGCTTTACGAAAAAGTATTCAGGTGTTGTCAACAAGGTATATTGCGGGGATAAATCAGATATCTGGGCATATATGTTCCACTGCTATTTTATGGTAACTCTAATCGCCTGCGCCATGCTGTTTGCCGGACTGGTCGTGCTGATACTTAGTCTGGTGCTTGATATTATATATAAGACGAGATTTGATCTGGAGTACCTGGGATGGTGCATGCTCATGGGAGCAGTGTGGATGCTGGGAGAATCGAAGCTGCGCCAGCTGTTTGTTCCCAATGCTTCTATTCTGTCGAATATGTGCTTCTTCGTTGTGATGCTCTGCCCGGTTCCGATTATGTTCTATATTGACAGTGTGCAGCAGGGAAGGTACCGGAAGGTCTATCATGTGGCAGAGTGTATCACCTGTGTGAATTTTGTGATATGCACGGCCTTACAGCTACTGAATATCGCAGATTTTATCTCGACAATGTTCTTGTCCCACCTAGTGATCGCAGGAACGTTCCTGACAATATTTATCACCATTTGCCGGGATCTCATCAAGGGAACGGCGAAACATTACAAGCTTCCGCTGATCGGACTGGTAGCTGCCATGATTGCAGTCATGCTGGAGGTGACAGCGGTGTATCGAGTGGTGTCACTGTCAGGAATCTTTATCGCAACCGGACTGGTGGTCCTGCTGGTCGCTACGCTGATCCATACAATGGACCGCATCCGCGAGCTGGAGCTGGCTAGGCAGAGAGAGGAAAGGGAAAGCATGGATTATCTGACTGGTCTTCCTATGCGTCATAAGGGTGAAAAGCTGATCCTTGAGAAAATGCAGAAGCATGATGGCTGTCTTGGATTTGTCGATATGGATAATCTGAAGAAGATCAACGATGTTTATGGACATAAGGCGGGGGATTGTGCTCTCATGCTGGTAGGAGCAATGCTTACAGAGTGCATGGAGAACGCAGTGGTCTGCCGGCTGGGAGGAGATGAATTCCTGTTCTATCTGCCGGAGGCATCAGAAGCAGAGATGAGCATGCAGATAAGAAAGCTGTTTGATAGCTTTGGTGCGGCAAAAAATGTCACGGCAGAGACTTCACCGGCATCCCTGTCCTGCGGTCTGTGCATGTGCAGACAGGGAGGAAACTTTGAAGAATATTATATAAAAGCGGATAAGGCGTTGTATTATGTCAAACAGAATGGTAAGAACAATTACCGGTTTTATGAGGAGCTGGAGGAACAGCAGACGGATGCATAGGCCGGAAAAAATGACCTGGAGGTAATCGCCGGAGCATTGCTGGAGAGCGGAAGCTATACGGGAGCATTAGATCTTGACTATCATCGAGGACAGAAATGCACCGAAAGTAGAGAAATCCATAGATGGATATAGCGGATTCCTGTTTTACGATGATAATGGAATGCCACTTGTTGCGATGCATTGGCAACATCGATTCAATCATATGGTCGGCAGATACAATGACATTTACCGGGTGCAGATGCCAAACATTACGCCTCATGTATGCAGACACACCTATTGCTCGAATATGGCAAAATCGGGAATGAATCCAAAGACGCTGCAGTACCTCATGGGGCATTCGGATATATCGGTCACAATGAATGTGTACACGCATATCGGATTTGATGATGCTGAGGAAGAATTGAAGCGAATGGAAGAGTTTAGGAAAGCACAGGCGGAGGTTGAGCAGAAGAAAGAGAAACCTATGTCGCAGAAGATGTTTAAGGTAGTTTAATATGGAAGATGGGTAACGCTCTGGCTTAGGCTGGGGCGTTTGTTTCTGATTTATATTATATTTCAGAATAAAAATATTGACAATCAACATTCCCTGAAATATAATATAAATCAGAAACAGTGTAATGAGAAACGGAGGGTTGGATATGGATAAAATCAACGTGCAAATTTTATTTACAAAAGCCGAGTTTAAACAGTTACAAGCGGAGGCTGACAAGTTGGGATTGACGGTTCCTCTTTATATCAAGGGTGAGGTTCTGAAAGATGATGATGTTTTCGGAAAGTATTATCAAAAATTAATAGAAAAAGTTAATGCGCTACCGAGTGGAACCAAGTTTAGTATCAAGGCTCTTTTTGGCGTAGAGTGGACGATGGGAAAAGGAATTAAATTAAATTTAGGAAAAACCTTTTATGGAAGAGTAGATAGTGGAATTGTTAACAATGTGCGCTGCATAGGAAAAGACAGCTCAAATGTAATGTGGTACGAGAAGGAATAGGATACAAAGGAACAGGAACTTATGAGTTTTTTACACGAAAAAGTGTTTGACCCGATTTTAAATTCAAAAGATGCTCCAACAAATATTATAAGTGGAGGAAATATGAATAAAATAAAACTATTGGAACTTCGCAAATGTCGTGGGCAATACAATGTTATTGTCAACAACATATTGTCATATAAAGGTGGGTGTGGAGTATGGGTAATGTATGACAATCATAATCAATTGCTGGAAGTAGCACAGACTTCCGATGTTTATGAAGAATTAGAGTACGATTTATCATGGTTGATGAAAGACTATTCGAATGAATTGAACCTAAGAAAAAAGTATGCAGCGAGAAGATTATTTGATTTTAATGCAAAATTCGATGTTCTAGAGTGCGACAAAAATAGAACAACTGCTAAATATAGAAATATAGCAGAAAATTCAGAAGCAATAGTAGTGTATTTAGTTGTTGAAGAAAGAGCAACAAGTAAGGAAAAAAATATTCGAGAAGAAATAGAATTAGAAATTGCAATAGATAATCAGGCATTATATTGGAATGCATATGGTAGTCAACGCAAATTAGCAAAAAACTACTATAAACAACGAAAGCAGATTGCATAAGGAGAATAAAATGGCACAGAATTTAGTATCAGAAGAACAAGTAAAAGATGCATTACAAATTAACAAGTTTAGTGAAATATCTAAAGATAAGATTATGGAGTTTGTATCACTTATACCGAATATGGATAAAGAGGTAGCTATTGCTATTATTAATCAGTTTCCGGCATATGCTGATTCGGCCAATAATATGGTTGCACAGTTAAATGACATGTGTGACAATGTTATTAAGGATAATAATTCAAGTCAGAAAGATGCTGTAGAAGCATATAAAGTGATTCTTCAAGATTTAAGTGAACTTTTGAAAAAAGAGGACATTTATAAAGAAGAACGTGATGAAATTACAGAGAAAATGATATTAGTAGCGGATAAAATCTCTGCAAAAGACACAGAAAATAAGGATTTTCTGAATGGAATTATTAAGTATGGTGTACCTATTGTCGGTGGAGCCTTGCTATTGGGAGCAGCCATACTCGGTGTGAATGTAAAAGGAACAAAAATTCCGACTATTAAAAAGTAGTTAAAAGCCCTTAGTAGTAACCCATTCCCTATTACTACCAATTTTACTACTAACAGGTAGTAACAACTTGCTAAATTCTGCTCTGATTTGCCACAATCCGTCACTTCAGAATAAACCACAAAATCCCCAGAACCCCTTGCAAAACAGGGCATTCCAGGGCAAATTAAGGAGAAACAAAACTATGATAAAAGTACTTTTCATCTGCCACGGCAGGACGTCCTAAGAAGATTTATACTATGGCAGAACTTGGCCAGATAAGGCCAGAATTTTGTGGGTGTGAAAGAAAAGAACTACTGTTTTACTACGAATCAGTAAATAGGGAAGTGCGGTCTGTGGTTCGACTTATTTACCTTGACTTATAAGGCATCCAGAGTGATTAATGGGATGAACTAATGGTCAAGGAGGTATGTCAAGATGGAAGAAACAAAGACAAATAGAATAGAAGTACCAATAAAAGATAAGTATCTGCTTACGATCAGGGAAGCAGGTGCTTATTTTGGTTTAGGGACAAAATTGTTTAGAAGGATGGCAGAAGAAAATGCAGGTGGTTTTGCTATTATGATTGGGAATCGGTATATGATTATTAGAACAAGATTTGAGGAATACATTTGTTTATATACTGTAAAATAAATCCTTTGTTTTTAGTTACTAAGGGCAGTTTAATCAAAAAGCATAAATGTATGAACTAAATGTATTGTGCGAAGAAACAAATAGAACAAATGTTCGAAAATAGATTGACTAGCATTTATAACTATGGTATAGTATAATTATTATTTAAGAAAATTTGTATGTGGAGGTTCGGTTATGAGTAGTATTAATACAGAGACAGAAACTGTTATAAAGAAAATTTTGCCATATATGAAGCGCAGAGGTTATGATATTGAAAAGGATTTTGATTTTGAAACTGCTGTAAATACAACAGATAGATATACAAAAGGCTATGTAGATATATTAGTTACATTAGGAAAGCATAATCCATTATTTTTGATTGAAGCAAAGAGAATAGGAAAGAATCTCACAAATAAAGATAGGGATCAAGCCATCTCGTATGCCAGATCTAAAGAAATTAAGGTGCCATTTGTTGTAGTGACAAACGGTAGAGATATTTATTGTTATAATACAAAAAATAAGGAGAGAATTTTATGGGATGGGAAAAGATCTGATAAGATTCCAAGTCGTTCTCAAATTGAAAAAGTTGTTAAAAATTTGAGAACGAGGCCTGATGAAATAAATATCAGTATTTCAAATGATGAGTCGTTGCCTTTTAGACAAGGACTTCCATTAAGACAATTAAATGCATTGTTTGCAAAGGGGCACAATGTAATAAGAAAGATTGAAAAGGATGAGGATTATGCTTTTGCCGATTTTTCAAAGCTACTGTTTTTGAAGTTGTTAGAGGAAAAAAGTGATTTAGATGATTCTTTTTGTTTACCGTACTCATATAGATTTTATGAATTAGCAGAAACAACAATTAATAATGCAGATCAAGTGAAAAATGCTATTGAGAGTATGATAACTCAAATCGTTAATAACACACCTTATGGAGATGTTCTTCAAGAACCATTAAGATTACGAAATCCGAAGACATTTCTTGTTTTGGTAAAAGATTTGGCTTCAGTTTCATTTTGTGATTGTAGTGTGGATTCAAAAGGAGCAGCCTTTGAATATTATGTAAGAGCAACTTTAAAGGGAAAGAAACTTGGTCAATATTTTACACCACGAGAGGTCGTACAATTAATGACATATCTTGTAGGTGAGGATAAGATAATAAATTCGGTAATCAATAATAGCAAAATTAAGGTTTTAGATCCTGCGTGTGGAACAGGTGGATTTTTAGTTTATTTGATGCAAGAGGCATTGAACAAATTAAAAATTAGAATGGAAAATAGGGAACTAACAAAAGAGAACTATGACGATTGCGTAAGAAGAATAAAGGAAGAAGTTTTTTATGGATCGGATGCTAATAGAGGCGTAGCTGCGTCTGCTAAAATGAATATGATTATTGCAGGTGATGGACATACTCATATTATACATGAGGATAGTTTGTCTTCTAATGCTCAAAATTGGGATGTTAATGAACCTGACTGTAACCTTATTATGACGAATCCACCGTTTGGTACAGCAGAGGGAGATTCGCTATCTAAAACGGATAAGCAACAATTTGCAGTTAGCACGACAAAAGGTCAATATTTGTTTTTGCAAAAGATGATAGATTCAACTGTAGCTGGCGGAGAGATTTGTACAGTTATTGATGAAGGTGTTTTAAATACTGGTAAGGGTATGGAATTGAGAAAATATATTCTTTCAAAATGTATTGTAAAAGCAATAGTGAATTTGCCATTAGAAACTTTCAAACCCAATAAGATAAATGTTAAATCAAGTATATTATATTTGATTAAAAGAGAAAATGAAGATGTCGATTTGGAAGAAAATTATAAAGTGACATTTTGTACAGTAGATTCATTAGGATATCTTGGGTCTGGTGAAAAAATAAGAGATTTTGATTTTGAGTTGTTTTTTTCAGAAATAAAGAAAAAAGTTTTAGATCAAACGATTTCAAGTCCTCGTAATGGTTATCATTGGAATGCTTTTGATATATGGGCTGAAAAAATAATTCAAGATGAGTATTATCGATTAGATTATAAATATTGGGATCCAGATGTTATAGATAAGTATGAAAAATTGAAACAAGAAAATTATCCAACAATAAAGTCGTTGAATTTGATTAATACTTCAAGAGGAATTAGTCCGAGCTCTGATTGTTATGTTGACGAAAAAGATGGTTACGCTATAGTTATTAAAGCTGGTAGCAGTATAAGTAGATTTGGTGAATTGCTTATAGATTCAAATTCTGATTGGATTGAGAAGAGCGTATACGACGAGTATTTGCAGCGGTCAGAGGAATTAAGTGAAAATCGTAATATAGTGAAAAATGGAGATGTTTTACTTGCTTCTACTGGTGATGGTACACTTGGAAAATGTTGTGTGTATGATAAGAAATTTCCTGCAATTGCAGATGGACATGTTACAATTATTCGAGTAGACAAAAATGTGATTGATCCTTATTATCTAGCGGACTATTTGCGATGTGGTTTTGGAGCTAGTCAAATTAATCGTTTATATTCTGGCTCGACTGGATTAATTGAATTAACCCCAGAACAAGTGGATGTAATATTAATAGATATAATGCTTGATAAGGTAGGTGTTGATATTCAAAAAAAGAAATCAAAATCAATAAGGGATATTGAAAAAAAATATCAGAAACAAATTGAAAAAGCAGAAAAAACATTAATAGGTATAGAAGATGTATGGGAAGGGGACAATTAAATCTCTATATCTTTTTGAAGAAAAGACCGATGCCCCCTCTCACGCATATTTTCGCGAAATTGCACAGGGGGTATTGTGTTAACTTAGTTTTAGCAACTCGAATGGCTAAAATTAAGAGAAAATATTGAAATGCTGTGCGCGAAAAGTATTGCCGATTTGTGTAGAAGTAGGGCTGCCTTGAAATAGGGTAGCTCTTTTTCAAATATTGTGTTGACTAATTCGCTCGGTAGAGTGATATATGTACATACCAAAAAGAAAGGTGGTATGTGCAATGATTGCAGAAATTGATTTTAAAGTTAAAGGTGAGGAACGCAAGAAGCTGGCTTATGCCAT
>OHMY01000920.1_pt1 | contig 11651 bp, 9 predicted proteins | sample 1569381 | NCBI WGS metagenome assembly OHMY01 (sample SAMEA3879528, study PRJEB24766) | human gut metagenome | biome: human-associated habitat; feature: feces | place: USA | collected 1985/1987
GCAACGTGCAGAAGGTGCTCGTCGGCCGCGAGATCGCCTCCGCCCCCACCGTGCTGCTCACGGCCTATGCCGTGCGCGGCCTGGACATCAACGCATCCTACACGATCTATGACCTCATCAACCGGCAGAAGGAGCGCGGCGTCGCCGTGATCTACGTCGGCGAGGATCTCGACGTGCTGCTCGAGCTGGCCGACCGCATCCTCGTGCTCTGCGGCGGCAAGGTCAGCGGCATCGTCCCCGGCCGCGGCGCCACGAAGCGCGACGTCGGCATGATGATGACGCAGTTGGGAGGGAACGAAGCCCATGCATAACAAAGTCCGGGAACCGCTGTTCCACATCGTCAAGCGCGACACGCTGCCCTGGTATCAGGCCTGGGGCATCCGCGCGGTCGCCATCGTGCTGGCGCTGCTGCTGTGCGCGCTCATCACGACGCTGTGCACCCACCTCAACCCCATCAAGGTGTTCGGCACCATGTTCGGCGGCGCGTTCGGCTCGCCGCGCAAGATCTGGATTCTGGGGCAGAACCTTGCCATCCTGCTGTGCATTTCGCTGGCCGTGACGCCCGCGTTCAAGATGCGCTTCTGGAACATCGGCGCCGAGGGCCAGGTGCTCGCCGGCGGCCTCGCCGCCGCGGCGTGCATGATCTGCCTCGGTGACAAGCTGCCCAACGGCCTGCTCATCGTGCTCATCGTGATCGCCGGCATCCTTGCGGGCGCGGTCTGGGCCGTCATCCCCGCCATCTTCAAGGCCAAGTGGAACACGAACGAGACGCTCTTCACCCTCATGATGAACTACGTTGCCACGCAGCTCGTGGCCTATTTCATCATCGTCTGGGAGTCGCCGAAGGGCTCGGGCAAGGTCGGCATCATCAACCAGAGCACCGAGGCCGGCTGGCTGCCGCAGATCGGCGGCTACAAGTACCTGCTGACGATCCTCGTCGTCGCGGTGCTGACCGTGCTCGTCTACATCTACCTCAACTACAGCAAGCACGGCTATGAGATCTCCGTCGTCGGCGAGAGCGAGCGCACCGCGCGCTACGTCGGCATCAAGGTCGGCAAGGTCATCGTGCGCACGATGCTGCTGTCCGGCGCGCTGTGCGGCATCGCGGGCGTGCTGCTCGTGTCCGGCACGGATCACACGATCACGACCACCATCGCCGGCGGGCAGGGCTTCACGGCCGTCATGGTCTCGTGGTTGGCCAAGTTCAACCCCCTCGGCATGATCTTCACAAGCTTCCTGCTCGTGTTCCTCGACCGCGGCGCGGGCGAGATCTCGACCGTGTTCGGCCTCAACCAGTCGTTCGCTGATATCCTCAGCGGCATCATCATTTTCTTCATCATCGGCTGTGAGTTTTTCATCACCTACCGGCTGAGCTTCCGCAAGCCGGCAAAGAAGGAGGCGGCGGAGCATGTTTGATTTTGTGTCCTTTATCCCCCGCGCCATCGTACAGGGTATTCCGCTGCTGTTCGGCAGCACCGGCGAAACGCTCACCGAAAAGTCCGGCAACCTGAACCTCGGCATCGCGGGCATCATGTATGTCGGCGGCATCAGCGGCGTCATCGGTGCGTTCCTGTATGAGCAGGCGGCCGGCGGAGCCGCCGGGATGAACGGCTTTCTCGCCATCATGATCCCGCTGCTGTCGTGCCTGCTCGGCTCGCTGCTCATGGGACTGCTGTACTGCTTTCTCACCGTCACGCTGCGCGCCAACCAGAACGTCACCGGCCTTGCCATGACGACGTTCGGCGTCGGCTTCGGCAACTTCATGGGCGGCTCGCTCATCAAGCTCACCGGCAGCGAGGTGCCGTCCATCGCGCTCTCGGCCACGAACAGCTACTTTTCCAAGTCGCTGCCGCTTGCCGATAAGCTCGGCTGGTTCGGCCAGATCTTCCTGTCCTACGGCTTTCTCGCCTACCTCGCCGTGGCCATCGCGCTCATCGCGGCCTACGTGCTCAAGCACACGCGCGTGGGTCTGCACTTGCGCTCCGTCGGCGAAAATCCGCAGACGGCCGACGCCGCCGGCATCGACGTCAAGAAATATAAGTATGTCGCCACCTGCGTCGGCAGCATGATCGCCGGCCTCGGCGGATTGTACTACGTCATGGACTACGCCTGCGGCGTCTGGTCCAACGACGCCTTCGGCGACCGCGGCTGGCTCGCCATCGCGCTCGTCATCTTCACGGTCTGGAAGCCAAACATCGGCGTGCTCGCGTCATTCCTCTTCGGCGGCCTGTACATCCTGCACATCTTCCTGCCGAGCGGCACGAACCTCGCCGTCAAGGAACTGTACAAGATGATCCCCTATGTCGTCACGATCATCGTGCTCATCATCACGAGCGTGCGCTCCAAGCGCGAAAATCAGCCCCCCGCAAGCCTCGGCCTGCCGTATTTCCGAGAAGAACGGTAAGTACGGGTGCAGCGGAAACAGAGAGATCAAAAAACAGGAGAGCAGACCGCTCTCCTGTTTTTTCATGCCTGCTGCCTGCGCGTTTCGCTGAGCAGAGGATGTGCCGGCGTTTGCCGCCGGGCTCATGTGTTTCTTTCCAGCTCTGCCTCGATCTCCGCCAGCACCGCGCTTGGCCGCATATGCAGCGCCTCGCCGATGCGGTAAAAGGTCTCCAGCGTCGGTTTGCGTTCCCCGCGCTCAATGGCGCTCAAATGCGTCCTGCCGATCCCGGCGAGACCGCTCACGATCTCCTGCGACAGCCCGCGCTCCTCCCGCAGCCGCTGCAGCACGCTGCCAACCACTTTTGCATCCAGCATCGTCCATGCTCCCTTCACTGTTTTTGCTTTCAGTGTAGAGAGAAATTCTGCAGATTATGAATACATATGTTGTCATTTGAACACAAATGTGTTATTATCGGTTTGGAAGTTTCCGCGATTTTCCGAAATTGACCGGAAACAGCCAAATTCGCCGGGCGCAGGGAAGAGAGAAACGTCCCGTTTTCCAACGTTTGTTTGGAAGAACAGGCCGGCGGCACCATGCCGCGCGGACAGAAAGATAAACCGAAAGGAGAACAGGAACATGAAATGCAGTCATTGCGGTGCAGAATTTGAGGGCAATTTCTGCACGGCCTGCGGCGCGAAGGCAGAGCCGTGCCCGCAGCCGTCGCCAGAGATCCCGGCAGACCGCCCGAGATCTCAAAAACCGAAGAAACCGATTTACAAGAAGTGGTGGTTTTACGTGATCGTCGCCGTGGTCGTGATCGCGATCGCCGGCAGGATCTCCGGAGGCAGCAAGTCGGAAAAAATAGATTGGGACGATATGGTCTTGGGCGCGCAGCTCCCGCAGCCGCCTGCGAAGAAAGGTCAGATCCATACCAACACGGCCGATGAGCTGTGGGTCGATATCGAAAAGATCTCCGACAAGCAGTACGCGGACTATGTGCAGGCGTGTCAGACGGTTGGGTTCACGGTGGATGCGGAGTCCAATTCCTCGTCGTTCGGCGCTTACAACGCTGAGGGATACAAGCTGGAGCTGAGCTATTACGGAAACAGGGAGGGATTGTCCATCCGGCTGGAAAAGCCGATGGAGATGGGCCCCATCACCTGGCCGGACAGCGAGGCCGGCCGACAGCTGCCCGCACCCAAATCCCTGACCGGCAAATTCTCTTTTGAGTATGATGACAATTTCTTCGTTTACATCGGCGGCACGAGCAGAGACGATTACAACGCCTATGTCAGCGCCTGCCGGGATAAGGGCTTTACGGTCGACTACAATAAGGGCGACAACTATTATCGTGCCAATAACGACGCGGGGTGGCAAGTCTCGATCGATTATGAGGGCAACCAGATCATGAGCATTCGTATAGACGCGCCGGACACGAGCTCGGGCAGCACGACTTCCGAGCCGTCGCCGGATTCCTCCACGTCATCCGCAACGGCGCAAAACGATGGCAAGCTCGTCAACGGCATGCGCAAGGATTTCAAAGAAGCCATGGACAGCTATGAGGCCTTTATGAACGAATATGTCGCGTTCATGAAAAAATACAACGCGAATCCGAACGACCCCACGCTGATGGCGGATTACGCACGCTACATGAGCAAGTATGCGGATGCGTGCGAGAAATTCAATAAGTGGGAAAGCGCGGACATGAACGACGCAGAGACCGCGTACTACATCGACGTGCAGGCGCGCGTCAGCAAAAAGCTGCTGGAAGCTGCGGGCTGACGGACAGCGCGGGTGCACCGTCCAAAGCGAAAAAATCCCCCGGAACGGATGTTCCGGGGGGTTTTGCACAGGGGCGGTTATCCCTGTTTGCCGTTTGCGCCGGCGCAGGCGGGCTCAGCCTTGCCCGCTTTCTCCTTGCGGTGCGGCAGCACGGCAGTCACGGCGCCGAAGAGCACCGACGGCAGCACCCACGCGAAGCCCAGCTCAAACAGCGGCAGCTTGTGCAGGAACGTGAGCGGCACACCATAGCCGTCGAGCGTGCACAGCACGCTCATGAGCAGCGCGCCGATGACCGCGCCTCGGCTGATGCGGTCGGGCAGCCGCGGCACGACAAGCGAAATGAAAATGAGGACGAGGGTAGGCGGATAGACGACATCCAGCACCGGTGCGGCGATGGCCACGATGCGGTCGAGACCGAGGTTCGACACGACGGCGCTGAACACGCAGATGACGATGACAAACACTTTGTACGGCACCTTGCCGCGGCAGAGCTTGGCAAAATACGCGGCGGCGGAGCTGGTGAGCGCCACGGCCGTCGTGACGCACGCGAGGCCGACGACGATGCCGAAGATGATCATGCCGGTCTTGCCCATGAGGGCCTCAACGATGGCCATGACGAGCTGTGCGCGGCCAATCTCGTTGGTATACTGCGCGGAAACGGTGGCGCCGAGATAGGCAAGGCCCATATAGACCGCCAGCAGCAGTACGCACGCGAGGATGGACGACCCGCTCATGATGCGGAACTTCTTGCCCGACTCGGTGTAGCCCTTGTCGACCACGCTCTGCAGCACGAGAATGCCGAACGGCAGCGCGGCGAGCGCGTCCATGGTCTGGTAGCCGGCCTTGACGCCGGTGACGACGGCGCTGTCGATCTGCGCCTCGGGCGCAATCGTGCCGAGCGGCGTGACGATGCCTTTGATGATGATGGCCGCAAGACCGATGAGCAGCAGCGGCGTGAGCACCTTGCCCACGATGTCCACGACGGCGGACTCGCGGATGCACAGTGCGAGGATGAGCGCGAAAAACAGCACCGAGAACACGACGGCGGACACGCCGGGCAGGTTCGGGGCGATGGCCATTTCAAACGTGCTGGCCGACGTGCGCGGGATGGCGACCATGGGGCCGACGCACAGAATGATCGCGCACATGAGGATCTCCGACGGCACACAGCCGACGCGCTGGAGCACGGCCTCGCTGCTGCCGACACGCAGCAGCGCGAACATGGCGGCGAGCGCAAGCCCGATGTCCGCGATAAAATACGCGCTGAATCCGGCCAGCCACTGCGGGCCGGACTCCATGCCCAGGTACGGCGGGAAGATCACATTCCCGGCGCCGAAGAACATGGAAAACAGTGCGAAACCGACAACGATGATGTCGCGTGCCGCCCGATTTTTCGTCTCTTTCATGTTTTCTCTCCTTTTGCCGTCCAGGCGCGGACGCCAGCTTTCAATTTCCAAATATAGCGTATCATTCTTTTTGATAAATGAGAAACGAGAGTTGTTCATGGGGGTATGAAAAAAGCAAATGGCATGGGTCAGAAAATTTTATTGGTTGAGTTGAACAAATTCGTGGTATTATGAAAAAAATGATAAAAAGGAGGCAGCATATGGACGACGGAAAACTGCGGGCACTGCTTACGGCGGTGGAATGCGGCAGCTTCAGCAAGGCGGCGGCCCAGCTTGGCTACACGCAGTCCGCCATGACGCACCTGGTCAACAAACTGGAGGCTGAAGTCGGCTGTACGCTGCTCGAGCGCGACAGTCAGGGCATCCGCCTGACGGACGCGGGCAAGCAGCTGCTGCCTTATATTCAAAATGTGATCTGCGCGTGCGACACGCTCCTGCAGGAGGCCGCCGAGCAGAATGACCCACGCACGCGCACGCTGCGCATCGGCTGCTTTGCGAGCATTGCCCGCGCGCGTCTGCCGGAGCTGCTGCGCGCCTTCCGCGAGCTGCACCCGGAAATTAAAATGGACGTGCTCGTGCGCGGTGATGAGCTGCCTGCCGCGCTCGCAAGCGGGGAGATCCAGCTCGCCCTCGTGGACGAGGCGCGCGCGCAGGGCTTTGACTTTCTGCCGCTGGCGGACACGCCGCTCGTGGCCGTCGTGCCGCCGGACTTCCCATGGGAGGGGGAGACCATCCCGCTCGAGCGGCTGCTGCGCGAGCCGTTTCTCTCGAGCCCGGACCAGTACATCGAGCCGTTTCTCCCGCCGGACACCCCGCGGCTGGAGGTCACGGCATCGGACGACGGGTCGATCCTGTCCATGGTCGCCGGCGGCCTCGGCGTGTCGGTGCTGTCGTCGTTTTCCCTCGTCGGGTACGAGGGGCAGGTGCGGGTGCTCCAGCTGGAGAAACCCATCGCGCTGCGGCTCGGCGCGGCGGTCAAGTCCGTGAACACCATCGGCACGTCGGCGCGAATGTTCCTGACGTTCCTGCGCGAATACTACGGCAAAGACGATACGCAGTGACGCGGTAAGACGCGGTAATGAAATAGCAAGAGCGGCCCGCACCGGATGGTGCGGGCCGCTTGCGCTGTGGAAATGGGAACATGATGCGTGAAACGATGCAGGTGCGCTCGGGCTCAGTCCGAGAGTTTGCGCACGGCCTCGTGCGCGTCGCCGACGGCAAAGAGGATCTTGCGCGGCTGCTGCGCGTCGCCGAGGACCGTCACAGGGGCGACGGCTTCAAACGCGGCCGCGGCCTGCGCCGTCGGGGCAAAGCCCAGCGCCAGCAGCACCGTGTCGCACGCGATCTGCTGCTGCTCGTGCGCGTGCTCGACCGTGACGCTGCACGTGAACGCATCGCCGTCGATGCGCACGAGCTTCGTCGCGGGGCGGAAATCCACGTTCGAGCGCGCCATATAGTCGCGCATGAGCATGTCGTTCATCTTGAAGCCCGGCTCCGACGGGATGGTCTTGGCCATGTCGATGCACGTCACGTGCTTGCCCCACATGTCCATCTGCAGCGCCGTCTCGACGCCGACGAGTCCGCCGCCGATCACGACGACGTGCTCGCCCACATCACAGCAGTCGCACAGGGCCTCGGTCGCAAGGTACACCTTCGGGCAGTCGAGTCCCGGGATGGCCTTCGGCGCGATGGGCCGGCCGCCGGCCGCCCAGAGGATGTGGTCAGGCGCATAGGCTGCGGCGAGCTCCGGCGTCGCCGTGGTGTAAAAGCGCACGGGGATGTCGTGCACGAGCAGCTCGCGCTCGAAGTAGCGGATCATGCGGTGCATGTCGCGCTTGAAAAACGGCTTGCAGGCGCACAGAGCGTTGCCACCGATGTGGCCGCCCGCCTCCCAGATCTCGACCGAATGGCCGGCCTGTTTGGCATAGAGCGCCGCCATGCAGCCGGCAGGGCCGGCGCCGACGACGAGGATCTTTTTCGGGTGGGCAGCCGGCGGAATGTCGATGCTGCCGTCCTCGTGGCCGCAGCGCGGGTTGAGCGCGCAGGTCGCCGTCTCGCCGTTGTAGACGCGGGCGATGCAGCCCTCGTTGCAGGAGATGCACGGGCGGATCGTGTCCGGCCGGCTGGCCAGCACCTTGTTCGGCAGGTCGGGGTCGGCCGCGATGTCGCACACGCCGTCGCGCAGGGCAGCCTCCGCCTTGTCCACGTCGCCGAAGCGGCCGTGCGTCATGACCGGCACATCGACCACGCTGCGGATGATCTTGGCCGAGCGCGACTGCAGCGTCATCTGCTGCATGCCGGCGGGCGGCATGGCGTTGGGCCAGTTTTCATGGCAGCCGGCGTCCACGTGCAGTGCGTCCGCTCCGGCGGCGACGATCAGCTTTGCCAGCTCGATGCCCTCGTCGATGGCGCGGTAGCCCTCGCCGTCCATGTAGTGGTCCGGCGTGAACTTGACGATGACGGGGAAGTCCGCACCGCCCTCTTCCTTGCAGATGGCGATGAGCTCGGTGAGAAAGCGCGCGCGGTTTTCCAGACTGCCGCCGTAGGCGTCGGTGCGCGTGTTCCAGCGACGGGTCAGAAACTGGTCGGTCAGATAGCCGCCGTAGGCGTGGATGCCCACACAGTCGGCCCCGCTGCGCAGCGCGATCTGCACGCTGCGGCGGAAATCTTCCTCCAGCTCGTGGATCTCATCGATCGTCAGCGCGTGGCAGCGCATACGCGGCACGTGCATCCACGGGCAGGCGGACGCGCTGATGGGCACTTTGTAGCGCACGGACGGCCCGCCGATGCGCCCGTCGCCGGGCTGGATCTGCGCGGCGAGCTTGCAGCCGCAGGCGTGGCAGCGCTCGGCCAGGCCGCGGAACAGCGGCTCGGTCTCATCGTTGAGGTAGATGGAGTGCTCGCCGGACTCGAACGCGAGCGAGGCGCGGATGTTGCAGAACACCATGGCCGCGCCGCCCTCGGCGCGCGCGGCAAAGTACGCCACCGAGGCGGGGCTCAGGTTGCCGACCGTGACGCCCATCGGCGCCATGACCATGCGGTTTTTAAGTTCCATGCGGCCGATTCGGATCGGCCGGGACAGAATAGAAGGCATAATTACATCTTACTCCTTGGATCACTTCTGCACGGCCCAGCCGCCGTCGACCGGCAGGCAGACGCCGTTGATGTACTTGGCCTCGTCCGAGCACAGGTACACGACCGCCCAGGCCGCGTCCTCCGGCATGCCGACATAGGGCATCGGCGTCGTGGCCTCAAAGTGCTCGCGGTACATATCCCAGACCTTCTCCTGCTTGGGCACCCAGACGTAGTTCGGGGCGAGGCAGTTGAAGCGGATGCCGTACTTCTTGCTGACCTGGTTGACCATGTTCTGCGTGGCCAGCTTGATGCACGCCTTCGAGAACGGATAGCCCTGCACGGCCGAGCCGTTGTAGGCCAGCGCCGTCGAGGACGAGAAGTTCAGGAAGCTGCCGCGGATCTTCTTTTTCATCATGTAGCGCAGCACCGTCTGGTAAGAATAGAGCATGGAGTCGATGTTCACGCGCATGACGTCCTCGATCATCTCGGACGTGATGTGCGCCCAGTCGTGCGTCGGGGGCGAGAACGCGGCCGCGCCGTTGACGACCGTGTCGATGCGGCCGTACTTTGCGTCGGCCAGCTTCTTGAGCTGCACCCAGGTGTCGCGCTGCGCCACGTCGGCCACGACCGCGATGCTCTCGCCGCCGTTGGCGTTGATCTCGGCGCTGAACTGCTCGACCTGCGGGTCGATATCGACCATGACGACCTTCGCGCCCTCCTGGCAGAAGAGCTCGGACGCCTTGTGGCAGATGCCGCCGGCAGCGCCCGTGATGATGGCCACTTTTCCTTTGAGTCTATCCATTATTTTGTCCTCCTCAGTTTGCCGTCGAGCAGACGGTAGGTCAGGCGCAGCGTCTGGATGCGCCAGCGATCGTCGTCACATTTGACCAGGTCGTCCACATACAGGCCGTAGCCGGAGTAGGTCTGGCCGTTGTCCTTGTAGGTGTGGTAGTCATGCATTTTGGTCAGCAGCTGCGCGCTGCGCGGACCGGTGAAGTGCACGATCTGGTTGTAGCCGAAGTGCATCGGCACCATGTCGTCGCCGCAGGTGCTGCGGTTCTGGGCCACCTGCGCGTCACGGTCGCGGAAGCCGGGGCGGCCGCTCCAGAAAGTGCGGAAGCCCGTCTCCGTGAACACGTCCGGCATGAGGTCGAACTCCTGGTTGTCAATGCACCAGAAATAGCGGTTCTTGGCCGCGAGGATCGCGGGGATCTCCGCGAGCTGCTCCGGTGTGTAGGGCAGGCCCGCGTCGGCGATGATCGCGCGCGCCAGCTCTTTGATCTTGCGATCGGCATCGATGGTCAAGTGCAGTCCCTCCTTTGAAGCTGTCATGCTTGGGTGGATTCGTTGTCCGTTCCGGCAGGCAGCCGGCGCCGCGCGGCGCTGACTCGGGAAACGCCTCCGGAGATCGTCAATATCTTATCACACGTTTTTCGCCCTGCACAGTGCATCCGCTGGATGCAGATTGCTTTTCGTGCATAAAAATTGCCCCAACTTGACAAAATGTTTTTGCGCGGTCATATTGAAAAAATCACGCAGCCGCGCGATTTTTTGCATCCGGACTTGCCAGCACGGCGCGCAGCGCGTATACTGGATGGGAAAGATGCGTGACTTTTTCGTCACTGAGTCAAGAAATGCGCACGCGAGGAGGCGAGGATATGACGTTCGGGCGCACCCTTCAGGAGCTGACACGGCTGTGCGGTGTCAAGCGCTGCAACCTTGCCGACGCGCTCGGCTATGACCCGTCGTACATCAGCCGGTGGATCAACGGCGTCAAGCACCCGTCGCTGCGCAGCAACGATGCGCTGCCCGCGCAGATCGCCGCCTATCTGACCGCCAACGCCGCGCCGGATGTGCGCGCGCGCATTGCCGGGCAGTTTGACCTGCGCTGTGATGCGGCCGACGATGCCGGCTTTTCGGCGGCGCTGGCGTCCCTGCTGGCCGACACGATCGCGGCCGACCGGGCGGCCGGCCCCGAGCGGCCGCAGCCGACCGGCGCGGAAAATGCCGGCCTGAGCCCGGTCAAGGACATCGCGCTCTTCCCCGAGGGCATCTTCATGGCCTTGCAGCAGGCGCCATCCTCGGCGCGGCTGGACATGATCTGCACGATGCCGATCCACATTCAGTTCAAGAACAACGACGCCTTTTTCCGCCGCGTGCGCGGCATCCTCTCGGCGGGCACGGCGCTGCGCGTGGTGCAGTTCGTGGACATGGAGGATGTCTCCGCGCGCACGGACAGCTTCTGCCGCTCGCTCTGCTATCTGCTGGGGCTGGGGAAGCAGATCCGGTACGAATTTTACGAATTTCGCGCCAGCCGCACAGGGTATGTCTACCTCATCCGCGACGCGCTCATGCTGCAGTACCTGCGCGAGCCGTTCTCGCGCGAGGTATACCTGCTCGAGACGGCGGACCCCGCGCTCGTCGGGCGCTACTGCGCTGCGGCCGATGCCTACATCCGCGACCGGCTGCCGCTCGCGCAGGCACCGAACCTGCAGCAGCTTCGCCGCCAGCAGTATTTCCTCGATTACTTCACCCAGCCGCACGGCCGATGCCTGCTGCGGCATATGCAGCCGTTTTTCCTGCCGGAGCCGCTGCGGGAGCGGTTTCTGTCCCGGCACCCCGAGCTGCGGCAGGAGCTGCAGCTGTTTCTCGGCAGCGCGGAGTTTTTCGAGACGATCTTCCTCTACCAGCTCGCGCTCGTGGACTATATTTATACCGGCCGGCTGCACTTTCTCGGCACGGTCATCGACGTGCCGCCCGAGGCGCGGCGCGAGCATCTGCGCAGCATGATCGAGCAGCTGCGCCGGACGCCGGAGCGGCTGTGCATCCTGTGCACGCAAAACCGCGTCTGCAATTACGACGACCTGTCGGTGTCCGTGTTCGTCAACCAGCACGCCGCCTTCGTGCTCGACGGCGCATCCGGCGGCGCGCAGCCGGCCTACACCGTCAGCTCTGGCGCGATGGTGCACCAGTTCAATGTCTGGATGGATCATTTCCGCAAG
>OHMY01000927.1_pt1 | contig 11494 bp, 21 predicted proteins | sample 1569381 | NCBI WGS metagenome assembly OHMY01 (sample SAMEA3879528, study PRJEB24766) | human gut metagenome | biome: human-associated habitat; feature: feces | place: USA | collected 1985/1987
GACGGCGATTTCCCTTGCGGTGGCAGCTGTCCCGGAGGGATTGCCGGCGGTGGTCACTTTGTGTCTGGCACTGAGCGTGACGCGGATGGCAAAGATCAATACGATCAAATTGACTGCAAAAATGCAGGTAATCATCCCAACAAGTTCTTTATATTTTTCATTTTCAAATCCAAAATCGTTAAGTTTTTCAACCATTTTTCTAAAAATAGTTATATCAGTAATTCTTGATTCAATAATTTCAAATTGTTCTGTATCAAAAATACCATATACTCGCATATAATCCTCACGATCTTTTGCTCTACAGTAAAATATAATTGCAGTTTCATCGTGATTATAGTCAACTGGACTTACAATTATTTTCACTTGTAATCCTAATTAAATTAATACAATTTCTAATACCTTATCTAAAGTATCTATATCAATATCAGGATAAGCTGTTAATATTTCCTCTCTAACCTGTTGTTCCCATCGACTATCGATAAGATCAGATCATCCATTTTGTTCTAAAAGTAACAAAATATCCTTTACTTTACTTTCCATCCAATAGTATTTATAAAAACTTGTGTAACTAAATCAAGATTCATCATGATTTGTTCATGTACATCTAATTTAATTTCTCTTTTAGTTACAGGCCATCCTTTAACAATCATTTCATATTCACATCGAGACCAGAATTGATATAAAGATTTACTTCTAACAAATTCTTTAATATCATCAAAAGACTTAAATTTAGATTTATCTTTTTCTTCTTTCCATTCTCTTACAAAATATGGAATAACATTATATTCTTCTATTGTTTGTGTATTAAAATTCCATATAAGTACGTTAAATATATTTCTCATAACTTTATATGTATTTTCATATATATTTATATGCAGATTTTATTTTACCTCTAGCAGCATCAGATATATGTCCTCTAACTCCTGAAACTAAAGTTTTAACTTTTTTATTAACATATAACCATTCTGCAGCTTTTTGTACAGAATCAAATTCAGATAATAAATCTCCATTTAAAGAATATTGTTGAATTCTTTTTGGAGGATTTACATTTTCTGATATATGCCGATACTTTGGAATATTATAAAGTTTTAAACATTTTCTAACAGTATCTATTGAACATTGTACCTTTTCTGCAACTTTAGAGATATATTTCAATTCCTTATAAAGGGATATAATTTTATAGTAATCATACAGTTGAGAACCATCTCCACCTTTAGTAGCATTATATCCATATTTGTAAGTTTGAAGTCTATTAATTCAATACACTTCTCTTTTTGAAAGAATCTCAAATGAGCACTCTTCTAAAACTTCAATTTTAAAATTAGAAATTCCATATTTAAGAAAAGCTTTATATAGTGGACGATTTTCTTTTCTTTTTCTTTTAGAGTCAGATATATGTTCTTTTCATCTCCTCCAAATTCCATTAGTAGTTTTACCTACATACTGCTTATTATTTATTTTGTTTGTTATACAGTATATACAAATCATGATAGTAATTTAGCGTTACCCAAGTATAACCACGTGGAGGTATACTATCTTTATACTCTAGCGGGAGTGAGATTCGAACTCACGTAGATCGGCTTATGAGACCGAGCTGGGAACCATCTCCAGTCTATCCCGCCTAGAGGTAGAAGCAGGACTCAAACCTGCGATCGTGGTGTTGCAGACCACTGCCTTATCAACTTGGCTATTCTACCAATCGTATTCTATAGATATTATTCATATCATATTCTATAGTTAATTCATCTACAATTCGTTTTGCTTCCATAAGACCCATAGTCATCTTATGATCAAGATTTTTAATAAAAATTCTATCTTTTATTTCTTTAACTTTCATTAATTTCTTATTTGGAGAAAATTTTAAAAGAATAAAAAATAGGCTTCTTGTAAGATAGTTTATTACTACAGGTGGAGTAAATACATCTCCCTTACTATATAATGTAATAGTTTTAACTAAAAAATTTGAAGGTATAATCATAATTTTCAATTTAAGGGATGCATATAGGATTCGAACCTATGACTTCTGGCACTCCCTGCCAGAGCTCTACCACTGAGCTAATACATCCACTAATAAAAATAAGTACTAAGCATATCTATTATTAAGATTTACAGGCAGTGCACGTGTTACCAAACTTAATAAGGAAGACGATAGCGCGGAACTGAAATGAGTCGAACATTTACCTCTGGATTTTCAGTCCAGCGAGCGCACCTAGCACACCGCAGTTCCAAAAATCTTAGTATTTCTACTAGGATTAGATTCACAGCAGGGCTCTTCAGCCCCGAAAACTTTTTTCTTTAACATCTGATTTATAAGCTCTTAACAGATTACAGTACTCTTTCTGTATAGAATCCTAATCTACAGAAGATTGTGGACCGTAGGGTAATCGAAACCCTGTTTTCTGGTTGCAAACCAGATGTAATAGCCACTATACTAACAGCCCTAATTATATAAGCACACTCTTAAGGATTCGAACCCCAAAGAACAGTTTTGGAGACTGTCATGTTACCAGTTACATCAAGAGTGCTTATTTAAATAAATAAATTCGATAATCTAGTCTAATATAACGTACTCTAATATTATCTTTTCGTTCTAAAGGACTACATAAAAACTTATGGCAAAGATGTCTATTATATGTGTGAAGTAAACAACCTTTATTTTTAATAAAACTTACAGAACACGAGCCATTGTTTTTCTCACCTAAAACAGTTTGAAATAATAGATAACTATTATTTGGAATTTTTATAATTTGAGAAACTCTATATTCTATTAACATAAACTCTATAATCTACTTTAATATACCTAACTCGAAGACCATCTGCTCTATCTATACATTTAAAATCAGTGCAAGCCTTTCCTGTAAAAGCACATGGCTTTCCAACAGAAGATTCATAACAAAATCTTTTCTCAGGTTTTCCTTCAGGTACACATTGAATAATTAAAGTTTTATATCTAATTATTCTCCAATATTTTAATACAATAGGTCTTTGCATATAATTTAAGCTTAACTGCGGAAGATGAGGGACTCGAACCCCCACGCCGTTTTAAGCGACCTACACTTTTCAAGAGTGCTGCCATTAGTCCAACTTGGCTTAATCTTCCTTGTTTTAACACAAAAAGTTAATAAATTTGTAACAAATTATTTGTTATTAAGTTTAATATTAGCGGGAGCAGTAGGAATTGAACCCACGTTACCAAAATTAACAGTTTTGTGCTTAAACCACTCAGCCATACTCCCTTATATTTTACATTCTATCATAAGAAACTTCTAAAAATACACGATAAGAAACTCTCCAAAAATAATATTTAAGACAACTTTTATTAAAAGCAGGTAAAAACAAAATACAATAATTAGTTGATTTATAACATTGATTATTACTACAATAATTTCGTTTTAGAGATCTAACTGCTTGTATACAACACTTTATTTCAGGAAAATATTTAATCTGCATAGATCCTATATTTAATCATATTATAACGTCTATTAATACATCCTCCAAATTTCTCATTAAAAATCTCACATCCATTTGAATTATGATGATATTCAAATCCATAACATTTTTTATTAGGAGTAATATGACATAAATAACCTCTTCTTATAGATTGTATATACTTATTTTCAAAACGTTTTATCATTTGTGATTCTGACTTAAAAATTGTGTGAGCCTACAGGGACTCGAACCCTGACAACTACATTAAAAGTGTAGGATACTAACCGATTATATTATAAGCTCTTCCCAAGGATTGCACTCCTCTTTATAATTATTCATCTATAAAAATTCTATGTAAAAGTCTAATATGTATAAAATTTTTATGTTCTTTATTATTTGAAGCCGTACATTTTAAATTTACACGTTCTTCAAAAGTAAGATTTACTTTAATAAAACATACATGTTCTGTTTTATCTCCTAAACAAGAATATCCACATCTTTTTGTTTACAAGGATATTCCTCTTCAAGACTAACAGTTACTGTTTGTAAATATTTTCCTGGTATAAATTTCCAAATCTTATATTCTTTCATAATTTTCTCTTTTAGTACCTACAGAAGGACTTGAACCTTCAACCGCTTCCTTATCAGAGAAGTACGCTAACCAATTGCGCCATGTAGGTATTTAGTAGAAGTTATTATTATTTTAACTAATCTACTATATCGTAAGTATTCTTCTATCTCTCTAGGAAGCTGGATCTACCTAATTTCGAGAGAAATACTTCTTAATTCTTATAGTTTGGGGTTTATAAGATAAGGTCTAACCATTTGTCCAGATTCGTATGTTTAAAGAATACTTTTAGGTGTCCGAGGAGATTCAAACTCCCGATCTCAAGTGCCACAAACTTGCGCTTTAATCAACTAAGCTACGGACAACATATAGATTAATGTTCCCATGGATGTTTTTTATCAAAAAATCCAGTTTCTTTAATGTAACTACCTATAAATAGGCCAATTATTATAGGAACATAAAATCCTGCAAATACTATGTACCATTTATCTCCAACAGTCCATGGTTCTCCATCATCTGTTCCAATAACAATAAACGCACAAAGTAACCAATAAATAAATATCCAAAATATCATTAAAATCCAATTTTACGTCTAGTCTTATGTTCATAAGACTGAACATCAAGATTATAAATATCTGCAAGAGTCATGCCCTTACTTGCCTCAGGTTTGCCTAATTCTTTGAGTATTCTATTAGTCTTTTCTAAAGAGAGTTCGTCAAACTTATATTTTGCAGCAAGTCGACCTTTTCGCATTAATGCTTTATCAATACTCGTATCAGGACTATTAAACGTAGCGATAAACTTAATATTTAAAATATCTGAATAAATACCATCAGTCATATTAAGAATATTACTAATACCATTTGTAAATATATTTTCAGAACGATCTTTAAGAAGCTGTTCGCAATCCTCAAGAATAATTACTGAATTCTTATGATCAAGAATAAAGTTTAAGAATACGGGATCAGATAAGCTATTCATCATAGAGTTATTAATAATAATAAATTGCTTATCAAAATTATTAACTAAATGATGAATCATATAAGTCTTACCAGTACCTTGAGTTCCATGAAGAATAACTAAACCAGATTTTGGGCTATTTAAGAAGTCAGAAATATCTTTATAAATAGGTTTGAAATCATCATTATAATGTTTATCAAGATCAACGTTAACATCTCTAATCTTACATTCTGTTAAACCATAATCCTGGCCATCAAAAGTAATTAAATTAACTTTTGTTGTAGAAACTACTTTTTCTGAACATTCTTCAAATAAAGATTTAATATCCTCTATAAAATTACCTATAAGAGCTTTATCGCAAAAATAAATTAACATTCTAGAAGAATAATAATTTAAAGCGCATCTATACTCTTCACAAATTCCACTAAATTGCAAGGCAGTAGGTTGACTTACATAAAATGGACGATCCAATTCTTCAAGTACCTCTTCAGAAACTTCAGGTTTGACTCCAATTACATTATCTTCCCATATACAAAAGTTAGTAAACTTTTCTTTAAACTTCTTTAAGAACTTATTTTCATTTAACTTCTTTTGTTCAAGGTTACAGATTACTGATACACAATTTGGATATTGTTTATATTTATCTACTAACCAAAGTGTTGGAAGAAAGTTTCCAGAATTTTTATTTACATGATCTAATGTTATCATCTTATATATGTTAATTATTAGTAGAGAGTGAGAGAGTCGAACTCTCGATCTCCTGAATGTAAGTCAGGTGCCGTGAACCACTTGGCTAACTCTCTATTTGCTATTTACATAAACTCTGTATTTAATTTGAGTTTGTATTGTATAATCACTATACTCCGAATGATTATCACAAGTAAAACAACACCTTATTTTTGGATTATCTTCAACACTTTGCCTAGCACATATACAACAATTACCAAACCAATCAGGATCTAAACAAGATTCGCTGTCTGAAGGAGTTGTTTGTACTATATACCCTTTTACAATTTGAATACAGAATGGATTAGAATTATCAATAAAATCTTTCATAAATATAGTTAATTATTAGTCGAGTATGATTGTAACGCTCAATCCCCTAGAAATCCCAAATTTCTCGTGCTACTTCCACACCCCATACTCGAAAACTATCCTTTATTCAAGGATAGCTGTTAATTTTGCAAGAACACTTTCGTTCTTTTTGCAGATTGTTTCAAGTGCTTCTTTCTCAGCTTGAGCGGTTTTAATTTCCTCTTCTTTAGCAGTAATACTAGCTTTTGCCTGAGTATTAACTGCATTAAGTCCATCAATTGCTGTTTTAAAAGCATTTAAAACATTGTCTACTTTCTTTGACAGATCTGCGGATGTTGTACCCTTTGAATTAAACATGTTTAATAGTTTTTTAAATTAATACTGTGAGGAGATTTTTGGGACCCCCCCCCAATAATAGAGCCATCTGTCGGATTCGAACCGACGAGTCTATAAAAGAGCCTGATTACAAGTCAGGTGGAGTCAACCTCTGTCCCAAGATGGCGTTTGTAGGCACTATCGTAGCCTCCACCCCGTCTGATTTTTATTGCCACAGAAGCTCTATATGAATGATCAATTCATATATTAAGAGCTATTACGCCATTATTTTAAGACATGATTAATTTAAAAAGTTCTTAATCGTGCTTACAGCAAACGTCTTTACACACGAATAACAAGCTCTCCCAAATAGGGTATATTTGCAGCTAATAATTAAGAACTTCGCGGTCTCAACGAGAATCGAACTCGTGTCTCCAGCGTGACAAGCTGGAAGGATAACCACTACCCTATAAGACCATTATTTATAAAGTTATTCTATATATAACTCGTATATATACTCTACTTGGACAAGAATAAAGAGAACAATCTGAACTACGTTGAAAATAACAAGGCAACCACTTTTCAGAGAAACAATTACGCCTTTCCTCACATACCTGTATATACTTCTTCTTAGTAAGAAGATAAATTTTTTAACTCAAACATTTAAAAGTCTTGAATAATTAATTTTCTAATAGAAGTCTATAATTGCGAATAATTAAATTTCTGAATAAGGCTGGACTCCATACCCAGTTTTCAGTATTCGTAAGATGAATTACATGTTTAGGTTTAGATTTTAAAGTATGAACTTGATCCGCATATTTTAGCATTTCGTCAGCTACAAAGGGGTGTACAGTTTTATTATCTTTTAAGACCTCCTTACTTGCAATTACTATTTTATCTCTAATTTTTAGTCCATGTTTATGAAAATATTCTGAGCGTATTATCATATATCTTATTTATTAATCCCACCATTCTAACATATAGTTATATCTAATTTTATTATATAAGTAAAGAGCCTTTTGTTGCCTTAATAATTCTCTTCGATATACTTGAAGTCCATCATATCGATCAAGATATTCAATTCCGAACCGAAATGCATTATTAATATTTACATATTTAACAAGTTTGAATTGAGGTTTACTCATTTCCATTTCAACAACTTCTAAAGCAGAATCTTCTTCTTGAATAATATCAATAAGTTTAATACATATAGATATCCAACGAATATCGTTAGTGTGATCTGTATGAGATTCATCTTTAAAAGATTTAAGCATTAACTGTAACTTAAACTTTTCTAAATCAAGAAGATACCCATAATCAAATTGATAATCTGCTGATAATATTTTTCTATAAATATAGAGATTTCTAAAGAAGTTCCTAATTTTATACCACCACTCTTTCATATATTTAAAATTTAGTTGCCCCACCAGGGTACGATCCTGGAACTTTGCCTCCAAAGGGCAACGTCTTAGCCTATTAAACGACAGGGCAATCAGTCTGATTTCATCAGAAAAGTGTACAAATATAAGGACAAAAGTTAATATATCCAAATATTTATACACTTATTTTTAAAAAATTATTACAATAAAATTCTATAGTTACGAATAATTAGCTTATGAACAAAAAGACTTGAGTATGTATACCAGTTATGTTTAATTTCAAAGCGCAAGTCTTTTCTGCCATACCAACCTATAACACCAGAAACTGTTAAGAATTTATTATAGTCTTCAGTCATTGCTGAAACAAATTTAGGACCTATAGGAACATTTAAACCTGTAATTTCCTCAACAGCGTTTTTATCATACCAGTCTTTAGATTTTACTAATACTTTATCATTTTCCTTTAATTGATCTCAGAATTCTCGATTAGAATGCAATTTTTTCATCATAATAATCAATATTATGCTCAGAATTGATTTCTACTTTTTCACTACCCACGTAGACAACAAATGTAGTTCCTTCTTCTATAGCTTTGTTATAAATTTCAGAAAGTTCCTTTTTGTTCTTAATACTACAGATATGATTATCTTCAGTATCATAGACTTCGTAGTCTATAGAAAATACTCCAAAGAGATCGCTTCCTATAAAACTCCCAAGAAATTCTTCAGCTTCATAGAAAACAGTTTCTGCAGAACTTTCTTCTTCATCAGTTTCTGCAAGAGCAGCTCGCATTGTTTTTGTATTATGTTCCTTTCGAGATATGTAAACAATACACTTATCTAATTCAGGAAATTTCACTGTTACAATATAAAACTCCTCCTTTTCTTCTTCATTAATATTTTTAAAGAACTTCTGTTCTATTTCAAAATCTGCAGGGTTTTCGATAAGAGGATTTTCATCATCGTGCATCCAAGTAAGTCCTTGTTCAGAATGAAGTTTGTTAATTACTGCCGTTACCTGTTCCTGAGTTTTACAGTGAATTACGTCAAAATACTGTACTATCATAGTTGTTTTAAAATAATTTACATTTTATTTATTCTTTGGTTTCGATATCTATCTACTTACAACACCACCACGTGAAGGTAGAATAAAGGTGTCATAGGAGAGCATATGCTCTCCATAGCACTTAGTCTTGCATTTCAATAAGTTCATCTACTTTCTTCTCAACGCGATCAATACCAGTAATTTCGCGAATTGATTCAGCAAATTTAACTTCAGGAGTTTCAGTCATATCTTTCTTCTGAGCAAGACCTACTTGACGCAGATAAGATTCAACTGCTACTTTAATATACTGAGGTAATACAACCTTAGTATCATCCATAAAGATCATATCACTCTTTACAGATTCTACAATCTCAGCCATGAATGCAGGCGCAATATTCGAATCTCGAATCTGCTTACATACTGCAGAGAAATCTCCCTGAAGAGTATAATCTCCTACAAAAGAACGCTCAATGAACTCTTTAGCAGTAGCTTCATCTAAAGCACCTAAAGAGATAACTTTGCCAATACGCTTACCACGCAGAAAAGTCGGCTCAATAAGCTCAAGATGATTAGTAGTAAACAGAGTAATTACATTCATACCCTTAGTATCACCACCATCAAGAGTATTAAGAATATCCTGCATAGCAGCATCTCGTTTACCACGAGTTACCTGATCGATATCCTCAACAAAGATAACAACTCCATGCCCAGTTCCGTCGATTACTTTACAAAGACGAATAGTCTCAGCAAGTAATGTAGGATCTTTCAGATATACACTTACCCAATTATTCTGAATAGCTTCCTGAATAAGCTTAAAAGCCAAAAGGGTCTTACCCGTCCCATAAGGGCCTTCAAATAACGCGCCATACTTCAGAGGAATTCCTCGTTCAGTACATTTTTCAGGATACTTGATACGAGATTTAAGAGGACGTAATCCGAGAGCAGTATCTTCAGAAAGAACCATCATTTCACGGTCAATATTTGACAGATCCATGATAAGAGGATTGTTAAGATCAGAGATCTCTAATGCCTGACTCTTATAAATAGAATCAGTTGCAAGAAGTTCTTTTGTCCGATCGATAATGTCATCCATCAGAGTTGTAAATCTGAACTGACACTTACCTTTGATATAGAGATGGTGATCGTTACTATTGTAAGAGATAGAAATAACACTTCCTTCTCCTAAATCCGCAAGTTCAATATCTCCATACGGAACTTTAACACGACGTCCATCAGCAAGGATAACTTCAATCGTATTAACAGTATCATCACCTCCTGAAGGGTTATCGTTTTTAGCTGCTGATACAATTCCAAAAACTTCTTGGATTGCACGATTCAGCTGATAAACTCCATCATTCATAAAACACAAGATCTTATGATTGAATGTACCCATACGCTTCGACTGCTTAATCTCGTTTTCAACAAAATTTAAAGCATCTGAATAACGCATGCGAGGATCAGACATTACCTGAATAAATTTCTCTTTTTGCTCCTGCTCATACTTAGAAACAGTACTTCGCATTACGCTTTTAACTCCTACAGGATTTCCCATTTTTAATTTTATTTATATTTTTTATTACAGTTTGACAATATTCTTTAGTTGTAGTTAAACAACCAAATGTAACAAAATGTTCTTCTTTTGTTATAGTAAGAGATTTTTCCTCAATTTTCTCTCTTGAGAAAGGACTATCATATAATCTTTTTAATAAAGAATACTTTACAGCAGTATTCTTACAGAAGATTGTGTCTTTTTCTTCAATATAGATTACAGGATACCCTTCAACTTCTCCTACAACATGTTCTTTAAGATCCATATTTTTCTATTAAATCTTCAATTGCAGATTCAATCTCCTTCCTTACTCCTTCAATAAACCAAGGATAACCTTTAGCTCTAAATTTAGAATGAATAACAAGTTCCACATTATTAAGATCAAAATACTTTCTAAGAGTACTTATATCAACACTATCGTTATAGTGTGCAAAATCCATTCCAAAAACCCATCCTTTATATAAAGGAAATTTCTCTACTTTGTTATTAACAAAATAATCTTTTCCAACAAACTGATATCCTGACCCATTATAAGTTAAACCTCCATGACAGTCAATATCAACTTCATCGTAGTTAAGACCATAGAGTTTATGTCCTTCAGGAATTAGAATATATGCACAAAAGAATCCAGATCTATTTAGAGTAACTCAGTAGGTAAATCCTTTATACTCGTTTACTTCAACTACTACAATTTGATTTTTACTTTTCATATTAAAAGTCTACATAATAATCTACTAAATCATCTATAAAGTAGGATGCAGGACGATTGGTTATTTCTGCCAATATTTCATACTGTTCAGGAGTATAGTCAGTTACTCCTAAGATTTGTCTAGCTTGTTCAGGAGTGATGTCTAAGCTAGTAGATTTAGTGTGATTTTCGAAAATTATAAGTTTATAATGCATAGTGTGTAAAAATTAAATGTCCGTATCTTGAATGACAAGAGTTTATCATTGCTTTTTATCTCCATATCTTAAATATGTGTAAACTACTAAAAATATAACTGATGTAACTTACAAAGACATAATATATTATCAGTCTATGATAGATACAAAACTTAAATGTTAGTGAGAGTATAAGTAATCCAATTGCAATTAAAAGATCAGTAATTGAACTGACCAACTCAATCAACAAAGAACTAACTACAAAATATTTAGCTAGTAATAATATTAAAATTTTAATTGCAAGAAGTACAGGAGCTAATTTAATAAAAATTA
>OHMY01000930.1_pt1 | contig 11451 bp, 8 predicted proteins | sample 1569381 | NCBI WGS metagenome assembly OHMY01 (sample SAMEA3879528, study PRJEB24766) | human gut metagenome | biome: human-associated habitat; feature: feces | place: USA | collected 1985/1987
CTCTCAAAGCAGGCTTACCATTTCTTCCAAGACCGGTTTGCATTCCCTCAATCAAATCATTGCCATTTTCATCGACAAATGCTAAATTGTATCCATAATGAATAGGAGGATAAGAGTCTTCCTCACTTTTGCAACCCATGAAAATCAAAGGGAATAAAGTAGCCAATAAAAAAACACTAAAGTGTCTCATTGTATATTATATTTTAGATTCACAAAAAAGGCCATACAATAAGAGGGTATCAAAACGGTTGATAGCACACAGATGACACATCCCCTATATTTATTTCTTCACCGAAAAGCGATAGATGCAATGACTGTCATACTTTTCTCCCGGCTTCAGCAACGCCGAAGGCCATTCCGGCTTGTTGGGCGTATCGGGATACTTTTGAGTCTCCAGACAGACAGAAGCACGATGACCGTACACAATACCTTTCTTTCCGGTCAGTGTGCCATCCAGGAAGTTACCGGCATAAATCTGAATGCCCGGCTCGTTGGTATAGACATCAAGGACAATGCCCGTCACGGGAGATTCGAGGGTGGCACACGGACGGGTGATGTCACCCTTCGTATTGAGTACCCAGTTATGGTCATAGCCCTTGCCGTTCTTCAACTGCTCAAAGTCATTGTCGATACGGGCGCCAACAGCAGTAGGAGTGCGGAAATCCATATCCGTACCTTCTACGGAAACAATCTCACCGGTAGTCATGAAGGTACTGTCCACGGGGGTATAAGCATCTGCATCGATAGTGAGCAGATAATCCGAATTGGACTTGGAGGGGTCACCGTCCAGGTTAAAGTAAGAATGGTTCGTCATATTGACAACAGTGGTACGGTCCGTTTCAGCACTATAACGAATGTCGATAGCATCATCATCTGTCAGTGAGAAAACAACCTTACAACTCAGATTACCTGGGAATCCCTCCTCTCCATCTTTCGAAAGATAAGCTAGTTCCAGAACCTGATTGCTCAATTGGCGAGCATCGAACACTTGATATTGGTATCCCTTGGGACCTCCATGCAGGCAATGACCGTAATTGTTGCGCGGCAGCTGATACTCTACCCCATCCACTGTAATCTTACCCTGATTGATACGGTTGGCATAACGTCCGATGGTAGCGCCGAAATCCGAAGGGAACTTGATGTAGTCCTGAATGGAATCGAAGCCCAGCACCACATCACGCATAACGCCATCCTTGTCCGGCACCATCACTGATACAATACGTCCACCGAAATTCGTAATACAAACTTCCATACCATTCTTATTCTTCAAAACAAACAAGTCTGTCTGCTTGCCATCCACTTCCGTACGGAAGTTCGCAGGTTCCAGTCCAGAAGCAGTCTTTTCACTCGCCTGTTTGCCCGTGCAAGCCGATGCCAATAGCATCACGCTTGCCAACAAAGTCATCATCTTATTCATAAATACAATATTGGTTACTGTTTAGACTATCATTTTTTCAACAAGAACTGCTCCGCACGTCCCGGAGTGAACAACTCCCACAAAGAAGCAACCGTCCAGCCCGGAGCGAAGATATTGTTGTAATATCCCTTTCCGTTGTGTCCGTAATCCCAGTTGGTATGCTGCACCACTTCCGGGTAATAGCCAACTTTGGCAATGCCGCACATGTGTCCTTCATACGGCAGTAACTGACGCATGGAAGTAGAAATCACCTCGGCAAAGTCAGAGAAGCGCGGCTCGTTGTACTCCTTGGAGAGCCAATGCAGCACATCGGCAAATTCGAAGATAAATACATCAATATGGTTATTCTCTACCGACACATTTCCCCAACCACGGGTTTTCAAGCCGATATCTCCCAGCATCTGACCTTCGGCAAAAGGAACATCCCAAGTATAATACCACGACAACGCAAAATAAGCGGCTTTCTTCGCCAGACCGGCATAGTGCGCACGCTCTTCTCCTTTGGTAACCAAAGCCAGATAATAAGCAGCCGTAGCAGCATACAAGGAGGCTTCCTTGTCCTCGCAGTTGGCATCCAGCGTAGAAGAGAAATAATCGGCTTTAGATATCAGTTCCTTCTCCAAATAGTCCACCGTACGCTTGGCGCTTGCCAAATAACGCTTGTCCTTGAAATACTTGGACGCCATCACCAAAGGCAATGTTGCCGAAGGCGTGCTACCACCGCTGGCATCCACGACAGAGAAATCATCCTTGAACTTGCGCGGGAAGCTGCCGTCCTCGTTCTGCAACTTGAGGAAGCTGTCCAGCATGCCCTTGATGCGTTTCTCCCATTCGGGGTGTTTACGCTTCTGCTGTTTCTCGTAGTTCAAATAGTTCAAGATGGCATACACTCCCTCGGACTGACGGCGGATGCTATGTCTGGTTTCCTTGAAGCCGCGGTTGTAGTGTACCACTTCGTTGAAGAAACCGGCAGGCGAAAAACCGTTCTGGAGATAAGTGTCAAAGATATGATTGGCATTGTCCACCAAGTCTTGGCGATTCTGCTGTTTGCCATACTCCAAAGCATTGAAAGCGTTCAGCAACGTACGTCCCACAAAGCCCACTTCGGCAACATCGGTATTAGCACAAGTAGCAGTCTCCAACTCTACCCCAGAGTAATAATGAGTGGGGGTATTGCTGACATAGCTTTCCACAAAGAAATTGCTCATCACCTCCTTCATGCGGTCCACCGTATAAGATGTGTCAACCGGTTTCGGACGGTTAGTGTCATAACAATACTCCCAGGTGCGCTGTACGCATTCCGAGAAATCGGCAGCATTCCTTTCGGACACCTCCCAAGTCATGGAGATGCTGTCGCCCTTGTGAAGCAACTGGAAAGCCTCAACGGCAGGAGCCAGCGTCAATTTGCGGATATATGTCTTCGGTGCTTCCTTATAGGGGAAACCGTATGCCAAGACAGTCACACCATCCACATTGCAGAAACCGGTATATCCGATGGAAGTCTCGCCGGACAAGATTACCTCTCCTTCCTTATGAGTGGTCAAAGCTTCCTTGTCGAACTTGTCAATACGGATAACCGACATGGACGTACCACTTGCAGGATTGAAAGCCGCCGTCAGCGGAGTGCTCAAACGGTCCTCACGTACCAGCCAACTGTCCGATGTGTGGAAAGAAGGAGCTTCCTTCGGCGAACGCAGGTTGCGGCGATACCAAAAACCCGGCATGTAGAACTGGCAATCCGAATGCTTGTAACCGGTCTTTATCTGTTCCCCGTAGTTGAAATACACATTTTCCAGCGCCTTGAGTGTGACGGTAATGCGCTGTTTGCCATCCTTGCCCACCACCTGGCGGATAATGTTCAACGGCAACTTTTCCGAAGCCCGGCAGCTGTACACACCATCCTGCATCTTCTGCAAGGCCAGCGGATATTGCTTGGCATCATTCCCCGGCACTTTCAAGGAAATAGAAGCAGAGATGTCTTCCGGAGCAGCATTTGCCGCTCCGGCACCCGTAATGCCCGTAAAGAGCATTATCCCCAAAAACAATCTTTTTAGTCTCATAGTTACATCTGTTTTATTGTTGTTATATAATTAGCTTCTTATTTTTCCGACGCATTGCTCACCACCTGCGGACGAATAATGTCACCGCCGATAGAGACAACTCCCCGGTCCGAAATGGCAAAATCCTTGATATACGAAGTGCGCGGCTGTACTTTCGTGGAACTCCAATGTGCATGGAAGATGTATTTCCAGCTACCGTCCTTGCAAAGAAAAGGTACTCCGTGACCGGTACCCATCAATTCGTCTACACGTTGCAGAATGGGGTTTCCCACGTATTTCGTCCAAGGTCCCATCGGGCTGTCCGAGGTGGCGTAACCCACTCCGTAGTTCTTGCTTTCAAAGTGATTTGCCGAGTAAATCAGATAATAGATGCCGTTCTTCTTCAGAACAGAGGGACCTTCTGCCACCTTGGCGGGCTTGTCCTGCGAGAGCTCCCACGGCTCTTCCGCCTTGATGCACTCCGTCAGCGTTTCCTGCTTGATGCCAGTCAAATCATCGTTCATCTCTGCCACCCAAATGACGTTGCCATCTGTAAAGCGCACGAAATAAAGGTAAGGCGTGCCGTCATCATCAATGAACAGAGAGGTATCGATGCTCTTCTCACCCCATATCGGCTGCTTCACCTCCTGACGGAACGGCCCTTGGGGCGCATCTGCCGTTGCCACGCAGATATGTTCCTCGGTGGAATAAAACAAGTAGAATTTATTTTTAGACTTGATATAGTACACCTCCGGTGCCCAAAATCCCCACGTACCGTAGGAATTGGCAGCCGACAGTGCCTGCCCCTCACGCGTCCAGTTTTTCAAGTCGTCGGAAGAGAAGCAGGCAAAGCCCAAGGTCACGGAGGAGTTCATCCGGTTCTGGCTGCTGCGGTTCCGTAAGCTGGACATGAGCCTGAAAGACCAGCGGCAGGCACTGGTGGATACCTTCATCAATGCGATTTACCTGTATGATGATAAGGTTTTGATAACCTTCAATTATAAAGAGGGAACACAGACCGTCACCTTTGGAGAAGCGGCAGAAGCCGCATCCGAGGGAAATGGTTCGGATTTGGATTGCATTCCTGCACCACAAAAAAGACAGCTATCAAAAGCTGTCTTTTTTGTTTTACATGACTATTTCCCTTTGGCTGCAACGGCGGATAACAGGACTTGAACAGCACTGCAACGCCGCAGGCGGGGCAACGTGTAGGAATGTCTACCAGGAGGACTGCCACTGAAATAGAAAATCCGAACCTTTTCTCGATAGGAGAAGGGTTCGGATTTTTTGGTTTATTGGTTCTTGGATCGTGCCGGAATTTACGGCTCAGGCAAGGCTTTCAATTTTTCGAGCCATAAAGGCTCCGAAAAAGATTCCGGGGCTTGTATATTTTTCAGAGAGCTATTTTGCAACAGTCCGGAACGGATTTACTTTCCAAGTACAACGGAAAGTCCGATCTCCTTTTCCGTCTCGCTCAGGTCAAGAGCGCCGCCATCGGCGACGGTCACGTGCAGCTCATAGAGCGTACCGGCGGTAAGTTCCGTTACAGCCTTGCCGTCCTCGTCTGTGATCGACCACAGTGCAGGATCGACCTTTGCCAGCTTGCCGTCCACGCCATAGGCGTAGAGGGTCAGACCGGAGGTGCTGCCGGACAGGTTATTCATGCGGAAAGCTACCGTGGTGTTGGGATGTACGTTGCGGACGGTCACAGTGTTGCGCCAGCTTGCAACGGTGCCTTCGCCGCCGTCCTGCGCAAACTGTTCCTGCGAAAGGACGTTTCTTGCCGCCTGATCAAGCTCGACCTTGCGGTAGGGCATTTCGGGCAGATAAACAAACCGGTCCTGCAGACGAAGCAGTTCCAGATAGCCCGTCGGGCAGTAGAGCGCGTTGCCGCTGTTGCCGGCATACATACCAATGGCCATGTTGTTGTAGCCGTATTTGTTGGAAACATCCATCGTGAAAACAGTCTCGCCAGTTTCAAAATCCAGAATGATGTACTGCCACATCCCGGTGGTCACATCCTGCACATAGCCGTAGATATAGCCCGTTGCGGTGGAAAGCTTCAGGATGGAAGTGTCGCTCAGGTCGTTCCGGCTCCAGATGCTCTTCATCTCGTAGCCGTTTGCGGTCTTTACGGTGTCCACGCGCTCGATGCCGGGGGCGATCATGATGTTGCCCTTCATGAGCCAGTTCTGGTCGTAAATATTGGCGTAGCTCTGGATGGAGGAGTCGTTGTTGGGATCAGCCAGACCTGCATTGCCCGCACCGAACCAGTTGCAGACGATGGTGCTGACGGTGCCATTGCCGTCGTCATAGACGATGGCAGAGTTCTCAACGGCTACCTGATAGCCCTCGGGCAGGTCATCCAGCACCGGGGTGCTTGCCACGACCTCGCCGGTCTTCATATCGAGTGCAAGAAGGTTTACAGGGTCCTGATTATCCGTGAACAGCACAAGGTTCGGTGTCAGCGTGGGCGAGCAACCGCCGCCCCACGCAAGACCGCCGCCGGTGGTCTTATCGCCTTCGCCGCTCACCTTTGCACCCGCGCTCTCATAGGGCGTGCACCATACAACGTCTACGCCTTCTTCTGCGCGCAGAAGATAGCAGTTCTGGTTGGTCAGGACCACCGCACCGTCCTTGGAGGCGGCGATGCCGTTTTCAGCGCCCTCGCCGGGGGTCAGTTCGTGGACAAAAACAGCCTTTGAAAGGTCTGTCTGCTCGCCGTTCAGGATCGCATCAATGGCCGAGCGGGCAATATAGCCGATGACGCCCTGCTGCTGGCGCTGCGGATAAATGCGGAAGCCGCCCGTTGCAAACCAGAGGTTTCCGTCATAGTCAAAGACCACGGACAGAAGATTCTGCGTCAGTTCTTTTCCAAGCGCAGCCTCGGCGGCAGCTTTGATATCAATGTCCAGCACCTTTTCAAATTCCGGCAGAACATTGCCGTTTTCATCCGTTGCGCGGAGCATCAGCACATGGTTGTTGCTCGTGGGGCAGACGATGCGGTTGGATTCGTCAAGGAAGGTATAGGAGCTCTGGATAACGTAACCGCCGCCGTCATGCTTCTTTGGCGAGAAATAGCCGAGCGTCTTTGTCTCTTCGGCGTTCAGGTCTCGGATGGCGATGCCGCCCAGCAGCGGCACAACGGCATGACCGTAGCTGTCAAAGTAGATAGCGGGAGAAGCATTTGCATTCGTTGTCTCATAGGAAACGTTGATCTCCGGATAGATGGCAAGCGGCAGGATCTCATCCGTCGAGTCGGTGTTGTAGCCATCGTGATGAATGTTTGCATCGCTCTTGGCCATGTAAGGGTTTTCCTCTACCTGCTTGGGGTTCAGAGCCTTTACCGGCAGCGCCGCAGAGGCTTGTTCCGCTGAAGAGGGCTGTACCGCAGCGGACGGGGCAGCGGGCTGCGAAGCGGCAGCACTGTCTGCCGGCGTCTGTGTTCCGCCGCAGGCAGCCATGGAAAGGCACAATGCTGCGGTCAGCGACAGGCTTAACGCAGAATGGACGATGTTTCTCTTTTTCATAAACAGTTCTCCTTGTTGTGTTCGTTGCGGTCAGACCAGTGCTGCTCCGCCTGATTTTTTTCCATCCAGCCAGATGCGGAATCCCTGCCGCAAGGCGGCTTCGGTCACCGGCTCCAGCAGAAAATAGTCTGCACGCAACCGGAAGGCATGGAGCGAAAAATCCAGATCGCTGCACCAGATAATGCGTGTCTGTGGACAAAGCGCGCGCAGATGCTCTACTGCATTCAATCCGTCGACCCCCGGCAGGGCAATCACGGCATTTGTCAGCGGCTCGTTGCGTGCAGCCTCAAAAAAGCTTTCCTGATCGTGGTAACAGTCCATTTTCGGGAACAAGCAATGTTCGGCGCAGAACCGCGAGATCTGCTCTGCCAGAAAAGCTTCCTGCGCCCTGCTGCTTGTCAGCACGGCAATTCGGTACACAGCGTGCCTCCTTTCTCTTGCGCCGTCGTTGGCGTTCTCTGCTTTCAGTATACGGACAGGCATGGTCTTTTCAAGCCATTTAGCACGAAAGCCCCTTTTCCGTCACGAAATCCCATTTTCGGCTGCGACATAACCGGGCAACTGTGCTATAATCAGGATGAAAGAGTTTATAAAGGAGGTTGGAAGCTGTAAAACGGCTTCCTGATACAGCATGAGGATCGCAATCGTCGATGACCTTGATACTGAGCGCACACTGCTGAAGGAGCGCTTGGTGCGGCAGCTGAGTCAGCGCGGCGCAGATGCAAAAATTTTAGAGTTTGACAGCGGGGAAGCCTTTCTGGCGGCAGAAAAAGAGCAGCGCTTTACCGCCGCATTTCTGGATATTTACATGAATGGTTTAAGCGGCATGGATGCGGCAAGGGAGCTTCGGAAAACAGACGCAGACTGCCTTCTGGTTTTTACCACCACCTCAACAGACCACGCACTCGAGGGCTTTCAGGTGCGGGCATTTCATTATCTGGTCAAGCCCTTTTCTGAAGCCGAGCTGTCCGGTCTGCTGGATGAAATGCTCGCAAAGCTTCCGCGCCCGGAGCCGGTTCTGGTGGTAAAAGTCGACGGCAGCGACATCCATTTGCGCTATCGTGATATCATATCCGCCGAGCACTTCGCCCACATGATCAACATCCGCACCACTGCCGGCAAAACGCTTGCTACGCGCCAGAGCTTCAAAGCGTTCACCGAGCCGCTCAAAAAAGATCCGCGCTTTTTTGTCTGCGGACGTGGCGCGATCATCAATATGGAAAATGCTGCCGATTTTCAGGCTGCCGCCTTCTGTATGACGGACGGCAGCCGCGTCTATGTCAGTCAGGAGCTTTTGAAAGCTGCCCGGCAGGCCTTTATGGAATTTCTGCTGCAAAGGGGGCGTGCGGATTGAAGGACGTTCTGCGCCCGGTTCTGGAACTTACGGTCGTGTTTCCCGGTTTGCTGCTTGCGTATTTTCCGGTGCGCTCCTATCTGAAGCAGTCTTCCGCAAAGCTTGCGGTATGGGAGGTGCCGCTGCTGTTCGGGCTTTGCCTTGGCGGCGGGCTGTTTTGCTATCATTTCGGTCTCTCGACCGCGTTCCCCTTGCTGCTCATAACGATTGTGACAATTTTCCTGTATCTCAAAACGCTGCGGCTCTCTCTCTGGAAATCCGGGACCATCGCGCTGGCGGTCTGCGCGGTATTTGCGTGCCTGAATAGCTTGTCCCGCGCCGTTGGTACGGTAATCGTGATCCGGATGCAGCTGCCGCCGGACAAGCCGTGGTTCTGCTTTGGCGCCTGCATCTTTTATAATGCGGTCTGCTGGCTGATCACTGCCGCAGCCTATTATCCCGCCACCCACGCAGTACGCGCGATGGTGGAGGATGACAATTTTGCGCAGACGTGGTATGTGTTCTGGGTACTGCCGCTGGTGTTCATCCTGCTGAACCTTTTTATAACCCCGCGCTACCAGATAACGCTCCGGACAGGGCGGGTCTTGCAGGTCTACATCGTTATGAGCATCGCGCTTTTGTTTCTGATGTTCATGTTCAATGCGATCTTTCTGCTGATGGCAACCAGCCTTAACCGGAATGCAAGATTGCAGCAGGAAAACCAGTTTCTTTCCATGCAGCAGCAGCGCTATGAAAGCCTGAAAGCCGCCATTGAAGAAGCCCGGCAGGCGCGGCACGATATGCGCCACCAGCTGAATCAGATCTCCGCACTGGCAGAAACAGGAGATCTGAACGGCCTGAAAGCCTACCTTGCAAAAACGGTCTCCCGGATCCCGGATCTGGACATGAATTTCTGCGAAAACCGTGCAGCGGACAGTGTTGTCGGCCATTATTGCGCCCTTGCAAAACGCGAGGGCATTCCCTTTTGTGCCAAACTCGACTTACCACAGGTGCTTCCTGTGGACGAGATGGATCTGTGTCTGGTGCTGTCTAATCTTCTGGAAAATGCATTTGAAGCCAGCCTTCGCACTGCACCCGCCCGGCGGAAGATCGAGATCACCGCGTATGTCCATGCCGAGCGGCTTCTTCTGGTCGAAGTGGAAAACACATTTGACGGCGCAGTTCACGAAAAAAGCGGGATGTTCCGCTCTTCCAAGCGAAGGGGAAACGGGATCGGCATCCAGTCTGTCCGCCATATTGCAGAAAAGACCGGCGGGGCAAGCACGTTTACCTATCAGAACGGCATTTTCTCAGCCAAAGTTATGCTCTGCGGATAAGGAGCCTTTTGCTTTGGCGGGGATTTTTATGCCCGAATTTTTACAAAAAATTCACGCTGGCAGGGTTGCCGCTGCATACCGGATGTGCTATGATGAGGTGCAAAATTTGAAGCGGAGCGATGGATTTTGATTTGTCGAGCTCGCGGAATCAGGAGGAACTACCCATGCAGAAGAATTATGTACAGGAAATTCTGAGCATCATTCACAGCGGTCTGCCCAAGGCAGAGCTGGCCGAAAAACTGTCGGATTACCATGAAAAGGATCTGGCGGATGCGTTGGAGGTACTGACCCCCGCTGAACGTCAATCGCTCTATTCCATTCTGGGTGTCGATACCGTTGCCGAGATCTTTACCTATCTGGACGATGCCGAGCCGTATCTGAAGGAGCTGCCCAGCCACGAGGCCGCCAAGGTCATTTCCAACATGGACTCGGACGATGCAGTGGACGCACTGGAGGACCTTGACGATACCGATAAGAACGAGATCGTCAACAAGCTGGACAAAGACTCGGTGGAAGATGTGAAGATGCTGCTCTCCTATGACGAGGACGAGATCGGCAGCAGGATGACCACCAACTACATCTCCATCAAAAACGATATGACCATCCGGCAGGCGATGAGCGAGCTGGTAAAACAGGCCGGAGAAAACGACAACATCTCCACCCTGTATGTGGTGGATGAAAACGAGCACTTCTACGGAGCCATCGACCTGAAAGACCTCATCATTGCCCGGGCAGAGGAAAGCTTGGAAAGCCTGATCGTCCGCTCCTATCCCTATGTCACAGACCGGGAGCAGGTCAGCGATTGTATCGACCGTATCGTGGACTACGCGGAGCGCAGCCTGCCAGTGCTGAACGATGCCGGTAAGCTGGTGGGCATCATCACCTCGTCCGATGTGGTCGAGCTGGTCGACGATGAGATGGGCGATGATTACGCAAAGCTGGGCGGTCTGACCGGCGAGGAGGATCTGAACGAAAACGTATTTGAAAGCGTGAAAAAGCGTCTCCCGTGGCTGATCGCGCTGCTGTTCCTCGGGATGCTGGTCTCCTCGGTCGTCGGCGCGTTTGAATCGGTGGTAGCGGTGCTGCCGGTGGTCATCTGCTTCCAGTCCATGGTGCTGGATATGGCCGGTAACGTCGGTACCCAGTCGCTGGCTGTGACCATCCGTGTGCTGGTGGACGAAAACCTGACCCTTTCCAAAAAGCTGCAGCTGCTCTGGAAGGAGACCCGTGTGGGTCTTTTGAACGGTGCCATTCTGGCCGTGATGGCCTTGGGCTTTCTGGGCTGCTACATCCACTTTTTCAAGGGCTATGTCTGGACCTCGGCCTTTTTGCTGTCCGGCTGCGTCGGGCTGTCGCTGATCGTGTCCATGGTCATTTCCAGTCTGGTGGGCACGCTGATCCCGATGCTGTTCCACAAGATCCATATCGACCCGGCCGTTGCTTCCGGCCCGCTGATCACCACGATCAACGATCTGGTGGCGGTCGTGGTCTACTATGGCCTTGCCATGGTCGTGCTGATCGATCTGTTCCACCTTGCATAACAGATGCATCAAACAGGGCACTCCTTCCGGGGGAGTGCCCTGTTTTTTTTTGCTGCGCAAACTTTTGCTAACAATGTTAATACTACCTAACATCGTCGGAAAATATTGAAAACGCCCGAAAGCGTGCTAAAATATAAAGATAAAGAGCCCGCCCCGCTCCGGGCGCGGGTACACAGATGGGAAATACAGAAACGAGGGGTAAATATGTTTGATACAAAAAAGCTTGCACTGTTTTTGGGTGGTGTAGTGTTCGG
>OHMY01000936.1_pt1 | contig 11384 bp, 9 predicted proteins | sample 1569381 | NCBI WGS metagenome assembly OHMY01 (sample SAMEA3879528, study PRJEB24766) | human gut metagenome | biome: human-associated habitat; feature: feces | place: USA | collected 1985/1987
TCGTCTCGACCGAGAACACCAGCGCGTCCAGCTCGTGCTCCAGGCGCGCGCGCTGCGCATCGTCCAGCCGCTCGAGCCGGGGGCTGGCATCGCCGAGCGCGCGGAAGCACACCTCCCGGCACAGCAGGGGCGACACGCCGGAAAACAGACCCAGCAGCCACTTATCAAGCGTCGCCGCAGCGACCGGGCCGGAGAGCAGCTGCGCGCGCTGCTCCGGCGTCGTGTCAAACAGGACCGGCTTGTCCTGCCGCAGCGGCAGGCTGCACCTGGCGCGTCTCGCTCATGGAGGAATCCACGCGGCGCATGCAGTCGATGATGTGCCCGTCGGCGCTGACGAGGATGACGTTCGACTGGCGGCCAAGCATTTCAACAATGAGCTGCTTTTTGACCGGCGTGCCGAGCTCATCGCGCCCGTCGAGATCGAGCACGAGCATGCGCTCGAAGTCCGGCTGGGAAATACCCGTAATGCGCGCGCCGACCAGATGCTTGCGCAGAAGCATGCAGAACATCGGCGGTTCGGCCGGATTTTCAAACGTGCCGGCCGTGAAATGCACCCGCGCGCTGCCCACGCCGCCGTGCACGAGCAGCTTCGCGTTGCCGCTCTGCGTGCGCACGGACAGCAGCAGCAGGTCGCGCTCCGGCTGCTGCACCTTGTCGATGCGCGCCCCGGTCAGGCTCTGCGTCAGTTCCTGCGTCAGGCCGTGCAGAAAAACTGCGTCCATTGGCATGTTACAGCACCTCCGTGATCTTGCTGAAGAGCTCGCGCAGCCGCTGCGTGCGGCCGAGCAGATACAGCCAGCCAAAGAGCGTCTCGAGCCCCGTGGCCGCGTGATACTGCGCGACGTCCGCATGCTGCGGCACCGAGTTCACCTTCGCGTTGCGGCCGCGCTTGTAGACCGCGCGCTCCTCGTCCGTGAGCGCGGGCTGAATGGCCTCCGCCGCGCGCGCCTGCGCGGGCGCGTTGACGCGGCGCACCGTCTCACGGTGCAGGTCGGTCACGGCCGTGAGTCCGGCGGCACACAGGGCCGTGCGCATCATGAGCTCATATACCCCGTCGCCGATGTGCGCGAGGGCGAGCGTGCTGTAAGCGCCGACCTGCGCCGGCGTCATTTCCGGGGCAAAGTCCGCCCCATCCGGAAAGGCAATCGTGCCGACGGGGCGGCGCTCCGGCCGCCCCGTGTGGAGATCATGATTCATCGTCTTCAGGTTCCTCTTCGTTGTCATCGGCAAAGTCCGTCTGCGCCTGCAGCACCTCGCTCGGTGCGGTGCCCTGCACATACTGCATCTCCTGCCACTGCTGCTTCGTGATGAGGATCTTGCGCGGCTTCGAGCCCTCAAACGGGCCGACGATGCCCATCTCCTCCATCTGATCGACCATGCGCGCGGCGCGCGAATAGCCGAGCTTCAGCCGGCGCTGCAGCATGGACACCGACGCCTGCTTCGTCTCGAGAATGACGTCCACGGCCTGCGGCAGCAGCTCGTCATAGTCGCTCTTGGCGGGCTTGTCCGCCTCGGGCGCGGGGCCGGACTTCTTGTCGGCCTCGGCGGCGGATTTTTCGATCTGCGCGATGATATCGTCGCTGTACTGCGCCTCGGAGTTCTGCTTGATGAAGCGCACGACCTCCTCGCGCTCCTCGTCCGACACAAACGAGCCCTGCACACGCAGGGGCTTGCCGGTGCCGATGGGCGCATAGAGCATATCGCCCATGCCGATGAGCTTTTCCGCGCCGGAGGTATCGAGGATGATGCGGCTCTCGAGCGAGGACGAGACCGCAAAGGCAATGCGGCTCGGGATGTTCGCCTTCATGAGGCCGGTGATCACGTCCGCGGACGGGCGCTGCGTCGCGATGATGAGGTGCATACCCGCGGCGCGGCCCATCTGCGCCACGCGGCAGATGCTCTCCTCCACCTCTTTGGCGGCGCAGAGCATGAGGTCGGCCAGCTCGTCGATGACGATGACGACCTGCGGCAGCGTCTGCCCGTCGGGCTCGTTTTTCTGGAGGGCATTGTAGCTGGCGAGGTCGCGCACCTGCGCCTCGGAGAAGAGGCGGTAGCGCTTGAGCATCTCCACGACCGCCCACTGCAGCGCGCCGGCCGCCTTCTTCGGGTCGGTCACGACGGGGATGAACAGGTGCGGGATGCCGTTATAGATGCCGAGCTCGACCATTTTCGGGTCGATCATGATCAGGCGCACCTCGTCCGGCGTCGCCTTATAGAGCAGGCTCAGAATGAGCGAGTTCATGCACACGGACTTGCCCGAGCCGGTCGTGCCGGCGATGAGCATATGCGGCAGCTTGGCGATGTTGCCGATGATGCAGTTGCCGCCGATGTCCTTGCCGACGGCAAACGAGAGCTTGGACTTCGCATTGCGGAACGCGGGCGAGTCGATGATATCGCGCAGGCAAACGGCGCTGACGACCTTGTTCGGCACCTCGATGCCGACGGTCGAGATCTTGTCCGGGATCGGCGCGATGCGCACATTCTCCACACCGAGCGCGAGCGCAAGGTCGCCGGAGAGGTTCGTGATCTTGTTGAGCTTCACGCCCGCCTCGAGCTCGAGATCGTAGCGCGTGACCGTGGGGCCGCGCGTCACGTCGCGGATGGTCGCATTGACGCCGAAGCTGCTCAGGGCGGTGTTGAGCCGGTCGCGGTTGAAGCGGATCTCCTCCGTCGCGTCCGTCTGATCCTTCTTCCCCGCGCGCAGGAACGACACCGGCGGGAGCTGATAGGACGAGTGGTCGGCATTCTCGCTCTCGATGGCGGAGGTGATCGCGGCCGTCTCCGCCGCGACGGCGGCGCTGGCCGCCTTTTTGGACGGCTTCGGCGGGTCCTGGATCTCCTGCGTGACCGGGGTGACGCCGCAGATATCGGCCGCCTCCTCCACAGACAGCGGCTGGACATTCTGCGTGGCATCGGCCGGCGCGGCCTTTTTCGCGCCGCGTGCAGGCTTTTTGACCGGGATCGGGTCGATCGGATCGTCGTCCGGCTCCGTCATGGTCTCCTCGACCGGAATGTCGATGAATTTTTTCTTGGCGACCGGCTTGTCCGGCACGGCACGGCGCGCACTGCGCCGCGGCTCGCGCCGTGTGCGCACCCAGGCCGCGATCTTGCCGACCGTCAGGTCCATGCTGCCCAGCACGCAGAACACGAACGCCGCCATCGTCAGCGGCAGCGCCGCATAGACGCTGATGCCGGCCTTGAGCAGATAGCCAATGCCGCCGGAGATCACGCCGCCGGACGTGAGCGCCTTGCCCCCGTCATAGAGCTGGCCGACGATCGCGCCGAACGTCTGCGCCGTGAACGGCACGCGGCAGACCATGAGGTGCACGATTGTGCCGAACAGCGGCGCGATCAGCAGCGACGCCGTCACGCGCAGACAGAAGTGTCGCTCCGGATTGCGCACAAAGACCCACGCCAGCAGCAGCATCGCAAACGGGAACGCCCAATAGCCCCAGCCCATGATGCCGCACAGGAAGCCCGCAAAGCCGTCGATCACGACGCCCTCGGCATGAAACAGGCCCAGGAACGCCAGCAGCGACAGCACGATGCACGCCAGCGCATACGGCCATGTCGGTGCCGTCGGCGCGGAGGCCGGAGCCGCCTTGGCAGCCGGCTGCTTTTTCGGCGCAGCAGTCTGTTTTTTCGGCGCGGAGGCCGGCTTTTTTGCTGCCGGGGCGGATTTTTTCGCCGTGCCGGTTTTCTTTTTGGATGATGAAGTTGCCATGTTATATAACGTCCTCTCAGAAAATCAGAGACAGAATCATCGTCAGTGCGCCCGCGCCCCAACAGTAGTAGGAAAACGCGCCGAAACGGCCCTTCGACGTCAGGCGCTTGACAAGGCCGATGGCCGCGACGCCCGAGACCATCGCCACGAGCATGCCGGCCAGATACGCCGGCAGGAGCGACACATCGATACCCGCCTTGGCCGCCTTGGCCAGCGACAGGATGTTTGCCCCCAGCACCGCGGGCAGCGACATCAGAAACGAGAAGCGCACCGCAAAGCTGCGGTCCAGTCCCGTGGCCATGCCGGCCGCGATCGTCGTGCCCGACCGGGACAGGCCCGGGATCGTCGCCACGGCCTGACACACGCCGATGACCAGCGCGTCGCGCACGCGCATGGTTTTCTCTGTGCGCGTGCCCTTGGGCATTTTATCGGCCACGAACAGCAGAAAGCCCGTGAGGATGAGCATGAGGCCGATGAAGAAGGTGTGGTAGTACAGCTGCTCGACCAGATCGTTGACCGGCAGGATCAAAAACAGCGGCAGCGTCGCCAGGATGATCATGAACACCATGCGTGCGGCGGGAAGCTGCTGCCGGCGCTGCTCGGCCGGCAGCCGTGCGCTGCGGAAAAACGCGATCGTCTCGCGCACCATGGCCACGATGTCCCGCCAGTAGACGATGCAGATGGAAATGAGCGTGCCCAAATGCAGCAGAACATCGAAAAACAGATGGCCGTTTTCCGCCGTCGACATATGAAACAGGTTTTGCAGGATCGACAGATGGCCGGAGCTGGAGATCGGCAGAAACTCTGCGATGCCCTGCACCAGACCGAGCAGGATCGCGTTCCAGATGGTCACGGATGCACCTCCCAATACGCAGATAGGAATGTTGATTATACCACGGTTTTCTTTGCGTCACAAGGGAAAACGGTCACTGTCCCCGTTTTCCCCTGCCGCATCCGGTCACGCCTGCGTGTCGCAGTAGGCAGCCAGCACGCCGCGGTACGTCATCCAGCAGTCGAACTTTGCCACGAGCTCAAACGGTGCGTGCATGCTCAGCACCGGCACGCCGGCGTCAATGGTGTCAATATTCCGGTCGGCCATGAACTTGGCGATCGTGCCGCCGCCGCCCTGATCGACCTTGCCCATCTCGGACAGCTGCCAGACGACGCCGTTGTCGGCAAACAGACGGCGCAGATAGGCCACGAGCTCGGCCGAGGCGTCGCTCGTGCCGGACTTGCCGCGTGCACCCGTGAACTTGCAGATGCCCATGCCGTAATTGAGCTTGGCCTCCGTGCGCTTGGCGCTCACCTCGGGGAAGCTGGGGTCAAAGGCCGCACAGACATCCGCCGAGAGGCAAAAGCTCCTGGCAAAGCAGTGGCGCAGCGCGACGTCCTGCTGCTCGCAGAGGTCGGCCATGAAGGCCTCGAACGCCTGCGACTGCATGCCGGACACGCCGTCGGAGCCGATCTCCTCCTTGTCGGCGAGGATGCACACGGCCGTGCGCTCCGGCGCGCCGTCGAGGTCAAGGATGGCGCGCAGCTCGGCATAGGCGCACACGCGGTCGTCCTGACCGTAGGCGCCGATCATGCTGCGGTCAAAGCCGATGTCGCGCGCCGGGAACGCCGGCACGGCGGCAAGCTCCGCCGACAGGAAGTCCTCTTCCGTGATGCCGTATTCATCATAGAGCAGCGACAGCACGGCGAGCTTCACGCGGTCGCGCCCCTCGCCGGCATACGGCATGCTGCCGATGACGATGTTGAGCGCCTCGCCCGTGATGCCCTCTTCCATGGTCTTGCGCATCTGATCCTTGCCGAGATGCGGCAGCAGATCGGTGATGACAAACTGCGGCTCATCCGGCTCGCGGCCGATGGCAATATCGACCGTGCTGCCGTCTTTGAGCGCGACCGTGCCGTGCAGCTCCAGCGGGATCGTGACCCACTGGTACTTCTTGATGCCGCCGTAATAGTGCGTCTTGAAATACGCCAGTTCCGAGTCCTCATACATCGGCGTCTGCTTGAGATCGAGACGCGGGGAGTCGATGTGCGCGCCCGCGATCACGCAGCCGTGGTCAAGCGGCTGCTGCCCGAGCACGGCCAGCATGAGCGCCTTGCCGCGGTTGTTGACATACACCTTCGAGCCCGGCTGCAGCTCCATGCCGAACGTATACGGCACAAAGCCCTCGGCCTCCGCCATGCGGATGGCCTCCTTGACGGCCTCGCGCTCGGTGCGCGCGGCGTCGAGAAACTGCTTATATCCCTCGGCGTAGGCAAAGATCTCCCCGGTCTGCTCGGCGTCGATCCGATCGTAGCCGTTTTTCGGCTGATAAAACAGCTTTTCCTTCCACTGCTTGAGTTCCTTATCTTCGCTCATGAGAGCACCTCCTGTATCAGTTGATGGCAGCGGCGCTGAAAATCGGCGAGCGTGCCGCCGTTATCCAGCACGTAGCTGCAATGTTGGGCAAACCATTCGTTGGGCTTCTGCGCGTCGATGCGCGCCTCGGCATAATCGCGCGTCACGCCCTCGCGCGCGATGAGCCGCTCGATGCGCACCTCGCGCGGCGCCGTCACGCCGATGGTGACAGTGCACAGCTCCGCCAGCCCGCTCTCGATAAGCGCGATGGCGTCGATCGCCGCGACCGTGCCGCCCTGCCGCGCCCACGCGCGCAGGCGAGCGCGCACCTCGGCACGGACATACCGGTGCGTGATGGCGTTGAGGTCGTCGAGCGCCGCCGCGTCCGCGAACACGACCGCGCCGAGCCGCTTTCGCTGCAGCGTCCCATTTTCTATTGTACCCGGAAAACGGGCATTGATCTCCGCGAGCATGGCGGTATTGGACGCCAGTAGCTCGTGATACACCGCGTCGCAGTCGATGACGAGCGCGCCCTGACGCTCCAGCTCCATGAGCGCGGTCGTTTTGCCGCAGCCCGTGCCGCCCGTGATGCCGACAATGTGCATTTTCCGCACGAGCGCGTCCCAGACGGCATCGTCCGGCACGGCGGCGGAGCGCAGAATGCGGTACGGCGTGTGCGAGAGATCGACGAGCGTGGACTCCCGGCCGATGCCGCAGGGCCCGCCGTCGATGACGGCCGCGATCTGCCCATTGAAATACGCCAGCACATCGTCTGCCGTTTTCGGGCTCGGCGCGCCGGAGGGATTGGCCGACGGCGCGGCCAGCGGCAGCTGCGCGGCCTCGATGAGCGCCAGCGTGGCCGGGTGATCCGGGCAGCGCAGGCCGACAGTCTGCCCACCCGCGCGCACGATCTCGGGCACGCAGTCCTGTGCCCGCAGCACGATCGTGAGCGGGCCGGGCCAGAACGCCTCGGCCAGCGTGTATGCCGCCGGCGGCACATCGGCGCAGTAGCGCGCCATGGCGGATGCGTCGTGCACCATCAGCGACAGCGGCTTGACGGCCGGCCGGCCCTTGATCTCATAGATCTGCGCAACGGCGGCGGGATCCAGTCCGTTGCCGGCAAGGCCGTAGACCGTCTCCGTCGGGACGGCGACGAGCTGCCCGGCACGGATGGCATCCGCTGCCTGCGCGATCTCGGTTGTGATTCGTTTCGTGTTCATGCTTCCTCCGCGGATGCGCGCAGCTTCTCGGCCTGACCGGCCAGCGTGAGCGCATCAATGATCTCATCCAGATCGCCGTCGAGCACCTGATCGAGCTTATAGAGCGTCAGCCCGATGCGGTGATCCGTCACCCGCCCCTGCGGGAAGTTGTAGGTGCGGATGCGCTCGTTGCGCATCCCTGTGCCGACCTGGCTGCGCCGCTCGGCCGAGCGCGCGGCATTCTGCCGGGCACTTTCCGCGGCATACAGGCGTGAGGCCAGGATCTTCATCGCGCGATCCTTGTTTTTATACTGGCTGCGCTCATCCTGACACTCGACGACCGTGCCGGTCGGCAGGTGCGTGATGCGGATGGCGCTCTCGGTCTTGTTGACGTGCTGGCCGCCGGCGCCGGAGCTGCGGTAGGTGTCGATCTGCAGATCCTTCGGGTCGATGTGCACCTCCACGGCGTCCATCTCCGGCAGCACGGCCACGGTGGCGGTGCTGGTGTGGATGCGGCCGCCGGTCTCCGTCTCCGGCACGCGCTGGACGCGGTGCACCCCGCTTTCAAACTTCAGGCGGGAGTACGCCCCCTGTCCGCTGATGAGCAGACTCGCCTCGCGCACGCCGCCGAGCTCCGTCTCGTTGAGGTTGGCAATCTCGGTCTTCCACCCGTGCGCGTCGGCGTACATATTGTACATTCGATAAAGACTATGCGCAAAGAGCGCCGATTCTTCCCCGCCGACGCCGGTGCGGATCTCCAGAATGACGTTGCGGTCATCGTTCGGGTCGCGCGGCAGCAGCAGCACACGCAGCTGCTGCTCGAGCTCCGCGCAGCGGGCACGGCCGAGATCGATCTCCTCGCGCGCGATCTCGTGCAGCTCGGGGTCGCTCAGCAGCGCCTCCGCCTGCGCGATCTGCGCCTGACAGGCGGTATACGCCCGGTAGGTCTCCACGACCGGCTGCAGCTCGCGCTGCTCGCGGCAGAGCTTTGTGAACACCGCGGGGTCGGAATAATACGCGGGGTCGGCCAGCTTGCTCTCCAGTTCGCTGTACCGGTTTTCAATTTGTCGCAGCTTTTCGAGCACGGCGCCGCCTCCCTTGTTGCGATATTCGCTCAATGTATCAGTCTACCACAGCGGCGCAAAAATGTAAACAGGCGGTGCGTCTGCGCGCACCGCCTGTCAGAAGATCTTCGGTTGTTTACCCGCGCGGGATGATCGCCTGCGCCACATTCTCAAGCGTACCCAGGTCGAGCACGTTCACCTGATCGGAACCGACGACATAGAAGTAGTCGCCGATATACAGGCCGCGGTTGTTCTCGTCCCACTGCGAGACGGGGATCTCCTTACGCAGCGTGAAGCCGTCGTCCGCCGAATAGCCGTAGACGAGGTAGCTGTTCTCGGCCGGGAAAGCGATCAGATCCTTGTCGCTGTCCACCAGAATTGCCTTGTGATTATTCAGCGCCTCGCTATAGTCGGCATCAAGGGTCTGCGTGTGCAGATCGTGCAGCTTGGCAGGATCGGACGTGTCGATCATGACGAGCTTCATGCCGTCCACGGTCGCGCCGCCATCCACGGCCGTCGTCTCCATGCCGAGGCCGAAGAGCATCCCGTCTGACCAGACGTGCAGATAGTCGGAATAGCCGCTGAGCTTGAGCTCACCGACGACCTTCGGATCGGTCGGGGCGGTCAGATCGACAGCAAAGACCGGATCCGTCTGGCGGTAGGTGCACAGATAGCCGTAATCCCCGTCGAAGCGCGCGGAGAACACCGTCTCCCCTTCGGCGATCCCGGCCACGCTGCCGACGGTGTTCAGGTCACGGTCGAGCACGTACACATCATTGCTCGTCTGCGTGGCATCGTCATTGGTTTTCGTGTTTTCAAAGTCATGCTTTTCATCGCGGTAGACGCTGTAGGAATACGTCTGCTCGGTCGTGGCCAGGCGCAGATAGCCGTCGCGCTCGTCGAGCGAGAACTGGTTGTTGAGCGCGCCGGGCACAGTGCCATTGGCGGCAAAGGTGAGCTTGCCGTCGGCGATCGCAAAGCGGTTGACCGCCGTGTTGACGCTGGAGGTATAGTCCGTGACCGTGTAGCTGCCGTCCTTATGGGTCTTGCCCGCGCCGTCGTCATAGACGCTCGCGCACAGGTAGAGATTCTCCGCCGTCATGTACACCGTTTCCCCGCCGCCGAGCACGGACTGGCTGGAGAGCCGCGTGCCAGCCGCAATGTCATACGACGCCGCGACCGCGTAGGTCATGGAGTTGTTGTACGGCATGAGGCCGATGCTGTCGCACGGCACGACCGACGCCGTGTCCCCGTCATACAGCCGGGGAGCAAACGTAGTCTCGTCGCCCTTTTCCGGCGCGCCGGGATAATACGACGTGCACAGGTAGAGCACACCGCCGACCATGCGCGAGGCGATCTCGTAGCCGTCCTGCCCGAACGACTGGACCAGCGTCGGGTCTGCCGGGTCGGAGACGTCATAAATATCGACTGTGACATAATTATTGCCGCTGCCGGAAAGCTCATCCGAGGACGTGTCGCTGCCCGTCCAGTCGGTATACGACGAGAGGACGACCGCGCGGCCGTCGGCCAGATACAGCTCCAGCGGCAGCTTTTCCTGCGTGTGGGTCTGACCGTCCTCGGTCGTCGTCTGCTCCCAATCCTGACCGACAAAGACATTGGACACGTCCGTGACGTCCGCGCCGTCCGCCTGCATGACGATCAGTTCGCTGCCGCGCAGGATGTAGATATACGTGCCGTCGGTCTTGACGATATCGCCCTCGTCGACGCCCGCGACCTGCACGTTCGTGCCGGAGTAGAATGTGCCCTCGCCTTCACCGTCGCCTTTGCCGCCGGACTCCGGGTCGTCGGAAGCACCGTCGGTCATATTGAGGGACTTGTCGCGATCCGCGATCGCTTTCTGCGCATCGGTCAGCGCGGAGTAGACCTCGCTGTAGCTCTTGGCAAAGGTCAGGCCGCCGGCCGCCACCGTCTTGCCAGTCTGCCCATCCTTTCCGCAGGCGGTCAGCAGTGCGAGCGACAGGCACAGCACCAGAAATCCTGAAAAAAACTTTTTCATAGCACACCTCTATGGTTCGATGGTTTTCAACTGCATTGTACAGGATTGGACGCGCGCGGTCAAGAAATGTTCCGAAAAAAACGGAAGGGCGCCTGCGGGCGTCCTTCCGTCTGGGTCATCTATGCCGTTATGCGCCGAGGTACGCCGCGCGCACCGCGTCGTTCGTCAGCAGTTCCTCGCCGCTGCCGGTGAGCGTGATGCGGCCGGTCTCGAGCACGTAGCCAATATCGGCGATCTTGAGGGCCATGTTTGCGTTCTGCTCAATGAGCAGGATCGTCACGCCCTGCTTGTTGATCTCCTGAATGATGGAGAAGATATCGCGCACGACCAGCGGCGCGAGACCGAGCGACGGCTCGTCCATCATGAGCAGCTTCGGGCGGCTCATGAGCGCGCGGCCGACCGCAAGCATCTGCTGCTCGCCGCCGGAGAGCGTGCCGCCGGCCTGCCAGCTGCGCTCTTTCAGGCGCGGGAACAGGCTGTAGACCCACTCGAGGTCCTCTGACAGATCGTCCTTGCGCAGGTAAGCGCCGATCTTCAGGTTTTCCAGCACGGTCATGTCCGGGAAAATGCGGCGTCCCTCCGGCACGAGCGTCACGCCCTGCGTGACGATCTGGGTCGGGTCCTTGCCGGTGATGTCTTCCCCCTGGAAGGTGATCTTGCCGCCGCTCGGCTTGACAAGGCCAGAGATCGTGCGCAGCGTGGAGCTCTTGCCCGCGCCGTTGGAGCCGATCAGCGTAACGATCTGCCCCTGCTGCACATCGAACGAAATGCCCTTGACAGCCTCAATGCCGCCATAGCGCACCTGCAGATCTTCAATTTTCAGAATCGTTTCACTCATCTTCCACAACCCCCAGATAGGCGTCAATGACGTGCTGATTGTTCTGGACTTCCTGCGGGATGCCCTCGGCGATCTTGCTGCCGAAGTCAATGACATAAATGTAATCGGAGATCCGCATGACCAGATCCATATGGTGCTCGATCAGGAAGATCGTCAGGCCGTATTTATCGCGCAGCTCATGGATGAACGCCGCGA
>OHMY01000940.1_pt1 | contig 11342 bp, 8 predicted proteins | sample 1569381 | NCBI WGS metagenome assembly OHMY01 (sample SAMEA3879528, study PRJEB24766) | human gut metagenome | biome: human-associated habitat; feature: feces | place: USA | collected 1985/1987
TTACTCGGTCTCCGTTCTTCACGTAGATACGGGCGATGGGTTCCGCCGACTCAAACCGTAAGTCCACCAACTTGCGAGCGGATAATTTACCATTGCTTATCAACTCATGATTAAATTCCGTTTGCTTCAATGTCATGATCGTGACTTCGTTCGCCTCATCCGGCAATACGGTCTCTACGGAATCTTGTGTGGCATCTGTATCTTTCTTTTCTCCACCGCATGCGCTTAAACAGAATAAAAGCGTAAAGGTCAACAATTTATAGTATTTCATACTCGTATGATTGATCGGTTTGTACAATTTATCATTCGCAAATATAAGTATTTATTGTTACGATGTAGTCGTAATTGCTATAAAAATAAGGATATTGTATTCATATTGATGTGTTGTTTAACATACTTCGTGCTTTCTCTTTCATTTCTTTAATAGCGGAACTTTCCACTTTGGGTTTCTTAGTTAATACGGAATCAATCGCCATTTTCAATTTTGCAGGTTGAAAATAAGATGGTTCCGTATAAAGATTCATTAACAGATAATACGGATAGATACGTTCCGGTAAAATATCAATGGCATGTAACAGGTGCTTTTCCGCTTGTCGGTATTCACCTAAACACTGCTCATTTTTAGCCATTACGTAATAAAGCATGGGATCGGAGCTTAATAAGACAGCTCTCTCCAGATATTCATTCGCTTTCTCATATTGTCCGGTTTTGCTAAGAGATTGAGCGGCCTCGAAAAGGAATTCCGGTTTATGCTTCAATAATGGATACAAAGGTTCATATACCTCCAAGGCCGCTTCGTAAGCTTTATTATTGTAAAACATTTGCGCCTTATTCCATTGTTGATAAGCCTTATAATGATCTTTTTGCATCCAGAACAAACCAATTCCAAGGATAGCGATTCCCATAAAAAATATCTGTTTGCCCCATCTATGGCCATTTGATTCGGCTTGGTTCTCACGGATCTCATCCTTGTCCGGTGTTACGCTCATCACCCCTAGGAATATCAATACTACCCAAAACTCCGGCAATTGTAATGGATAAGAAGAGAAGGCGAATATAGCCAGAGACATCAATCCCCCGCAACAAGCATACCTTTTGTTCTTTATTCCTTTATAAAATAGAAGCCCCAGCCAGCCTATAAATAGGGCTAATCCTACTAACCCCTGTTCTAATCCAATCTGCAAGTATTCATTAAATGCGTACTCCGGGCATCCGGCAACCAACTTTTCCTGTTCAGTCGCTTTTCCCGAAGCCATGTATTCCGCTTGTGTTTCAGCGTAAGCGGCAGGGAACCCACCTAGGCTGGTACCTGTAATCGGTTGTTTTTGTATCGCTTTCGTCGTGATCTTCCACATCAGAAACCTTCCGTCTGCCGAATCTTTCTTTAATGTATAGAGTGATGCGCTCCCGCCAAGAAGCAATATGCCGCCTAGGATACCGCCTATGATATACCACCTTTTGTGTTGTCTCAGTCTGGTCGCTGCCTGTTTCCTGTCAAGGCGGTACAGGGCATATACCCAGGCGCAAGAAACGACCACCGCTATCCATGCCGATCGGCTCATTCCCGCAGGAAGTACAACGATCGCTGTGCCTATACATCCCATGGACAGGTAATAGGGCATATTTCGTTTGGACTGTTCCAGCAAGATGCCAAGAGCCACCGGTAATGTGATCGCCAAATATCCGGAATAAGGCCCCGGATTGAAAAAAGAGCCGGTCAGCCGAAACAGGGAATGGTTCGAATAGGCCCATCCCTGTAATTGACGGAAGCCCCAGATGGCTTCTATAAGGCCTGTCGCGATAAAGAACATTGAAAAATATCCTATGAGCACCGGATATTCATGGAACACCTGCCGAAGCAGATACCACAAGACAACCATTTGTCCGATAAACAGGAGCTTTTCCGGCTCCGGGTGTATGGAGTAGGGATAAGAGAGGAGGATAAGCCCCAAGAGGGAAAGGGGGAGGATATCCACGTAAGTCCATGGGCACAGCCCCTTGCTTGGATTCAACCACAAACCTTGTAGGGACACGGCGGATAAGAACAGGGCGATTAGTTGAATCCAAAAGGTTTTCTCTGTCACCAAGTGTGTGGATAGCATTCCCAATCCTGCGAAAGGGGCGCTTAGCAAAAGTGTCCCGAGTAGGGTATATACGCCGAGTTTCAACAGCTCTTTCATGGTTAATATCTTTTTACCGTATCGTTTTCCACCAAAAAGATACGATCTTCCGCAGCCTTTTCCGGTCGCGAGATCATCGCTTTCAACAGGCTCCCTTTAGGTATCTTGCGAATGAGGATGCCACCGGGTATCGTGTCTGTCGGGAAATATCCGTTTTTAAAACACTGCTGTTCCTGTTCCCAATAAGCGAGTGTATACGGCACTTGCTGTTGATACGGGTTGTCCGAGGCGATAAAGATGGAATCGGTTCGGGCCGGATCGGGCTTAATTTTCGTGATGATCCCCGTATTGCTCACATGGAAAGGGGATGTGATGAAGCGTAGTGAGCCATAAGCCTCTTTGTCATATTCGGCGATGATAAACACATCATCGCCTACGATCTTCGGGAAGGTACAGCGGTTGCCGATCCGTTCGCTCATGGCGAAAGGCCTCCAGTTACCATGATTATAGGTACAGAGGTAAATAGGTGCTCTTTTTGATCTCACCGGGAGGTCGCAAGTCGTATGGATATCTGCGACAGGTGGTAGGTATTGCTCCGTGACAGCGGTCAATAACGGATTTTTTAAGAACGTACGGTATTCATCGGTCGACTCGGTCGTTACCGGATGTAAGGGGGCGAATCCGTATCTGTAAACCTTGGCCGGGGTCAAGAACGGCTTGGTTAGGTTGTAGATCAAGGAATCCGGGCCTTCGTACTCCGGAGCGAAAGGTAGGAATCGCCCATCCTCGTTTAAGAATGCGCACCAATAATGTTCCCCGTTCCTACGAGTCCAGATCGTATGTTCTGCTACAGTGGGAATACCGGCCGCACGCATCAGCTGGATACCATACAAGACTACCCCATCACAACGTCCAACCCCTGTCCGGTGGATCTCCTCTGCGGTTGGATAGTGGATGGGTATCTCCGTTTGATAGGTGACTCGGGTTCGTAGTATCTTTTGTAACCTCACGGCCGCATCGTACGTGTTATCAATATGCGAACTATCCAGCAAAGGGAGGTACGTCCGCATCAGCTCCTCACGTAAACCGGAGAGCGGTTCGTATAACCCCCGGTAGGGAAGTATATACCTGCAAAAATTCTCGAAACTTACCGATTTATTCCAGGGCTTGGGCCACGCCTGAAACGCCAGCTCGATATTACGGATTAGATAGTCCGAGGATAGGGTGGTGATGTCTGATACCCTCTCTCGCTTCTCATATCCGAAATGATAGACCATATTGCGTATCAAAAAGCGGGCGGCCTCTCTTTTTAACGAATCCCCTTCATAGTATTTGATGACATATTCCAACTCTTTCCTGTTATCGCCGGCTTGCGACAACGCATATTCCAACATACTTTCTTCTTGGCTTTTTGAGAAACCGCAAGAGTGCAGACAGATCCAAGCGCATACATATAAAATAAGCTTATTCATAATTCTTCAATTGTTTCGAATATTTTTCCAAAAACGTCCCTTTCTGTATTCCCCCGTGTAAGGGTCAACGGATTTCCACACTTTCCAAGCTACCCCTACGATAAATTCCTCCGGTATAAGTCCGAGATAACGGGAATCTCTAGAGTTTTCTGTCTTATCTCCGGCCACGAAGTAATAGTTGCTTTGGAACTGGTATTGTCTTACCTGTTTGTCTCCTATATAAACTTTACTATCTTTCCACGATAGGGAATCTTTTGATTCCCACTCGATCATTTGTTTGTATAGCTTATAATTTGTTTGATTCACGGTAATTCTATCCCCTTTTCGGGGGATATACAAAGGACCGAAATCATGAACATTCCAATTGAATGTAGAATCAAAAGGGAAACAACGGTAGACACCGTCCGGCATCCGATCCGCTTTTTGTCTGGATAAGTTCGCTTGACTTTCCACATTCCCCAAAGGCTCTTTTGTATGGTTGTTTCGGTAGAATCCCTGTTCGATCCGGATGGAGTCTCCCGGTAACCCGAGGCAGCGTTTGATATAATATTGCATGATGTGCATTTCGATCCGCTCCCATGAATAGGGATGCGGGTAGTTGAATACGAGAATATCATTCCGTTTGATTTGCCCGACTCCGGGTACTCTGTATATATCTACCCGCTTCCCTTTCATAGATGCGAAAATATTGAATAACCTAGGTCCGGCTATCCATTTGTTTACTAATACTTGATCTCCGGTTTGGAGTTGAGGCTCCATGGAATCGGAAGGGATTTTGAACGTGCTGAAACAGAAGATGAGGAGGAATGCGTATATGCAACCAATACCAAATACCCCATAAAATATAAGTGTCAGATATCGTAACATCTGATTTATATTTGTTTTGTATATACGTTTTTCTATTCCCATTCTTTTATGTTCATGCCTCATTTCCTAAATCCAAATTCTTTGGATATCAGTCATCAATAGTCGAACACTACGATATGATATTCCGGATCATCACTGATACCATAGATCTTCCGTTTTTGATTGTCTACAGCGATGGAGGAGACTCCTTGGTCTAATGTGTAATGGCATTCAAGGCTACCGTCCCATCCGATTACAAATAATTCTTTGCATAATATATTGTAATTAGGCTCTGTCACCATTTTTCCATTATAAAGAACAAATAAACTATTCCCCACGTTTACAGGACTATAAAAAGCGTCTCTATAAGTTTGCGGGCTCGCTTTACTTCCGATAATGTCTCCATCCCTAAATTCTTTGAAAACAGATGCGAAATGATCCGGTCCCCGTAATTGTTTTTCCAAGGTCCCGTTCACGTTATAGATGCAAATTAAATCAGTGAAGTAGTGAGTGATTGCAACCTTCTCTTTTCGGTTGGTGGTTAGGTCTGCCCGAAACGCATTGATTAATTCGGCAGGAGTATACTCCTGCTCAGTTTTAGGATAAGTACCGAAATCCATCGTTTTCTTACCTGTTTGATCAAAAAGGAATCCAGGACTCGTCTCTTGATAGGATACGCCTAAGAACCCGTTGCCCAAGCTTCGAATATTGCTCCATAGCGGTTTTGTATCTAGGGAGATACGGCTGGCGTATTCCGGTTCTTTTCCACTGGTAAATTCCGGGATAGAGTAAGTGAAAATCGTAGAGGTCATCATATCAAAAATGACTACGGAATCGTTCCGATTGACGAAACATGGTGTCATCATCTCTTTAGGCCCTTGTCCTACAGGAATACATTCTCCTTCCTTATGTGCCGTATTGAGGTTGAAGATGTGGAATTGTTTTTCCGCCCCTTGATTGCAAGTAACTAGGAAGGAGTCGAATAATTGGATTTGTGAAGGTCGTAAAATAAGACTGTCAAATTCAATAGTTTTTCCGGATAGTGATTTTCGGACTTTGAAATCACTTCTCTGGAAGGTTATGTTTTTGTCATCTTGTTTTTGATCATCGGTACAAGCGATGAATACTAATAGGATGAGTGAAAGATGTAAGATAATGTATTTCTTCATGATACTGATTTTTTAAGGAGGGCATGCCAAATTAAGGGATTGAACACATTTTCTTCTTGCTCAAGATACCTAGAGTCTATGAAATACAAATTAAAAATCAATGAGAAAACATCTGCATTCCATTGATTTACCGACTGTATTCCATTGTGATTTTTTTCGTTTTGGCACACCCTCCTTTGATTAAATTTTAGTTCCAACGTCCCGGTATGTAAGTGGATGTCCCATCGGAATATTTGATAATACATCCTCCCCCAGAGTAACTGCAATATCCGCTTCCACCTTCCCCACTAGCCAATGCCTCCACATTGTCAAGCGCTAAATCAGAGAGTTTAATCTCGTTTTCACTCTGGTTGATGTTCCATGCCGCAGCTACTGCTACGACTGCCATTACGGCTATTCCTAAAATCTTTTTTCTCATGATATTTCTTTTTTATAGTTTATGTTTTTGAGAATTTAATCTCTTGCTTACTATTCTTCTGCAAAATAAGGATATTCTCGAATTCCTCTTTCAATTTAATTTACTACTTTTGTGTCACCTCCTTTCTGCTTCATGGGTAAAAGTGGGGTGGGAGGCTTGCTTGTGATCGTTCCAATATATCCGGCAAGCTCTCCCTTCTCTTTTATTTATTGAGCCATCCCCCGAATGTTTAATTTTATCAGTTGATTCGTATTGCATTTCACGGTAATCGTCTCGTCAAAGACTCCTTTGTCTTTCGGTGTCATGATGGCTCTTACTTGAAGGGTCTCACCCGACTTGGCAGGATGTTTGTCGAAAGATGGGCGGGCACAGCCGCAGGTTGTAGCCGCGTCTAGTATGACTAACGGGTTATTTCCTGTGTTTGTTAATCGGAAAACAGCTTCTTTGCTTTCTCCCATTTGGATAGTTCCTAGCTGTATGGATGCCTCTTCCACTTTCACGGTGGTCTGTATTTGTGAAGCGGGTTGTTTTCCGGTGATCTCTTTTAGGTATAGCTCCCGGATATTCGGGTTGTGGATAGGATTTCCTATCACTACGACCTTATTGTACTTATCCAATAGGAAGGTTTGAAATCTCCCATCGGCCGGGAAATGATTTAGTTCGTTCAGCTTGTCGGATTGATCCAGACAGATAGGTTTGTCGAAATTGTCTTTTTTCAATAGATACCGTATTTCTTTCTTGTCATCGGACTGGAAGAAAAAGAGGAAGGGAACCGTTCCTTGGGTAATGGAGTCGGTGTATTGAATCAGTTCTTTCCATCGGTGCAGTTGGAGTTTGCAACTGGTACATCCTATGGAATCCACGAAAACCAGCACCTTGTGGGGGGATTTTGGCAGGGTGAAGTCTACCGTATCGGTTGCAAACCGTGCAAAGACCATGTCTTTCGGAAATCGTATCTCTTTTCCTTGCCATTCGGATACTAAATGCTTGATCTCGTCTTTTTTCTTGTCTTGGCAAGCTAGAAGGAATAATAATAGTATGATTAGATTTAAGTATTTCATGATATTTTGTCGTTATATTTTAAATGAAAGAATCGGATCGTTGCTGTTTACATCCGTGGCAAGGATCGTCCCCGTATCCTCATCTACGTCGATACCATAAATGGCATGGTCGAGCACGTACTTCCGGACGGGGTTTCCTTTGAGGTCGAATACATAGATGTATCGCCCGCCATCCTCGATATCTTCCCCTCGTTGGTATGCCTGCCCGATATCTTTGAAACTACGGCCATGAAATACGGTATAAGAACATCACTGAATCCCATGATACCCGTTGGAATTCCCTCCGATTGTGAGATTGCGAATTGAGGTTCTCCATTAGGTCCGTATCGTACGGTTTGTGTAGTATCTGTGAAGTTGTATATTTCTAATGCCTCTCCTAGTTGGGTTGCCATGACCAAGATGCCTTTTTGGGGATTATAGTCGAAGAAGCTTCGCCACGCTTGCGCCAATGCAGGGCGTGCGATGTCTTCATAATTATTTTCGGTCGGGATCTGATTAGCGGAGTGAATCCATTTCCCTTCTCGGTCTGTCCACTTTTGTCTATATTCACCGAGGTAGTCAGATACTAAAAAGCCCGATTCCATCGGGTAAAAGTCCAATGCCCTAACCAGCCGCTTGTCCATATCGATCGTTTCTACGGGAATGATGTTGTTCATATTTTGTTCAATCTTCCACCGGGTTGTTCGCATTTTGTTCGCATCGAGCGTCCAGATAGAATCCTTGGAGATAAACCGGAAGCAATCTGCCGATACCATTTCTTCGGGTCCCTCGCCTCGTTTGCCAAACGATGTCATATATTCCCATTCGGGGTAAGAGAAGGCATGGAAGAAATAATCTACGTTGTGCAAGTCCATGATAATAGCGATACCATCTTTGACCGCTATCCGGAATGGATAGCGGAACAAGGCGGTATCTAGGTGGATAACCTGCGCATTTAATACCTTTTCATCGGGAAAATCCTCGTAGCGGGGGAAGTGCCGTGAGGATTCCGAACAGGATACCAGACTACCTATTAATAGAACTATGTACACGTAGTAGTTCATGTGTTGTTTTAACGGTTGTATATATATTTGTAATATCCTCCATTACATGATAGAGAGCCAGCCATATAACAATCTTTGGATCCACTTTCACCGGAAGCTAGCGCTTCAATATTAGAGAAAGTAAGATCTGAGAAATTTTGTTTTCCTTCTTTCAAAAGAAAATACGAAGCACACAAGGCGCAAATGAAAATGATAGCGAAAGCTTTCTTGAAAGTAATTTGTTTCATGTCGTTTCTAATTTTTGTTACAAACGTACGGCTTGGTCTTTGGATAGCCAATCTTTTTAGGTGACTTTTAGCTGACAGTTGAAAAATAAGCCTTTTGTCTACCTATAGTCATCTTTCATCTTGCGAGTTGAATGAATTTATTCGTAGAAAGGGATGGAAAACGTATCTTTGCAGTTTCAACGAGGAATAATTATGGAGAAGCAAAATTGGAAATTTTATTGGAAGTGGAGTGTATTTGTTCTGATGACGATGATTTGCTTGTTGTCTTTTTATAAATCATACCAAAATGTAAAGTATGAATTACAAGAAGAGTCTCAAACGTTATTTCAGCGGGCAGTTCAAGATGATACAAATAGGCGGATAAAAGATTTAGGGGATGCTTTTTGTTTTTCCTATTCAGGCGCTAATCGATTGGAACGAGATAGCATTACAATCAAGACTGCCGATGCGATTATACATATGAGGAATAATAAGGAGGTGGCACGGAGGATGTCTTCACAGGAGAAGTCTGATTTTTGTCTCCAACATTGTTTGTCTATGGAGAATCCGATTCAAGTAACCTTGCTGGATAGCGCTTTTCGTGCATCTTTGTATGAACATGCGATTTCGGCTCAGACCGTAACTTGTTATACCTTTATAGACAAGACGGAATGTAGCTCTTCAGATACTTCTTTTTATCAATCTTTCATACCATTAAAAGATATTGTTTTTGGAGCGAATCGGACGATCGTTTTACAAGCGTTTGTTCAATTTCCTTTCCTTTATATAGTAGGTGAAGTGTTTTTGCGAAATATATTTTGGATTCTGGCAATGGTTATTCTCTGGGTTATTGCGATTGTCTTGACATGGAAAAGACCAAGGATAAATATCTTACCGCTACAAGAAGCACCTAAAGAGATGATACAAATAACAGAAGATATCTTGTTCGATGAAACACATGGCGTATTGCATTATCATAGGCATCGTATCGAATTGGCAAATCAACGGCTGAAACTGTTTTGTATTTTATTAGAACATAAAGGATATTTCATTGAGTCTAATCGGCTGAAAGAAGAAATCTGGCCGGATGGAAGTGTGTCCAAAGACGCTCTTACCGCTACGGCTAAAAGGCTTAAAGAGGATTTGTCTCCTATTCCGGATCTGGTGATTGAGAGTGCTCGGGGGCATGGCTATGTGCTGAAGTGTGGTGGGTAGGTTTTACAAGGTGGGTTAGTGTATTTTTTTGAATGTTTATATTCTTCTCGACTTCGTCTTCTAAAAAACACGTACGTGAATTTTTAGAAACACGTACGACTTTTAGTAAAAACACGTACGAGTTTTTCGGAAAATATAATGATGTTTTTTACACACTGATTATCAGTTATTTATAGATAAAATTAAAATTGCCTACTTGTTGTAATTAATTTAATATGGTTCTCATGGAATAATAAAGATTACCACCAAACTTGTTTGTCATTTTCATATGTGAATATGCGTTCTTCTTCTCCTTTGGTTAAGTCTTTTAACAACAAGAGAGCATTGTCTGGTACATTTGTATAGGTTAGCTTTGATTCAATAGCTCTTTGTTGGCCTAATGACATCCAATGGTTATATTCCCAATAGAATAGCTCATATAGATCACCTGCGTGGATGTTATTATCATCGTTTCTTGGCGTATAAATGATCTTATTGATAGATACCGGTTTGTTGAAGTCCAAGCCTACCCATGGATAATCAACCGTAGAAGGGGCTTCATAGTAAGTTAGGATATCTTTGTCAAATACTTTGGATTTATCCATTGGCATAGTATCGTAACGAACCGAGGCATTTGTTCCAATGATTGTGCCGGTTAATTCTTTTTCCTCCTTGTCTGAGTAGAAAGCGAGTTCGGCTAGATTACAACCCTTGTTTTTTGCTGATACATAGCGCCAATAGCGATATGTTTTTTGAGGTTTTATCTCGAAAGAATCTGCGGACAATAACCAATGAGAAATCGTATGTATTGTATCAGGATCGGAGAAATCCGGATTATTGGAAGCTTCAAAATGTCCTCCGGTGAGAGTTTTTGCATAATCGAAAATATGTTTTGCGAGATAGTATTTCCTAGATAATATAACTTTCTTTCGTTTACTGGTATCTGCATGTAGATATTTTATTCTACCTCGTGAATCAAGTATGAATGGATCTGTAATAGGATGAATACCTTGATTGTCATAATAAAGTGGGAGATAGGCAATATCTTTTCCTATTTCATTGAAGTAACAAACTTTTCCTTTTTGTGTACCGTAACATATAGGTACCCATTTCTGATTGTCGAAAACGGCTAGGTAGGCATGTTTATGGTTTCGTTTTTTTTGTGTTGGAATCATGATATCACAAGTTTTCATGTATTCGGAGGTAACATCTTTCATGAAAATATTCCGGAAGAGGTCGGGCACGACCTCTTCGGTTGTATTCAGCTTTACGAGATCTTGATTAATAGCGTATGTTCGCCTATACACTTTAGCCATCTTCTGGCTAGGTTTATGCAGTATATCCGGATCTGTTTTTGTCTCGCATCCTCCAAACGCTAGATTCTTTCCTGTATTATCTAAAAGTACATTCCAATAATGCCCCATCGAGCGGAAAGGCCATTGTGGTGTGAAATCTAGCATGACAGGAATTCCTATGCTTCTCATCATAGCTAACGCTATTAACGAGAATTGATTACAAGTGCCGAATGATATCATGCTCCTAGTGGAGGTTTTTGCTATGAACGGAATGGAATATACCGAGTTTTCAGGAACTAATTTCTTCTCTAAAAACTGATTGATATGCTTACAAGCCCAAAATGCTGAGTTTTGCATATCGGAAGAATAGCTGAAGTCGTTGAGTTCTGTTAATGTCGTAGAATCTATTTGTTGGTACATGCCAGTCCTCCAATCCTCCAGTACATCCATGGCTCCGATAGAGTAGGGCAATAGGTATTCACAGAAGTCATCAAAATTTAAATGTCGGCTCCAAGGGG
>OHMY01000942.1_pt1 | contig 11293 bp, 8 predicted proteins | sample 1569381 | NCBI WGS metagenome assembly OHMY01 (sample SAMEA3879528, study PRJEB24766) | human gut metagenome | biome: human-associated habitat; feature: feces | place: USA | collected 1985/1987
CCCTGTCTGATTTCCTGTGCTATATGGCAAATTGATATTTTTAATATTCTTATAATAAGGATGCCAGTTGCTACTATACAGCCTCTGTATTATAAAATACATCTTTCTTCATCTCTCCGGCAATTTGCTTTGCATTCTCCAGATCATCCAATATCTGGTATGCCGGTGTTGTTGCGTCTTTTAAATTCTCCTGGAGTTCTGCCAGTCTCTGTGCATCCTGTTGCTGCTGCTCACACTGCTGCTGGATATGGTTCGCCTGATTTGCCATCTCATCCATGGAACTTGAAATCTCTTCGCTGACAGCTGCCAGGGAACTGATGGAATCGGAAATCTTTCCCACACTCTTCTGGTTCGCATCATTGATCTCCCATGCAGAATTAATCTTCTCGCTCATATCCCCAAGTGCCTCCACCGCGGTGTTTGCACTGTCTGAACTCTTTGCGGATGCTTCTTTGATACGCTCCACGAATTCACTCATGTTGGCTGTCATGTTCTGGGTCTGTTCTGCAAGTTTACGGATCTCTTCCGCAACTACTGCAAATCCTTTTCCGGCTTCTCCTGCACGGGCTGCCTCGATGGATGCATTCAGTGCCAGCAGATTGGTCTGGCTGGAAATGGAATTGATCCCTTCAATGACTTCATTCATATTACTGATAATGTCAAAAAGCTTCTCCATATTCTGTTTCATGGTACTTGATTCACTGATCGTCTTATCGGACAGATCGCGGATAGCCGTCAGCTCCTGCTGTCCCTCTTCGATGTTTTTGTAAATCGCTGCAGATTCTTCCGATGCAGACAATATCGTATTGGTCAGTTCCTCATGCTGGTTGGAAACCTCCCCTGCCACACGCGAACTTTCTGACGCAGACTGCGTAGCGTCCTCGGATGCCTGTGCGATCTGCTGTGAAACAGATTCCATCTTGGAATTATAATCTTTTAAGGCATCCACAACCTCTGCGATCTGTAACGATGCGGATGCATTCTTTGCCAAGATCTGACCGAACTGGCTGCGTCCGTTCACCAGACGGGTATACAGCTGCTGTATCTCCGGATCTTTTGAATAATCTACATTTTTCAATTCCAGAACGGCCTGCAGACCGGCTCTGTCTGTCTTTTTCCCAAATGCCATATTATATACTTCCTCTCTGTTGTAACATACAAATCTCTGTATCTTCTGCCTTTTATTCTGAACTAAAATATGTTTAAAGTCAACATATTTCTATCATAATCCGGATATTTTTTGACAATTTTGCTGCTACACACAGGTTGCCATGCGAACAATAACACGATTCTTACAACTTCAGGTTTTCCACACAAGAAATACACTTGCCACAATTCCGGCAGTGGTTGCAAAAAGAGCTCCCGGAAGTGTATATCTTGTCTTTTTTACTTTTACCGACATAAAATAAACCGACATGGTATAAAAAATGGTCTCTGTGCTGCTGAGCATAACCGATGCCGCACGTCCCAGCATCGAATCTGCACCATGTGTTTTGTAGATATCCAGTAAAAGCCCCGTTGCTGCAGAGGAAGAAAACATTTTTACCACAGCAACCGGGATCAGCTCGGTCGGAAATCCCGTCGCCGCCATTAATTTCCCAAGCCACCCGGAAATAAAATCCAAAAAACCCGAAGCCCGCAAAATACCTACTGCTGCCATCAGTCCGATTAGTGTCGGCATAATCTCCACTGCTGTGCGGATTCCGCTTTTTGCCCCTTCCAGGAAATCCTCATATACATGCTGCCGGTGCATCAGGCCATTTCCCACAATGAGCAATACCAGAATCGGAATGACTGCCTCGGATAAGTACAGAATCAAATTCATTTTTCCACCCTCCCAAATGCCTGCCGGAGCTTGATGAAAATGACAGCTGCCAACGTGGAAATACTAGTGGCAATGATGGCCGGTCCTACAATTGCAGCCGGACTTACGGCTCCATACTGGCTGCGATATGCAATGATATTCACAGGTATCAGCTGCAGGGAAGAAATATTAATGATAAGAAAATCACACATCGCGTCTGTCGCCTGATTTGACATTTTCTGCAGCCGCTTTAACTCTTTCATGGCAGAAATCCCTGCCGGGGTTGCCGCCCAGCCCAGCCCCAGAAAATTGGACACCATATTCGTTGCCATATATCTGGCTGCTGTGGAATTTTCCGGAACTGACGGAAACAAAAAACGAAGTATCGGTCCCATTGCAGATGCCGCACGGTTTACCATCCCCCCTTTTTCCGCAATCTTCATAAGTCCCACCCAGAATGCCATGGCACCTGTCATTGTCAGGCAAAGGCTTACCGCTTCCTTTGCCGAAGCAAGTGCCTGGTCGGTCACTGCTCCAAGATTTCCAGTCATTGCAGCATACACCACCCCGACAAGAATCATTCCACCCCATAAATAGTTCATCCGCGCCTCCTGTTTGCGTTCTTAAATCATTGTATGGGCTTTGCTTTTTTCATATTCCTTTTGCAATTACCGGATAAACCCAAAATGGAAGGCATAGCCCAGGCTTTCCCTGCATAAATTTTCTTAAGTTTTCTTACAGGAGTTTCTGGTATGAAACATCTTTTGAAAAAACACCGGATGCTTTCCGTGGGTATTTTTCTGGCTGCGGTGCTCTCCATTATTTATGCAGCCATCCTCTCCCCTGCCGGAAAAAGTACCAGTTCTTTTTCTGAATTTTGTACCACGCTTTTTCGCGAAGAGATGAAATCCAACACCATGAATCTGCACTTTACGCTAAAAGATCCAAAAGCTGCCGGCATTGACTCTTATGAGATCACGCTTGGCAGTCTGTCCGGTGACAGCCCTCATAACCAGGCCAGACAGCTCAAAAAACTTTCGGAAGAACTCAAAAAATATTCTCACCGCTCTCTCAAAGGAAAAGACCGCTTGACCTGCCGGCTGCTTTCCGATTATATTTCACGCCAGCAGAACCTTGCTGCCTATCCCTATTACGATGAACCTCTGACCCCTTCCGGTGGTGTCACCTCACAGCTGCCTGTGCTTCTGGCAGAGTATACTTTCCGCAATACCAGAGATATTAAAGATTATCTCGGACTGTTGTCGCAGATGGATACTTATTTTTTAGGGATTTTAGATTATGAACAAAAGAAAGCCGATGCAGGACTTTTCATGTCCGATGAAGCCTGCTTAAAAGTCATTGAAGGGTGTGAAGTTTTCACCGAACATCCCGATGACAATTTTCTGATCGATACGTTTTCCAATCGGTTAAATGCCATGGATGGGCTTACGGATACCCAAAAGAATGCTTATTTGAAGCAACATTCCAAAGTTCTGAGTGATCATGTCATTCCGGCTTACAGCCAGATGATCAAAGGACTTACCATGCTGCTGGGACGGGGACATAACAACTGGGGGCTTTGTAACTTCCCGGAAGGAAAAGCCTATTACGAGGCGGTCGTGTCTGCAGATACGGGCTGTGATGACAGCGTGGAAGATCTGTTTTCCCAGATTACCAAAGCCCGGCGGGAAGATCTCACGTTCTGTCAGAATCTTTTGGAAAAAAATCCGAAACTTGCTTCCCAGTCTCCGAAACCCGATGCTGCCTTGAAAGAGGAAAATGCCATGCTTTCCCGGCTGCAAAAAGAAATCCTTACTGACTTCCCGGCACCACCACAGACAGAAGTGGAAATCTGCCACGTTGATCCGGCACTCAGTGAGTACTTGGCTCCCGCCTTTTATATTACGGCTCCGATTGATGATATTTCACATAAAAATGATACGGATATCTATTACTTTACAACGCTTGCGCATGAAGGATATCCCGGTCATCTGTACCAGACCATCTGCACCTCCTCCTATGGTGCTCCGGAAGTCCTCTCCCTCCTCAACTATCCGGGTTACACCGAAGGCTGGGCAACCTACACGGAAATGCAGTCTTTCTATTATGCCGGACTTGATCCGGATCTCGCTTCGTTGTTACAGCACAACCAGGCTGCAACACTCAGCCTCTATGCCACTGCGGATATCGGAATTCATTATTTTGGATGGGAAAAAGAAAAAACCGCCGCATTCTGGAGCGAATACGGCGTAGATGATACTGCCACGGTAAACAGAATCACGGATCTGATCCTCGAAGAACCGGGAAACTACCTAAAATATTATGTTGGCTATCTGAAATTCCGCCAGATGCGTGAACAGCTTGCGCTCGAAAACAAAAGCTTTTCGGTGTCTGCATTTCACGAAGCAATCCTTCGCACCGGTCCTTCGCCTTTTTCCGTTCTCGAAGAAACCGTGCGGGATCAGCTAAAATAAAGTCCATTGATCTTTTTTATTTTAACAGTGCCTGATAGATATCGCGCTTGCTGACCCCACGGTCTTTTGCGACACGTTTCATGGCTTCCTTGCGGTCAATCCCCTGGGACTCGTAATGCGCCATGTGTTCCTCCAGGGAAAGTGCTTCCCATCCGGCCTGTTCCTCCTTTTTCATCACTTCACGGGAACGGCCGGCAATGATGAGGACATATTCCCCACGCGGCTCATTGACTTCATAATAGGATAAACTGTCCGTAAGCGTCATCTGCAGCTTTTCTTCATGCCGCTTGGTCAGTTCCCGGCAGATGGTAAGCCTGCGGTCTCCGCCGAGGGTATCCGAAAGTTCCTGCAAAGTGCGCACAAGGTGGTGTGGTGCTTCATAGATAATAATCGTACGTGTCTCGGTCTTTAATTCTTCAAGCACCGCCTGATGCTCCTTTTTGTCTTTTGGCAAAAAAGCCTCAAACACAAACCGGCGCGTTGGAAGTCCCGACATGGTCAGTGCGGTGATACAGGCGGCTGCGCCCGGCAGCGAAGTGACCGGAATGCCTTCTTCATAGCAGATGCGCACAATATCCTCCCCGGGATCGGAAATGCCCGGTGTCCCTGCATCTGTAATTAATGCAATGTTTTTACCCTCACGCATTTTTGCGACAAGCTGGTAAGCCTTATCGATTTTGTTGTATTCGTGATAGCTGGTCATCGGTGTCTTAATCTCGAAATGGTTGAGCAGCCGGATGGAGTTTCTCGTATCCTCTGCTGCGATCAGATCCACTTCTTTGAGTGTCCGCAGTACACGGTATGTAATATCCTCAAGATTGCCGATCGGGGTGGCACACAGATAGAGTGTGCCGGTTTTATGTTGTTCCATGGGAGTTCCTTCCTCTTCGTTTCTATACAGGCGATTGCGAAACAGGTACGAACGTTATGCGCTGCACCGGTTTCGCAATTGCCTGTATTTAAGAATAGGATGAAACTATCATACTTGTCAAGTCGCAAAATTATAACTGACTCCGCACCGCACACCGGGCAATGCAATCATTAATCGAATACTCCCTTTCCCATTGAAAAATATCGTGCTAAAATATATCTGGAAGTAAGAAAAGAGGATTTCATTTATGCACGATAACACACAGCATTTATATAACAATTTGGACTTACGAAAGCTGCTGATCCCGATTATTGTGGAACAACTGCTTTCTTCTTTAATGGGGACCGCCGATACCATGATGGTCAGCAATGTCGGCTCTGCCGCAATTTCTGCCGTTTCCCTGGTGGATTCCATCAATATTCTTGTCATTCAGGCACTGTCTGCCTTATCTGCCGGGGGCGCGATCCTGTGCTCCCAGTATCTCGGCAGCCAGAACAAAAAAAATGCCAACCGTTCTGCTCGGCAGGTTTTGTTTGTCATGGTCATTCTGTCTGTAACTTTATCCGTTTTCTGTCTGATATTCCGTGATCCGCTGCTTCATGTAATCTTTGGGAAAGTAGAACGCGATGTCATGACCAATTCCCGGATTTATTTCTTCTTTACTCTGTTATCGTTTCCGTTTATCGGACTGTACGATGCCGGTGCTTCGATTATGCGCTCCCAGAACAACAGCCGCAATCCGATGATCATCTCGGTTATTTCCAATTTTATGAACATTGGCGGAAATGCGATTTTGATCTTTGTACTTGGCATGGGCGTCGAAGGTGCGGCGATATCCACTCTGGTATCACGTATTTTCTGTGCCATCGTCGTTATCTGGCAGCTGCGTAATGACAATGCCCCGATCTGTATCCGCAATTATTTTTCCATCCGCCCCGACTGGTATCTGATTAAAAAAATTCTGTTTATCGGAATTCCGTCCGGTATTGAAAACAGTATGTTCCAGTTCGGTAAACTTGCCATCCAGTCTACGGTTTCCACACTTGGAACCGTAGCGATTGCCGCGCAGGCAATGACCAATATTCTGGAAAACTTAAACGGTATTGCTGCCATAGGTATCGGAATCGGACTGATGACCGTGGTCGGTCAGTGCCTGGGTGCAGGGCGCAAAGATGAAGCCATCTATTATATTAAGAAATTGTCCTGGCTGTCAGAGGCAGTCATCATCGCAAGCTGCCTGCTCGTTTTTGCACTGACCAAACCGATTACCATGCTTGCCGGAATGGAACCTGCCAGCGCGAAACTGTGCTTTTTCATGATAAGCTTCATCACAATCGCAAAGCCAGTTTCCTGGGTACTTTCCTTTATCCCACCCTATGGCATGCGCGCTGCAGGTGACGTAAAATTCTCCATGATTACCTCCTGCTGCACCATGTGGCTGTGCCGGGTAAGCCTGTGCATTTATCTCTGCCGGGTATGGGGATTCGGCCCGATTGCTGTCTGGATCGGTATGTTTTCCGACTGGACGCTGCGCGCGATCATTTTCTCCATCCGTTTCCACTCCCGGAAATGGTTAAATCATCGCGTCATTGAAAAATGATGATATTCCGTTTTGTGATCTTCCTTTGCATATAGATCCAAAATATAATATAATGCCCAGTCCTGATCATTTGCCCATGGATCATAATATTCAGCCTGCTTTCCATTAATGGTCTTCGGATATACCATTGCACAGGAACCAAATCCTTCTTCATCGAACAAATTCAGGCATCCACGTATAGACGCTTCCCCTTTTTCGTCTATTTCCGTGTCTTTTAAGATCTTTGCATATGTTTTGTATACCTGGCCTGTCAGTACACTCCAGTAATGAGGGAAAGTATCTCCTAACATTCTTCTTTTTCCAAACCAATAGCCATCCCAATGTCTGATCGCAGTCTCAAACAAATAATAATCCGGCTGCCTTCCATTAAATAAAGACAATATTTCCATTTGTTTTTCCACCGCCTTCAAATATTTTTCGTTTCCAAATATCTTATATGCCTGTAATAAAATATTTGCTGCCGGTGCTACAATACTTTGCTCATAGTTGACTTCAGATGGAGGGTAATTGATTCCCATCTGGCAGATATTTTCCGCATGTTCCCGGAATAAATTTTTTAATTTTTCAATGTCACACCCCCATCTTTCGTTTTCGGAATCCGATTTTTCAATTTCCTCTAACACTTCCGCTATCTGAATTCCTATCGGATAAAATTTTTGTCCGCCTTCCTGATAAAATTTAAGATATGTTTTAACTGCATCCTCCAGATAAACCGGATTTACGCTCCATTTATATACCTCTGTCTGCAAGGTAGCAGCCCATGCATAATTATATAATCTGTGCCAGTCATTATTTCTTTGCATGTCATTATATACTGTGCCTGAATTTCTGTCATATAATTCACGATAAAAATAATCCAGATATTTTTTTAGGCTTTCTTCTAATAACGGATCATCATCCAACTGTAAATACCGGGCAATAAGCACCGCCATTCCCATGCGCTCACGTCCTCCATTATGATCATGAACTAAATGACTGTAATATTGACGATCGCTCTCTTTATCATAAATTAGATAGCATCCATCCAATGCATCCCCTTTTTTATGATACTGCTGTTTTTCCGCAATAAAATGACATCTTTTCTTCAACAACTGTTTTACAGATGAAACTACATAAAATCGTGCTTTTAAAGTTTTGTTTCCTGTTTGCACCGCAATATTCTGTTCTCCGGTTTCTTCTGCCGTATATTCACACAAAATTGATATTCCATCTGCCTGTTTTTCACAGGAAAACGGGATCTCTTTTTCATTTACCACTACGGAAATTTTATTTTCTTCAATCGGTTGTCCGTATTCAACTGTAAATTTTACTGTTTCCCCTTTATACCATGTACACTGCTTTGTATCCAGAAACGGAATCACTTTTCTCTGCAAAATTTTATCTTTAAATTCCTCCCTGGACTGAAACCAGAATAATTCCCAACTGATTTTCCCGGTTTCTCCCGGATTAAGTTTATCAATATCCGGATGTATGATAAAGTCACCACGGTCATTACTCAAATTTTCTTCATTACGCTGTATGCTATAGCCATTTAAAGCTCCCTCCAGCATCATCAGTCCCAAATGCGGCGGTTTTCCCCCCATACGCAATGCCATCACATACGCAGCATCTCCATTACAATACAAATGTGTATGGCATCTTTGTTTCAGACTGGTCGCTGCATCCTCATAGCTGTCATTAAATGTGGCATAAATTCCTATATCTGTATTTTGAAAAAACACAGGAAATGCAGTTTCATTCGTAAATTTGTACTCTTCGTTCAGATTCCCTTCCTCTGTAACAGTTCTTGTAACCTGAACTTTAATCCCTTCCGGCACAATTACAGTTCCCCATGCATGATCTCCTTCTATCCAGTTCATTTGATACGGATCATTTTTATTGCTGAGAAATATAAGCGTTCCATCTGAATTTTCTTTTATCAAAAACATATTATTTTTCATATGTACACCTCTGACTTAATTCTTATTATCCTTTCACAGATCCACTCATAACACCACCGATAATATATCTCTGCATAAACAGATAAAAAATCAACAATGGTAATGCCCCAAGAACAAGCATCTGGAATAAACTTGTCCAGTCTGTTGAAAACTGTCCGATATTTCTGTAGATTTCCTGTAATAAAACATCTTTTTCTCTTACCTGCAGGAAATATAACGGTCCCATGAAATCATTCCAAATTGTCAGGGAATTCAGTATTGTTACCGTTGCCACAATCGGTTTTAAAAGAGGAAATGTTATTTTCCAAAAAATACGAAAAGTTCCTGCGCCATCAATTTTTGCTGCTTCTTCCAGTTCTTCCGGAATCGTTGCAACAAAACTCCGGAACATAAATGTGGCAAATGGTATATTACATGCTATGTTAATAAAAATTACAGATGCCAGATGATTCATTAAACCAAGACTTCTTATCAATTTATATAATCCCAGAATTGACATCTGGTACGGAAATAACATTCCTGATAAAATCAATACAAAAACAATTTTTGAAATCTTTAACTCTCTTTTTCTGTGAAGCACATATCCCAGCATAGAAGACGTTATTATAATTCCGATAACAGAACACGCTGTAATGATAAATGTATTAAAAAAAGCTCTCGGAAACTGCATTTTTTCAAACGCTTCTTTATATCCGCTAAAACTGAAATGCGATGGTAAACCCATTGGTGATGCAGTCGCTTCTGCCGGTGTCTTAAATGTTGTTACCAGCAAATAATAAATGGGAATAATCACAATACATCCCAATACTACCAGTACTATATATTTTAACCATGTCTGATGTGCTGTCCTTTTTTTCATTGTCCCAATCTCCTTTCCCATTTTCCAAACAAACCAAGCAAAACAGCAGATAATAACATGCTGACAACCAGAAAGATAATTCCAAATGCGGAGGCATACCCATAATTACCATCAGAGAATCTTGAAAACATCATTAATAATATGGTATCTGTTTTATGTGCCGGTCCACCATTTGTCATTGCCAAAACTACATCAAAGACTTTTAATCCGGAAATCATTCCTGTTACAAGGTTAATCTTTATTGCCGGAGCCAGCCCCGGAATCGTTATATGCCAGAATTTTCTTAATGTATTCGCACCATCTATAGATGCAGCTTCATACAGGTCTTCACTGATGCTCTGCAGATTTCCCAGATAAATGACCATAGACCATCCAAACCACTGCCATACCTGCGTAAAGATGATACTTCCAAGAGCCAGCTTTCCGCTGCCCAGAAAGTTTACTGATTGCAGTCCAATTCCCCGGAGCAGCTGATTTACAAATCCGAAATCACTTGCCGATAAAATGTATTTCCATAAATATCCCACAACAAGCGTACTCAGTACCGCCGGGCAGAAAAATAACGCTCTGAAAAAATTTCTTCCTTTAAATTTCGTATTAAGTACAACAGCAATCGGTAATGAAATGATATTCTGTAACAATACCGTAAAAAATGCATATATCAATGAATTTTTTATGCCCTGAAAAACGGATGCATCCGAAAAAATTTTTTTATAGTTTTCAAATCCAGCAAATGTAATATCCGGAGAAAAATTTGTCCAGTTATAAAAACTATACCGAATTGTAAAAAACAGTGGCAGAATAAAAAATGTAACAAACACAATGACTGCCGGAAGTCCCATAATAAGATATGGAGATTCCTTTTTGATATTAATCTTATTTTTCAGCATTTTCTTCCTCCCAAATAAGCAGCCCTGCCTGTTATTGATCTACTTTTTCGTTACAGACAGGGCTTTTCCTTAATTTGAATCAATCCTTTTCATACTTTTCTATTGATAACGAATAGAATCTGCTTTACTGTCCAGATTGCTCAGGAAATCATCAATTGAACTTTCTCCGGATACGAGTCCCTGGATTTGGGAATTGATTTCATCAATCAGTGTCTGAGATGGCATATTTACGCTCCATCGATCCCAACAGCAGGCAATTCTTCCACTTTTAAGCACATCTTCCACATTTGCATATTCTTCCGGAAGTCCGGTTTTCACACCTTCTTTGTAAGTACTTCCACCAGGATTTGCATCAACAAATGCCTGTTGCACTTCTGTGCTGGCTAATGCCTCCAATACTTTTTCTGCCCCCTCTTCATTCTTCGTATTAGAATTAATTCCCCAGCTTGCAGCCGGTCCTCCAATCAGATACTCGGCTTCTTCTCCATCACCTAAAAATGGCATAACTCCAAAATTAATTTCTACCTTTTTGAAAATGTCATAATCCCATGGTCCGGTAATAAACATTGCTGCCTTTCCATTTGAAAATTCATTTCTTGCCTGTTCCGATGAAATTCCCACCATATCGGATGTAATGTATCCATCATCTACCATTTTCATCCAACTTTCCACGTAAGGATTCAAAACTCCGCTCATCTTTTCTTTTCCTTCGGCAAAGTTTACATCAAACGTTTTTCCTTCTTCCGTCACCTCATAAAAATTGCTCTCAAGGAATCCGGTGAACGCATGCAATCCATTATCTCCATCTGCCAGTCCCATTGCAATTGGCTTTATTCCTTCACCTTTCAGCTTGTC
>OHMY01000944.1_pt1 | contig 11276 bp, 8 predicted proteins | sample 1569381 | NCBI WGS metagenome assembly OHMY01 (sample SAMEA3879528, study PRJEB24766) | human gut metagenome | biome: human-associated habitat; feature: feces | place: USA | collected 1985/1987
TAGATTTACATATAACTATAAAAAAACGGCCACCCCTAAAAAGAGGCGGCCGTAATTATTCTTAATGAAAGAACCTACTCTTTGACAATCCTTGTAACTTCCAAATCAAAGATCAAAGTCGTATAAGGCTTTATTATGACACTTCCCGAAGCACTCCTTCCAGCCGAACCGTATCCCATCTGTTGAGGAATCCAAATCTCCCAACGATCTCCTGGGTGCATATTCTGTAACGCTGTAGCAAAACCATCTACCATCTCAGAAACAGTAAGCTCGGCAGGGGCACCTGCCTCAAACGATTTATCATCAAAAACCGTTCCATCAATAAACGTCCCTTTATAATAACATTCCACCTTGCTCGTATAATAAATCGGCTCCTTACTCTCTCCTGTCTTCAAGACCTTGTAAAGGATAAATCCGGCATTACTTTGAGAACTCAATTGCTCGAAACCCGGAACCAGCATCTGGGCTTGAAAAGCCTCCTCATTCTGGACCTTCCAAACCTCATCCACCTCTAGTGCCTCATCATCATCCCCACAAGAGGTGATCATGAGCACGCAAAACAACATCAACGCGATATGCCAGTACTTCTTCATTCGTTTACTCTATTACCTTTTTCAATAAATTCTTCATGCTCACCTTCTCCGTAATAATATCGTGAAGCTTATCGATGCTTACGCGCTCTTGCTCCATCGTGTCACGGAAACGGATCGTTACGCAATTATCCTTCAAGGTGTCATGGTCTACCGTAATACAATACGGGGTACCGATCGCATCTTGACGGCGATAACGCTTACCAATAGAATCCTTCTCGTCGTATTGGCAACGGAAGTCGAAACGCAACATATTTATAATCTCCTCAGCTTTCTCGGGCAGGCCATCTTTCTTCACCAATGGCAATACGGCCAACTTGATCGGAGCCAAGGCTGCGGGCAACTTCAATACCACACGGCTCTCGCCATTCGCCAACGTCTCCTCGCAGTAAGAACCCGCCATGATGCTCAAGAACACACGGTCTACACCGATCGAGGTCTCGATTACATACGGAGTATAGCTCTGGTTCAGTTCAGGGTCGAAATACTGGATTTTCTTGCCGGAAAACTTTTCGTGCTGGCTCAAGTCGAAATTCGTACGGCTATGTATACCCTCCACTTCCTTGAATCCGAACGGCATCTCGAACTCGATATCCGTAGCGGCGTTAGCGTAGTGAGCCAACTTCTCATGATCGTGATAACGATACTTCTGATCTCCCAAGCCAAGAGCTTGATGCCATTTTAAGCGAGTAGACTTCCATTTCTTGAACCACTCGATCTCCTCACCCGGACGAACGAAGAATTGCATCTCCATTTGCTCGAACTCGCGCATACGGAAAATAAACTGACGGGCCACGATTTCGTTGCGGAACGCCTTGCCGATCTGGGCGATACCGAACGGGATCTTCATACGGCCAGTCTTCTGCACATTCAAGAAGTTCACGAAAATACCTTGAGCCGTCTCCGGACGAAGATAAATCTTAGTCGCTCCATCAGCGGTAGAACCCATATCCGTAGAGAACATCAAGTTAAACTGGCGAACCTCCGTCCAGTTACGAGTTCCGGAAATCGGGCAAACGATCTCGCAATCCAAGATCAATTGGCGAAGATCCTCGAAGTTAGACTCGTTCATCGCCTTACTATAACGCTCATGAATCTCATTCCATTTCGCTTGATGCTCCAATACACGAGGATTCGTCTCACGGAATTTAGCCTCATCGAAAGCGTCACCGAATTTCTTTGCGGCTTTCGCCACTTCCTTATTTATTTTCTCCTCGATCTTGCCCAAATGGTCCTCGATCAAAACGTCCGCACGGTAACGTTTCTTCGAGTCCTTGTTATCGATCAACGGATCATTAAAAGCGTCAACATGGCCGGAAGCTTTCCAGATAGTAGGGTGCATAAAAATAGCGGAATCAATACCCACTACATTCTCATGCAGCAAAGTCATGCTATCCCACCAATATTTCTTTATATTATTCTTTAACTCAACACCATACTGGCCATAATCGTATACCGCTCCCAAACCGTCATAAATCTCTGAGGAGGGAAATACGAAACCATACTCCTTACAGTGTGAAACTAATTTCTTAAATACATCTTCTTGTGCCATAATCTAATAATTTGCCAATTTTGTTAATATGCCAATGTGCCAATGATAAGTCCATCGGAGACCCGCCTGAGTGACACATTAGCACATGGTCTCCTTTATGCGGCTACAAAGTAAATGATTTTTTCCGTAACTATAGAAAGTTTTGTATATTTACGACGTAAATCGTTAGTGTTTGCGCAAACAGTATAATTTAAACAAGATAATACCATGAAATCAGAAGAAATCTCACGCCGCTCGTTCCTTAAGCGAGCGCTAGCCTTATCGGCAGTATCAGCCATCCCGTCGTTCTGGACACCCGCCCACGGACGTGTTCTACCTACTTCCCCGCTAATCAGCGCTAATGACCGGGTAAATATAGCGTTCATCGGCATCGGACAACGAGGGGGCGAGATCGCCAAGGAATTGTATAACACAGGTCTGTGTAACGTGGTAGCTCTCTGCGACGTGGACATGGGAGCCCCTCACACGCAAGAGATTATCAACATGTTCCCGAAAGCGGCCCGTTTTCAGGACTTCCGCACGATGTTCGACCGGATGGCGGACAAGATCGATGCCGTAAGCGTAGGCGTGCCGGATCATTCCCACTTCCCGATCACGATCGAGGCGATGGCGCACGGCAAACATGTATATGTAGAGAAACCGATGGCCCGCACGTTCCAAGAAATAGAGATCATGATGCGTGGAGCGAAGAAATACGGCGTTGTCACCCAAATGGGTAACCAAGGACATTCCGAGGCGAACTATTTCCAATTCAAGGCATGGAAAGAGGCCGGTATTATCAAGGATGTTACCGCCATTACCGCCCATATGAATAATCCGCGTCGCTGGCACGGATGGAACCCGAATATTAGGCATATGCCTATGGGAGAACCGGTTCCCGAGACGATGGATTGGGACACATGGATCGGCGTAGCTCAATATCATGATTACAACCATGACTACCATTTGGGACAATGGCGTTGTTGGTACGACTTCGGAATGGGTGTCTTAGGAGACTGGGGAGCGCATATTTTGGATACGGCACATGAATTCCTAGATTTAGGATTGCCTACAGAAATAAATCCGCTTTATTTGAAAGACCATAACCCGTTCTTCTTCCCGATGTCATCCACCCTTCTGTTTAAATTCCCGGAAAGAGGGAATATGCCGGCCGTGGATATCACTTGGTACGATGGACTGGACAATATCCCCGCCGTACCGGAAGGTTATGGTGTCTCGGAGCTCGACCCGAATATCCCGACCGTAGCCGGAGGGAAGATACAACCGGCGAAGTTGAACCCGGGCAAGGAAATCTACTCGAAAGAATTAACCTTCAAGGGTGGTTCTCATGGAAGTACCTTATCTATCATCCCGGATGAGAAAGCGAAAGAGATGGAATCCCGCTTACCGGAAGTGCCGAAAAGCCCGTCTAACCATTTCGCGAACTTCCTGTTAAGCTGTATGGGTAAGGAGAAAACCCGCTCACCGTTCTCGATCGCCGGCCCATTAAGTCAGGTATTCTGTCTCGGCGTATTAAGCCAGCGCTTGAACCGCAAGCTCGTCTTCGATCGTGACACGAAACAGATCACGAACGATCCGGAAGCGAATAAGATGCTGTGTGGTTTGCCGCCTCGCAAAGGATGGGAACAATATTATACCATTTAATTGAAACATGGAGAATTGAAAGTTATTCGTTCATCGCTTTAACTTTCAATTCTCCCATATAATTTACAAGCCCATTTGCTACAACATCTACAACTATCCCTGCAATCATCTGGTCTTAGGATACTTAATCCATGGTGGTAGATAAAAAACATCTACAATTATCTGGCTCTATCTACCACTATTTACTGCCATTTACCACTTTTCCATCACCTAACACAACGCTTCTCCACACTCACCATATAGCATTATCCGATCTCCTTTCAACACGGATAAAATATTAACATCTAGCCATTTGTAGTTTTTTAACCTAAAAAACAAAAGTTTTATTATAGGAAAACAAAAGTTTAATAAGCGGAAAACTTTTGTTTCTCTATAGGGAAACTAAAGTTTCCTCAGTATGAAACTTTTGTTACCTCTAAGAGAAATGTCTTTTGCTTTTAATCCCGACGCTACGCTCTGCATTTTTTGTTATATTTATGGCAAATATAGAAAACCATAAGAACTAAAAGAATTTTCAAATTACCGAAGGAAAAGTACAAGGAGTGAGAACAACTACGGAAGGGGTCTTATTGTATAAGGGTATTTCATGAAGACCGGAAATCCGAACGAACAAGGATTGGACGAATAGGCACCCTATACGAAGGAAAAAACATTCGTGATGACATTCCATATCGAATAAAGTCATCACGAACGCCTTCAAATATACTCATAGGACTCCGAGAAACTCGACTGGGAGCTAGAAGAAGCCAATTCTTCAGAGACTAATTGATGCAGATTGCCATTCTGATCATAGGACTTCGTGATCCGACGAAGCTCTATGGGTTTCTTCTCTGTCGGGAGAGAAGTATAAACCATGATCTCCATGTTCAATCCGTTCTCATTGCGGTACTCGCTATATCGGAGAACCTCGGACGTTTCGGGATCACGAATCGTTTCTTTTGTCAACAACCCTGTCTCATCGTACTCATAGTCCGTATAAGTAAGCTTCCGGCCGAGTTCGTCGTACTCAACTTTCCGTTCCAGAAGATTATTCTTATAAGAAAAGACTGTCACCTTGCTCTTGCCAATAACCGGATATTCAGTAATCCCCTTTATTTTCCGGCCTTGTTCATCATACTTATAATGAAGCGTAGACAAATTATGATACGTCTAATCTAGGTTTCTGTTGAAGTAAACTTCTTACGCCAAAAGACACCGAATATTCGTCAGATTCGTATCCTATGAGTGATTTGCCGTTAAAGCTTGAACTTATACCCAACCGTCAGACTCATCGTATTGTAATTGGCACCGACACTTCTTACTTCATACAGAGAGAAATTATCGCCATCGATCTTATAGTTACCGCCCTCATCACCTAGAGAGAGATCATACCCCAGATTCATCACCCAGTTATTCACCTCTATACCAAAAGAAGTTGTCAATCCCCAATCAAAAGAATTCACGTCTCGAAATGGATGATCGGCGTTTTCAGCCTCATCATATCCCGAATGGCCATAACCATAACTATACCCTAGGCCAGTAGATTTGACATATTTACCAAGCGCCTGCGGCTCCTTCGAATACCCCATCGTAAACGAAGATCCCCAATTCGTATCATTCTTGACAGATACACCGGCATACATACCGACCGCTAAATGCATACGTACCTCTTTCGACACTTTCCATGAGAAATCAGCCATCACGGGCAATTGCAAAAAATGTTGCGTGATACCACCGGTCATCATCTCTTTCAAGACATACGTGGCAGACTCCGTCGTTCTCGGATAATCTCCCAACGAATACCCTCTATTCGCATAATATAAACCGGATTTCAGTCCAATCCATCCCGGTTCAAACTGGTAAGATACACCAACGCCTACCTTAACCCCCGCACGCCAGCTAGATCCCATTCCAACACGATTAACCGCGGCAAATCCACCCTCCGGAGTAATCCCCCAGCGTGATTGAGCGCTCACCATCAAGCCGCTCAAAGCGCATAACACAAATAAAATCAGCTTCTTCATATCATATTCTTTTATATGTAAATATCAATTGTTATTGATAAGACAAAAGATTCTGAAAAACCCCTACCACCTAAATATTTATTTTATAAAATCTCTTTATTTAACGCAAACTCACTCTCGTAAAAGCCTCATTCTTATAAAAACTGCCGAATATTTGCTATATTTACACCCTGTTAGCAATTTGGCGTAATAGCGTTGTGTAGAAAGAACTGGATTTTATGAGACCGGAAGATAAAGAAGACGATTATATCGAGGATAAGGAAAACGAGGAAATTGAGGATATAAATAGTGATACCCAAGATAACGAGACTACGGAGGAAGAGGCGAATACCCATTCCGACTATAAAGTCCCGGGGAAAGGGGATACACGTGTCACGACCTATCATTTCCGCATATCAACGATGGACTGAAACCCGTACAACGACGTATCCTGCACTCCATGAGGAGGTTGGATGACGGGCGGTATAACAAGGTTGCAAATATCGTAGGTCATACGATGCAGTTCCACCCTCACGGAGACGCCTCTATCGGAGATGCCTTGGTGCAATTGGGACAAAAGGATCTGTTGATCGATTGCCAAGGAAACTGGGGTAATATCCTGACGGGAGACGGAGCCGCCGCTCCTCGTTATATAGAGGCTCGCCTTTCCAAGTTTGCCTTGGAGACCGTATTCAATCCCAAGACAACCCTTTGGCAGCTTTCTTACGACGGGCGTAATAAGGAACCGGTTACCTTACCGGTAAAATTCCCTTTATTGCTGGCACAGGGCGTGGAAGGTATCGCCGTAGGCCTGTCTTCCAAGATACTCCCTCATAATTTCAATGAGTTATTAGATGCTTCCATCGCCTATCTACGGGGAGAGGAATTCGCGTTATATCCGGATTTCCAGACAGGAGGCTCTATCGACATAGCCAAATATAATGATGGAGAACGGGGTGGATCGGTGAAAGTCCGTGCGAAAATCGGCAAGCTCGATAATAAGACATTGGTGATCTCGGAGATCCCGTATGGAAAAACAACCTCTACCGTGATCGAGTCCATCCTAAAAGCGAACGATAAAGGAAAGATCAAGATCAAGAAGGTAGACGATAATACCGCCAAGGATGTAGAGATCTTGGTGCATCTCGCTCCGGGGGTCTCTTCAGACAAGACCATCGATGCTTTATACGCCTTTACGGATTGTGAGATCAGTATCTCCCCAAACTGTTGCGTGATCAAGGAGGACAAGCCGCATTTCCTTACGGTCAGCGATGTGCTTCGCCACTCTACGGATCGTACGCTGGAGCTGTTACGGGAAGAGCTCAAGATCCAGAAACAAGAGCAGGAGGAGGCCCTGTTCTTCGCCTCCCTTGAAAAGATATTTATCGAGGAACGTATTTATAAAGACCCGGAGTTCGAGAACGCCAAGAACATGGACGAGGCGATATCCCATATCGACCTTCGTTTAGAGCCGTTCAAGCCCCGATTTATCCGTGAGGTTACCCGGGACGATATCCTGAAACTCATGGAGATCAAGATGGGACGTATCTTAAAGTTCAACTCCGACAAGAGTAACGAGTTCATTGCCCAGACCTTGGAACAAATCGCCAAGATCAACGATAAGCTGGAACATATCGTCGACTATACCATCGATTGGTTTACCATGCTGAAAGAGAAATACGGCAAGGCTTACCCTCGCCATACCGTGATACGCAATTTCGACACGATCGAGGCGACCAAGGTCGTAGAGGCGAACGAGAAATTGTATATCAACCGTCAAGAAGGTTTCATCGGCATGGGACTGAAAAAGGACGAGTTCATATGTAACTGCTCGGATATAGACGATGTCATTATCTTCTATCGCAACGGTACTTATAAGATCGTCAAGGTAGCGGATAAGATCTTTATCGGTAAGGATATTCTATATGTCAACGTATTTAAGCGTAACGACAACCGGACGATTTACAACGTCATATACCGGGACGGTAAGTTCGGATATAATTACATCAAACGCTTCGCCGTCACAGGCGCTACACGCGATCGGGAATACGACCTGACCAAAGGTACGGAAAACTCCCGTGTCCTTTACTTCAGTGCAAACCCGAACGGAGAGGCGGAGACCGTCAAGGTAATCCTGAAACCCAAACCCCGGCAGAAACTACTCGTCTTCGAAAAGAACTTCAGCGAGATAGCCATTAAGGGACGGGGTTCTCAAGGTAATATCCTGACGAAAGCGGAAGTGCACAAGATCAGCCTCAAGCAGAAAGGCTCTTCCACCTTGGGAGGCCGGGAAGTATGGTTCGACTGGGACGTACTCCGGTTAAATTACGATGGACGGGGAGAAGAGCTAGGCGAGTTCCATAGCAACGATCAGATATTGGTGATCCTGCCGAACGGCGATTTCTACGTCACGAATTTTGACCTTAGCAATCACTACGAGTCCAATATCATGGTCATCGAGAAATACCAGCCGAGCAAGATATGGACTGCCGTATTATACGACGCGGATCAGAAATATTATTATATCAAACGATTCCTGCTGGAGGTAAACACCCGGAAGCAGAATTTCCTAGGAGAGAATCCGAAGAACCGCTTGATGTTGCTTACGGATGAGGTCTATCCTCGTATCGAGGTGATCTTCGGAGGCCACGACGCCTTCCGGGAGGCTCTCATCCTCGATGCCGACGAATTTATCGCGGTGAAAGGCTTCAAAGCCAAAGGTAAACGAATCTCTACATTTGAGGTCGAGACAATCAATGAGCTGGAACCGAATCGCTTCGTCCCTTCCGAAAACGCATCGGAATCAGACGATACCGAAGGCAATGAGGAGGGAAACGACACTGACGACGGGCAGAGTACCACGGATATTATCGATGAAATTACGGGACAGATGAAATTGTTTGACGAATAACCTATGAAAGCTATCACCTGTTTGATTGGTTTGTTCCTGCTGTTTCTCGCGTCACCGGCCAAGGCCCAGTCCGATGGAGACGAGATCCCTTGGTCTATCAACAGCGGGACCATGGTCGGTATAGGAAGCTACAACCTAATGGACACCTATTTATCTCCCAGCATGGAAGATAAGAAATATACAGGCCCCGGATTACGGGTAATGAATGAACGGATGAAGAGGGTCCGACTGGCAAACTATCGGGTATCCAGACAGCAAATCATAAGCGTCGATCTGGCTAGCACGGATAATGCTGCCTCTACCGCTACGGATTTCGCGGGCTTTATCGATTATACGTTGGGTTACTATTATCATTTGCCCACGGTATTGCCGGATTTAAAGCTTCTGGCGGGTGGTGCCGTGCATGGCATGGGTGGTTTTATATACAATACCCGCAACGGAAATAACCCGGCCTCGGCGAAAGCGGATATCGATTTGAACATCTCCGCCATGGCGATCTATAAGTTACGCGTCAAGGAATATCCTATGACGCTGCGCTACCAGTTCACGATCCCCTTTGCCGGTGTTTTATTCTCCCCCCATTACGGGCAATCGTATTACGAGATCTTCAACCTAGGGAATGCTTCGGGAGTGGTGCAATTCAATTCCTTCCATAATAAATTCGCCATGAAGAACTTTTTCACGGTAGATTTCCCGGTTTGTAATTTTACGATACGGGCAGGTTACCTAAACAGCTCTTACCGTACAGATGTCAATGGGATACAGTCTCATATAATCTCTCACTCTTTTATGATCGGCCTCGTGAAAGAATTTATCTCTTTCGGAGGAAAACGCCTAAAGAATACCCAGCGGTTCAGAAGCGCTTATTATTAAAAGGAAATCAAATGAAACGATACCTTATATATATATGTATATCTCTCGGATTCCTGTTTACCGGATGTGAGAAATCGGACGAATACGTGGCCTCCCCACAGGAGAACTTTGAGGCGCTTTGGAAAATATTGGATGAGAATTACTGCTTCTTCGAATACAAGGACATTGATTGGAACGAGGTTCACGACCGTTATAAGACGCAGATAAGCGATACGATGAACCAATACGTCCTATTTGACGTATTAGGCGATATGCTAAACGAGCTGAAAGACGGGCATACCAATTTGATATCCACCTTCAATATGTCCCGCTATTGGGATTGGTATCTCGATTATCCGGATAATTTCGACTCGGACATACAAGAGAATTATCTCGGAAGGAACTACTCGATCGCCGGAGGACTTAAATACACGACATTGAGTGACGGGCAGATCGGGTATATTTACTACGGTAGCTTTTCCAGTTCGGCCGGCGAAAGCGGTTTGGATCACATATTCTATCAATTCAAGGATTGCAAAGGTTTGATCTTCGATATCCGGGATAATGGCGGTGGCATGTTATCAAACGCCGATCGCATCGCTTCCCGTTTCTTGGAGGAAAAGATACTGACCGGCTATATCCAACATAAGACGGGTAAAGGGCACGATGACTTTTCCGAACCTTATCCCCTTTATCTCTCACCTTCCGAGCGTATCCGCTGGTTACGCCCTGTCGTGGTCTTAACGAATCGTCATTGCTACAGCGCCGCCAACGATTTCGTGCAGAAAGTACGCATGATGCCTTATGTAACGACGATGGGAGATCGCACCGGAGGCGGTAGTGGCTTCCCCTTTAACTCCGAGTTGCCCAACGGCTGGGGTGTCCGTTTCTCCGCGTCTCCCATGCTAGATGTAAACAAACAGCATACGGAATTCGGTATCGATCCTACATATAAGGTTTCTATGACCCAAGAAGATATCGAGAAAGGTAAAGATACGATTATCGAGGCGGCGATCACCCACCTCTTGTCCGAGACCGAGAAGAAATAAGGTTTCGCTAAAAAAACAACGCAAATATTTGCAAGTTTATAAAAAAGCATTACCTTTGCACACGATTCCAATGCGGCTGTGGTGTAATTGGTAGCCACGTCAGACTTAGGATCTGATGCTTCACGGCGTGGGGGTTCGAGTCCCTTCAGCCGCACAAAAGAGTTTGTTCGATTGAGAGCAAGCTCTTTTTTTATTTGTCGGATGTTCCTATCTTTGTGTCCTTGTCAAAATAATGAATAAGATGAAATATACCGGAATATATATCCTGTTGACGGTGCTGTTGTTACTTGCCGCATGTACCGGAAAGCTGACGGAAGGAAAGGTGGTGACGGTGACGATAGAGCCGCAACGTTTCTTTGCTGAAAGGATTGCAGGAGATAAGTTTGTTGTCCATTGTGTAGTTCCATCCGGGCAGAGTCCGGAAACGTATGATCCTACTCCGAAGCAAATGGTGCAGATCGGACAGAGTGAAGCGTATTTGCAAATCGGTTATATTGGCTTCGAGCAGGTATGGATGCAGAAGATTCGCGAGAATAATCCCGATTTGAAGATATTCGATGTCTCGAAGGGCATGCAGTTTGTAAAAGAAACGGAAGAAGGGGAGCACCGGCATGAGGGGCATGAAGCGGATGACGGACATCATCATCACCATGCGGGTGGTATCGATCCGCATATATGGAGTTCCATCGAAGGGGC
>OHMY01000947.1_pt1 | contig 11229 bp, 9 predicted proteins | sample 1569381 | NCBI WGS metagenome assembly OHMY01 (sample SAMEA3879528, study PRJEB24766) | human gut metagenome | biome: human-associated habitat; feature: feces | place: USA | collected 1985/1987
GCCCATCGTGGCCGAGGATCTGGGCGAGATGTTTGACTCGGTCCGTGAGCTGCTTGCGGAGAGCAGCTTCCCCGGCATGAAGGTGCTGGAATTTGCCTTTGACTCCCGGGACACCGGCAGCGCCAGCGACTATCTGCCCCACAACTACCCTGTGAACAGTGTCGCTTATACCGGCACCCACGACAACGAGACGCTGGTATCGTGGTATCAGACTGTCACCGATGCCGAGCGCGCCATGGTGCGGGACTATCTGTACGACTACGCCACCCCGGAAGAGCAGCTCTATAAAAGCATGATCGCACTGATCCTGCGCAGCGCAGCGGCGACCTGCATCATTCCCATGCAGGACTGGCTGGGGCTGGACAACTCTGCCCGCATCAACAAGCCCTCCACCGTAGGGCAAAACTGGCGCTGGCGGCTGAAAAAGACCCAGCTGACAAAGAAGCTTCAAAAGGAGATCTGCCAGCTGACCACCCGATACGGGCGGAAGAACTGGGAGTGACTGTACTAACTGAGCATCTTTCTACGCAATGTCTGTTGTTCTGATCAATCCAACTCCAGATCCTCAAAGCCGGTGATCGTTTCAAACCGACGGGTGCGCACCTCCATCATCTCGCTGATGAGTTCGGCGGGAAGGGCGAGTGCTTCGGCCATCCGAAGCAGAGTGCTGACATCAGATGCGGTGAGCAGGTCTGTGCGGCAGAGGAAGCGGAACAGCTCTGCGTAAGCCTGTTGAGGCGGGCAGGGCATGAACTGCGCGGCATGGTCAAAATACTGTACCAAAACGGAGCAGTACCACTGGCGGTCGGCGGGGAAAAGCCCTGCAGAGGCTTCCAGCCGGGCCAGCGCCATGCGAGCTGAAAAATCCAGCCGGAACGCGTCCCGGGCCAGTTGGTCAAAGTAAGGCATCGGCTGGGTGAAGAACAGCACCGGTACCCGCAGGATGGCTCCGAATTTGGCATCGCCTGCCAGAATTTTATCCCGGGCCACGGGTAGACCCAGCCGCGCCGCTACATGGCCGGAAACATCGGCCTTTTCCAGCCAGAGCAGTGCGGCAGTGTGGTCAAATGCAGACACAGCCACAGTGACAGTACGGCTCCAATTTTCACACCCAGCATCCCGGGCGGTCAGGGTCGCCAGACCGGAACTGTTGAAGCTGTGAGCGCCCAGCATTTTAAGCTGTGGAGGCAGCGTCAGCTGTTTCAGGGCATGACACCCGGCAAACGTGCCCACATCCGGCATGACCTGATCCGTGGGGCGGGGCAGATAGCCCAGAGCCTGCAGCTGCTCTGGCAGATGGACGCTGGTAAGGCGGCTGCAGTCACCGAATACACCGGCAGGCAGGGCGGAAATGGCATCCGGCAGGGTGATGGAAGTCAGATTTGTGCAGTGGTAGAACGCGTAGGGACCAATGTGAGTGATGCTGTCCGGCAGTGTGACGGAAGTCGGCCCGCCTTCGTCCAGCGTTTCGGTGGTAACCGCGCGGCCCATTCGCATACAAAATATGCTGAAACTGATAGGGGATTGCCCGAACTGCGCAAAGCAGCTCTCATCCAGATGGCTGGCAGCAAAGGCGGTAGCTGCAATGGCGGTGACAGTGCGGCCTTCTACAGTGTCGGGTACCACAGCAGGCCGTGCCAGCCGGGGCCAGCGCACCAGCGCCAGAGAGCCGTCCGGCAGAGGGGCAAAATCGGCTGTCAGGGGCAGGGCATCGGTGTCGGCCTCTTCGTTCAGATGGCCGAGTCGTGCAAACTCTGCACTCATGTCGGGAGCATCGCCGCCCCAATCATCCTCGTCGTCCTCTTCCTGCAAGAGAGCTGCCAGCGCGGCTCCGGGCAGGGAGGAGGCCTTTTTTGTTTCCGGGGCGGGGGGTGTACAGCGGCCGCCCAGCGTTCCGGCGTTGGTTACTTCAAATTGCAGCAGTTCCATTTTACACCAGTCCTGTCAGATCGATCTGGTGCAGCAGCTGCTCCGACTGCCGGTGCAGCAGCAGATCCCGGCTGGCTGCAAAGTAATCGGTGCTGAGAAACTGCCCCAGAAATGCGGTGGCTACGGGGGCTACGGTCAGATCATTTACCGCCATGCTCAGCTCCGTTCCCTTACCGAAGGCTTCCTGCAAAAAACGGAGCAGATTTGCCGTGTGCCGATAAGACAGTAATTTGAGAAAACTACAAAATCGGCATCTGCTAAGCAGGATTGGACAACAAAACAGGCGGCACTCAGCTTCGGTTGGGTGCTGCCTGTTTTTGTACATCTAAGGGTTGAAAATCACCGACTTTCTGCTCTGTAAAGCAAGGATAGTAAAAAGGGTGAAATAGTTATCGCTCTTATGCAGTTCCTTTGTGAAACAGCGAATCGCTGTATAAGGTATACGGTTCGCTGGGAAGTGCGCATATTTGCGGTCGTGCAAAATACCCCACAAAACCGTAAAGTCGATAGAGGGGTATTTCGATGCAGAGTATGTTCGACACTGAGAAAACTGAAAATCAGCTTATATTCGTAGAAAAGTTATATTTTAGGGCGATAAATTCTGGGTATTGTATTGAAAACAGAGCTATCCTTGTGATATAATGTGTGTACACACTTTCGAGGAGGTGCAGCATGGCTATACCAAAGCTGAAAAAGCAGGATGTTATTGATGCCCTGAAATTTATCGACGAGAACGGAGTTCCCGAACATAATACAAGCGTAAAATATGTACTTGTGTCTGAGGATGGGAAAAAATATCCGCCGAAGTATGTGGTAGCCGTTGCTGACCATTTGGCAAACAGCACGGATATTTCGACAGAATCCTTTAACAGCGTTGACGCAAAGAACTATCTGGAAAGTCTGGGCTTCTCCATCGAGGCTAAGCAGCAAGAAAAATTTGAGTTATCTATTACTGCCGAAAGCGTCGAGTCAACAGATGAACGCTTTACAATGAATAATCTGAGCCTCGGTGATAACTATAAGCCGCTGGATGCCTGTTTCAAGAGGGCAAATGAAGACGTAATCAAGCGAGCCTACAGCAAAGGCGAAAGAAGAAATTCCAATCAAACCTTGCCCCGCATTGCCTGTCAGGTGTTCGAGAAGCAGCTTGCTGCATTATCGGTTGAGGACAAGGAGAACTTCCCTGTCTGCAAATATAACCCGGACAGCGACGTAATCAGAGGTATTTATGCGAGTGTTGACGATTTCAAGAAGCACCGCAACACAATAGAGTACCTGACATACGGCTATGACAACGGACGGCAGTTTGTTATCTATTGCTGGAATATCTTCTCTACGATTATCTTCGTTCAGGAATGTTTGAAGCGTTTCGGTGAATCGGGAGATCAGTTTATTTTGACATACCGCGAAAAAGATGAGAAGGAAACCGCAGCGGCAGAAGCGGAGGCTGCTGTTCAGGAAGAGCTTGTTCAACAGTTCAAGGGATACCGAAATCCGTTTTCTTCCATGCTGATTGAATCAAAAAATCTGATTTTCAGAGGTGCGCCCGGTACCGGAAAATCTTATCTTGCCAAAGAAATCGCTGCGGACATCATCAGCAATGGGTACTTTGACGATTACACACTTCTTACTGACGAGCAGAAAAAACAGGTTGAGTTCGTTCAGTTCCATCCGAGTTATGACTACTCTGATTTTGTTGAAGGACTAAGACCGAAAATCAATGATGATGGGACAATGGGCTTTGAATTGCAGGATGGCATTTTCAAGAAGTTTGTTGCCCGTGCCAGAAAGAACTATGAGGACTCCCAAAAATCCAGAGAAACCGTAGAAAAGGAAGTCACGGTTCAAGAATCCATGACAGAGTTTTTCTCCGGCGTTGAGTTTGGCGTTGACACATTTAAGACGATCAATGGAAATGAATTTACCATTACCGGCGTGGATGACGGGCATATCCATATTTCTATTCCCAGAAACGCATCTGTCAACAGGCTTGCTCTGAGTTTGGATGAAGTTCGGAAGATGCTGGAATCCGGGCAGAAGTTTGAAAAAATAAAGGATATCACGTCCTTTTTCGGAAAGACGTTTGCTACGCAAGGATATTCCTATGACTTTGCCATCTATAAAGCAATCAAAGCAAAGAAAAGTACAATTTCAAAAGCAAAGGCAAAACAGGAGGAACTGAAAAAATACATATTCATCATAGACGAAATCAACCGCGGTGAAATTTCAAAGATTTTCGGTGAATTGTTCTTTGCAATAGATCCCGGTTATCGCGGTAAAGCCGGAGAGATCTCCACGCAGTATTCCAATCTGCACTCTGACCCCGGCGAAAAGCTCTATATTCCTGAAAATGTCTATATCATCGGCACCATGAACGATATTGACCGCTCTGTGGACAGCTTTGATTTTGCCATGCGTCGTCGCTTCCGATTCGTAGAACTCAGAGCGGATGAGCGCCTTGAGATGCTTGCGTCGCTGGAAAACGAGGCGTTGGAGGCTGAGGCAATCAGAAGGATGGCTGCGCTCAATAAGGCAATCGCAGAGGTCGAGGATCTGAATGAAAATTATCAGATCGGAGCGTCTTACTTCCTGAAGTTGAAAACACTTGATTTTGACCAACTTTGGACTGATTATTTGCAACCGCTCCTACAGGAATACATTCAGGGAATGTACGATGAGGAAGGAATTATGAATCGGTTCGCAAGGGCATACGGCTATCAGAAATCTGCCAGAGGTGATGCGAATGAAGCTGCTCAGGATCAAGGATAACTCCCAGCAGAAAAAAGATGCCTTTTCTCAAGTAGCGAGGCTGACAGGCAAAATTGCAGATAAAACATTGGAACAGCTTGAGCGTGAAGGTGTGTTCGTATTTCCTGAAACCGTAAAGGATGCAGAGGATATTACGCAAGATCAGATGATCCTCCAAAGCGTCAATGATACCTATCGCTCTGGTAATGTGATGGGCTTTCTTGGCTACGGTGATGAGCGGCTTGTGATCGCGTCCCGTTTTTGCGGAGAGGGTGAGGATTACTTTTTCCAGTATCTTTTAGACAAAGTTCTGGACTTTCCAAATATCGTAGATTTGGATGCAGATGCCAATCAAGACAATCGGCTGTTCAATTTCCTGCTGTTTCTGTTTCCGTATTACCTCAAAGCAGCGATGCGGAAGGGCTTGTTCAAAAAGTATATCCGCCACAGGTACAATGATGGAAATGTAAAGGGCACGATTGATATCGCAAGACATATAGAGAAGAACACCCCATTTGTAGGAAATGTTGCATACAGCCAGAGAGAGTTTTCCTACGATAACAGTCTGATGGAGCTGGTGCGGCATACCATAGAGTTTATCAAAAGAAAGCCTTACGGCAATAAACTTCTTATCAAAGTGAAAGACGAGGTAAAACTCGTTATAGATGCGACTCCGGGATATGAGCCGTATGACAGGCAGAAAATCATTGAACAGAATAAAAAGAATACCGTCCGCCACGCTTATTTCAGAGAGTATCTCGCATTACAAAGGTTGTGTCTCTTAATCCTCCGACACCAGAAACATCAAATTGGCACGGGAGCGAGGCAGATATACGGTATTCTGTTTGACGGTGCATGGCTGTGGGAGGAATATATTAACTTGTTCATTGAAGATATCTTCTACCACCCAATGAACAAGAGCGGCACAGGCGCTCAGAGACTGTTTGATGGAAATGTAGGCTTGATCTATCCCGATTTCATCAGCCGGAATAGCAAACCACGGATCATTGCTGACGCGAAGTATAAACCCCTTGACAACATTGGCAATCGAGATTATTTACAGGTGCTTGCCTATATGTTCCGGTTTGATGCAAAGGCTGGTTACTATCTCTATCCAGAAGCGAAAGGGTCTGACGATTTGAAATTGTGGTTGAACCGTGGTTTGACCTATGAGAAAAATGTTATGGCGCGTGACGACATCAGCGTTATCAAGCACGGCTTGAAAATTCCCATAGATGCGCAGAATTATTCAGAGTTTACAGCAAAGATGAAGGTTCAGGAGCAGGAATTTACAAGCGTATTCTATGCGTGATTTTGTAGGAGAACACAGAACTGCACATCAATAATCGATCGGTTTTGATTAGAAATAATCCGTAGGAGTAAAGAGGAATCCCGATGCCAGACAACAGGAATCGCAAGCGACCGATACAGGTCAAATTTTTCGTAGATGAAAAAGAACTCGGCTTGATAAAGGCGAGGATGGCGCAGCTTAGGATAGAGAATATGAGCGCTTACCTTCGCCAAGTGGCGATCGACGGATATGAGAAAAAACCGGATATGCCTGAACGCCGTGAGCCGAAAAATCCCTGACTCACTTTCCGAAGATAGATTGATGTTCAGCTCCGCAGGAGCGCAGCCGATTTCTCTGAAATCGTTCAGGGGTTTGGGGCATTTCCCAACAAGATTGCACGGGTGTATAAACACGAGCATTGCTTGCTGTCCTGTGTTGTGCTAAAATCATTCTGTATTGAGTATTCGGAAAAGGGAGCTGTGGAATTGGCTGTCAGCATTGCGGCAGGTGCCGGGGTGCTGCTGCTCTCCATGGCGGTGTCGTGGCTCTTTTTTCGCAAAGCTCCATGGCGGCAGATCGGCACAGTACTGGTGATCGTCAATGCGGCCCCCATCGGCAGCAACATCGCGGTATATGCCCAGCGTCTGGGGCTGGATTCTTCCTACGCTGTGCAGATGGTCTGTCTGAGCACTCTGCTGTCACTGATTACGCTGCCGGTGATGCTCAGCCTGGCTGCCGCATTGGGCTTTGCATGAGTCTGAAAACAACCAACAGAAAGCAGGAGATAAGATGAAACAGTATCTTTTGATCGACATCGGCGGAACCTTCATCAAGTACAGCCTGGCCGATGAACAGGCCCGGAAAATCTCTGGTGGAAAGGTTCCGACACCGCTGACGAATATGGATGACCTTCTGGCGGCCATCGAGGGCTTTGCCGCTCCCCTTCAGGGACAGTTCGTGGGCTGCGCCATCTCTATGCCGGGCCGCATCGATACCAGAAACGGCATCGCCCATACCGGTGGAATGCTCAGTGCCTTTATGTGGGAGCAGCCCTTTGCTGCGCAGGTAGAGGAACGGCTGGGCGTGCCGGTGACCATCGCCAACGATGGCAAGTGTGCCGCAGCAGCGGAGGGCTGGACCGGTGCGCTGGCCGGTGTGGAAAATGGTCTTGTGCTGGTGCTGGGCACCGGCATCGGCGGCGGCATCATCCTGAACGGGAAGGTGCTGATGGGCGCTCACGCTGCCGCAGGCGAGGTTAGCGGCCTTGTCTCGGATATTTCAAAGATGACCGACGATGATTTCAAACTGACCTCGGTAGAGCGGTATTCCGAAGCACCCCTCTGGGCGGGAATGGCCTCGGCAAGTGGCCTGATCTTAGAGTATGCCCATCGGCAGAAGCATCTGCCGACGGGCAGCCCCATGCCCACCGGGGAAGAAATCTTTGCGGCTTACAATGCCGGGGAGCCGGAAGCGCAGAAGGCTCTCAAGATCTTTGCCCGGCGGGTGGCCGTTGGCATCCTGAGCCTGCAGCATGTGCTGGATGTGGAAAAGGTGGCCATCGGCGGCGGTATCAGCGCAGCGGAGGCTCTGCTGCCTGCGATTCAGGCCGAGTTGGATTGGCTGTTTGAGCGCTGCACAGTCATGCCGGCGGTCAAGCCGGAGCTGGTGCGCTGCCGCTATGGCAACGATGCCAACCTGATCGGTGCCCTGAAGCTGTTCTTTGAACAGAACCCCGCCTGAACCAGAACAAAATAGAATAGGAGTAGAAACTTATGAGCGTTTTCCGTGATGATTTCCTGTGGGGCGGTGCCTGTGCAGCCAACCAGTTCGAGGGCGCATGGGACGTGGATGGCAAAGGCCCCAGTGTCCCTGACCTGTGCACCAATGGCTCTCACACCAGCCCGAAATGGGTGACAACTGCTATCCGCTCCGACCGGCTGTATCCCAGCCATGAGGCCATCGACTTCTACCACCACTACGAGGAGGACATCGCTCTCTTCGCCGAGATGGGCTTCAAGACCTTCCGCACCTCCATCAACTGGACCCGCATTTTCCCCACCGGTATGGAGACCGAGCCAAACGAGAAGGGCCTTGAATTCTATGACAAGGTCTTTGACTGCTGCAAGAAGCACGGTATCGAGCCGTTGGTCACCATCAGCCACTACGAGCTGCCCTATGCGCTGGTGGAAAAGTACAACGGCTGGGCCAGCCGGGAACTCATTGAGTTCTATATGAACTACTGCAAGGCTATTTTTGAGCGGTACAAGGATAAGGTCAAGTACTGGCTGACCTTCAACGAGATCAACTGCGGTACCATGCCCATGGGTGCGATCCTGGAAACAGGCACCATCCGGGGCTTTGAAGGCCCTACCGACAAGGTGCCGGACAACAAGCAGGAGCGCTTTCAGGCGCTGCATCACCAGTTTGTGGCCAGTGCAGAGGCTGTTCGGTATGCCCACGACCACTACCCTCAGTTCAAGATGGGCTGCATGATCTGCTTTATCACCAGCTACGCACTGACCTGCGACCCGGCCGACGAGATCGCCAACCAGAAGGCCATGCAGATCAGCAACTGGTTCTGCTCTGATATGCATGTCCGCGGCGAGTATCCTTCCTACATGAAGCGTTATTTTGCCGAGAATAACATCACCATCCGGCAGGAGCCGGAGGATGCTGCCATCCTGAAGGCCGGTATTGTCGATTTCTACACCTTCAGCTACTATATGTCCAACTGCATCACCACCCACAAGGATGCCGATGATGTGGGCGGCAACATCATTGCTGGTAAGAAGAATCCTTACCTGAAAGCCTCCGACTGGGGCTGGCAGATCGATCCCATTGGTCTGCGCTACACCCTCAACGCGATCTACGACCGCTACCGCATTCCCCTGATGGTGGTGGAAAACGGCCTGGGCGCTTACGACAAGAAGGATGCCGACGGAAAGATCCACGACAGCTACCGCATCGACTACCTGCGCGCCCACATCGAGCAGATGGCCGAGGCTGTAAAGGACGGCGTGGACCTGATGGGCTACACCCCCTGGGGCTGCATCGATCTGGTGAGTGCCTCCACCGGTGAGATGGCAAAGCGCTACGGCTTCATCTATGTCAACAAGTTTGACGACGGCACGGGTGATCTGAGCCGCGAAAAGAAGGACAGCTTCTACTGGTATCAGAAGGTCATTGCCACCAACGGCGAAGATTTAGGATAACAAAAACAGACCTCCGGGTGCCATGTTTGCAGTACCGGGGGTCTGTCTTTTTGAAAGAAGGAGGTCATTTATGGAAAAGGCATTTTGCTGTGCGCCGGATTTCCCGGTGGTTCAGACAAATTACGGTCCGGTGCGGGGATATCGCTTCCGGGACATCAGCAGCTTCAAGGGCATCCCGTATGGGCGGGCGGTGCGCTTCCATGCACCCCAGCCGCCCCAGCCTTGGGCAGAGCCGCTGGACGCTTCCAGTTACGGCTGCGTCTGCCCTCTGCTGAGCATCGACAAGCCCAGCGGCGAACTGCGTGTGCCCCACCGCTACTGGGTGCAGGATGAGGACTGCCTGAACCTGAACATCTGGACTCCGGCCTGCGATGCCCAAAAGCGGCCGGTGCTGGTCTGGCTCCATGGCGGCGGATTTTTTGCCGGCTCGTCCATTGAGCAGGTGGCCTACGAGGGCGGAAACATGGCGCGGGAAGGGGACTGCGTGGTGGTGTCACTGAACCACCGGCTGAACATCCTGGGCTACTTGGATCTCTCCGATTTTGGGGAGGAGTACGCAAACTCCGGCAATGCGGGTGGGGATGATATCATCCTGGCACTGCGGTGGGTGCGGGACAATATTGCAGCGTTTGGCGGCGATCCCGGCTGCGTGACGGTATTCGGCCAGTCCGGCGGCGGTGCCAAAGTGACAACGCTGCTGCAGACCCCGGCAGCAGATGGCCTGTACCACAGGGCGATGATAATGAGTGGTGTGCTGGAAGGTTTGCTGAACGACAGTGTCGGCAGCGGCAGGGACTGTGTGCAGGCGCTGATGCAGGAGCTTGGCGTGCAGACAGCACAGCAGCTGGAAACTGTGCCCTACCACCAGCTGGCGCAGGCTTACCGGAACGTCAGCCCGGCTCTGAAAGCAAAAGGCGCGAATGTGGGCCAAAGTCCCCACCCGAACCGCTTCTATCTTGGAGATCCGCTCAATAACGGCAGTGGGTTTCGGCCCGAGACCGCAGACATCCCGGTGCTGATCGGTACGGTTTATTCGGAGTTCTACGGCTTCTTTGATGGTCTGAAAGGAGTCGGCCCGGAAGAAGCAGTGGGTCTGTCTGCCGCAGAGACCCTGCGGAAGCAGTTCCGCACTGCCTACCCGCACCGCCCGGAGGAAGACCTGCTGCTGGCAGATACCAGCTTCCGCGCCCCCACGATCAAATATGTCCGGGAGCGTGCCAAGGCGGGCGGAAAGGTGTACAGTTATCTGTTTGATCAGGACTTCCCTCTGATGGGAAAAAGCACCCCGTGGCACTGTGCGGATATCCCATTTGTGTTCCACAACACAGAGCTTGTGCCAGTGTGTGCCTTTGAGGGAGCAAAGCGGCTGGAAGCGGAAATTTTTGGCGCTGTGATGCAGTTTGCCCGTACCGGTGCGCCGGGCTGGGCTGCCAGTACGGAGGATGTGGAACAGACCATGCTTTTCGGCCCCCAAAGCCGTCTGGTGCAGAATCACGATCACGCACTGATCGAAGCATTGGCACCCTTCACAGATTTACGGATGAAAAAAGCGACCCGGGCAGGCGGACAGATCCAGCATTAAAAAGCGCTGTTCAATGTATTTTGCCGTGGAAAACAACAAGGGGCTTTTCAAGGGCAGCGGCAGTGACGATATCCTGCGGGAAAAGTTTGCCCGGCAGCTGAAGTGGTGTACCGATGTCATGGATGTTTTTGCACCCTGAATGAGGCTGAAATTAAAAAATGCAGTACCTTCTCTGCGCTTTCTCGCATGGAAGGTACTGCATTTTTGATTGCTGCCTTATCTGTGCGGAATGGATGCCGCACGCGGCATTCAAGGGTCAAACCGGTCTGCATTCTATAATTGCCACTTGACCCAACCCGTGGTATAATGAAAGAATCGAATACTATGGGAACAAAGGACAGGGGTCAGAACAGAAAATGGCAAAACGAAAGCGAAAAACAACTGCAAAGCGCGCGTCTGCACGCAGAAAAAGCCGGGCCGAGGAGCGGATGCCGGCGGGGCTGGGCACCCTGTTTGTGGGGCTGCTG
>OHMY01000956.1_pt1 | contig 11124 bp, 7 predicted proteins | sample 1569381 | NCBI WGS metagenome assembly OHMY01 (sample SAMEA3879528, study PRJEB24766) | human gut metagenome | biome: human-associated habitat; feature: feces | place: USA | collected 1985/1987
TGCACTCGACTTCTCCGGTGGAACTGCAACAACTGTGACATTTAATGAAGATATGGATATCAAGCAGATTGATTCTGATGTTACACCGGTTGTAGAGGAAGTTACCGGAGACAAGAATGTACAGCCGACCAAGGTATCCGGCACAAATCAGGTAGTTATCAAGACCCGTACACTGTCTCAGAAGGAAAGAGAAAAACTGAATGCAGCTCTGGTTGAGAAATTCAGTGTGGATGAGAGTCTGATCACAACGGAAAGTATTTCTGCTACGGTAAGCTCTGAAATGAGAAGAGATGCGATCGTAGCCGTGATCGTAGCTACACTTTTTATGCTTGCATATATCTGGTTCCGTTTCAAGGACATCCGTTTCGCCGGAAGTGCGATTATTGCACTGGTACACGATGTACTTGTTATGCTGACAGGTTATGCATTGATCCGTATTTCTGTAGGTAATACATTTATTGCCTGCATACTTACAATTGTCGGATATTCCATCAATGATACCATTGTTATCTTTGACCGTATCCGTGAGAACATGCAGGGAATGAAGAAACAGACACCGGAAACACTGGCAGAGGTGGCAAACCAGTCTCTGACACAGACACTTTCCCGTTCACTGAATACCTCCATTACAACCATCATCATGGTATTGCTGCTGTTTATCCTCGGAGTATCTTCCATCCGTGAGTTTGCATTACCGCTTATGATTGGACTGATCAGTGGTACGTATTCTTCCATCTTTATTGCAGCTGCATTATGGTATGTCATGAAACTGCATCTTGGCAAGGACAAATTGATGAAAACTGCTGCTGCAAAGACAAAAAAGAAATAATTCTGTATCAAGACAGGGAGCTGCATGGCAGCTCCCATTTGTTTTATATGGAAGCGGAACGGTTGCATTGCACCGAAGAATTCGGTATAATGGGAAAAAAGAGTTGAAAAGGAGAATATTATGTATACACTGGAAGATATACAGGCAGTAGATCCTGAAATTGCAGCAGCGATCACTGCAGAGTTTGACAGACAAAACAGCCACATTGAGCTGATCGCATCGGAAAACTGGGTGAGCCCGGCGGTTATGTCTGCAATGGGAAGTATTCTGACCAACAAATATGCAGAAGGGTATCCGGGAAAGCGTTATTACGGCGGATGTGAGTGCGTGGATGTAGTTGAGGAACTGGCAAGAGAGCGCGCAAAGAAACTGTTTGGCTGTGAGTACGTCAATGTACAGCCGCATTCCGGTGCACAGGCAAACATGGCAGTACAGTTTGCCATTTTAAAGCCGGGTGATACCATTATGGGAATGAATCTCGATCACGGCGGACATCTGACACACGGTTCACCGGTGAATTTTTCCGGTACGTATTTCCATGTAGTACCTTATGGAGTCAACGATGAGGGATTTATTGACTATGATAAAGTAAGAGAGATTGCACTGGAATGCAAGCCAAAGATGATTATTGCAGGTGCATCTGCATATGCACGTACCATTGACTTTAAGAAATTCCGTGAGATCGCAGACGAAGTGAATGCGGTGCTTATGGTAGATATGGCGCACATCGCAGGACTGGTAGCCGCAGGGCTGCATCCAAGCCCGATTCCATACGCAGATGTGGTAACCACTACAACACACAAGACACTGCGCGGACCTCGTGGAGGAATGATCCTCTGCAGTGATGAGGTAAACAAAAAGTATAATTTCAATAAAGCTATCTTCCCGGGAACACAGGGAGGACCGCTGATGCATGTGATTGCTGCAAAAGCAGTCTGCTTTGAGGAGGCATTAAAGCCGGAATTTAAGACGTATCAGGAGCAGATTATAAAGAATGCACAGGCACTTTGCAAAGGATTACAGAAGCGTGATGTCAAGATTGTATCCGGAGGAACAGATAACCATCTGATGCTGGTGGATCTGACACCATATGACCTGACCGGAAAAGTTGTTGAGAAACTTCTTGACAGTGCGCATATCACTGCCAATAAGAATACGATTCCAAACGATCCGCAGAAACCATTTGTTACAAGCGGAATCCGTCTTGGAACACCTGCGGCTACATCCAGAGGATTAAAAGAGGACGATTTTGATCAGGTAGCTGAGGCAATTGCCATGCTCATCAAAGAGGGAGAGCCGGCTGTTGAGAAGGCAAAAGCCATCATTAAAACACTGACCGATAAATATCCGCTGCAGCCGATGCATTAATTAGGAGGAACCATGATAGATTTAAAATTTTTAAGAGAAAATCCGGATGTTGTAAAAGAAAACATCAAAAAGAAATTTCAGGATCATAAGCTTCCACTCGTGGATGAGGTAATAGAACTGGATGCAAAGGCCCGGGCTGCGCAGTCCGAGGCAGATGAGCTGCGTGCCAGCCGTAATAAACTTTCCAAGCAGATTGGTGCCTTAATGGGACAGGGAAAGAAAGAAGAAGCAGAAGCTGTTAAGGCTCAGGTTAATGCAGATGCTGACAGATTAAAGGAACTTGAAGCACAGGAAAGTGAACTTAATGCAAAAGTAACTGAGATTATGATGACGATTCCTAACATAATTGATCCTAGTGTTCCAATTGGTAAGGATGATAGCGAAAATGTTGAAATTGAAAAATTCGGTGAACCTGTAGTTCCTGATTTTGAAGTACCATATCACACAGAAATCATGGCCAAATTTAATGGTATAGACCTTGATTCAGCAGGCAAGGTGGCAGGTAATGGATTCTATTACCTTATGGGTGACATTGCAAGACTTCATTCAGCAGTAATTTCTTATGCAAGAGATTTCATGATTGACAGAGGCTTCACATACTGTGTACCTCCATTTATGATAAGAAGTAATGTTGTTACAGGCGTTATGAGTTTTGATGAGATGGATGCCATGATGTACAAGATTGAAGGTGAAGATCTTTATCTTATCGGTACAAGTGAACATTCAATGATTGGTAAGTTTATTGATACAATTACACCAGAATCAGAACTTCCTAAGACTCTTACAAGCTATTCACCATGTTTCAGAAAAGAAAAAGGTGCTCATGGTATTGAGGAGAGAGGTGTATACAGAATTCATCAGTTCGAAAAGCAGGAAATGATTGTTGTATGTAAGCCGGAAGACAGCAAGATGTGGTTTGATAAACTTTGGAAGAATACAGTTGATTTATTCAGAAGTCTTGATATTCCTGTAAGAACTCTTGAGTGCTGCTCAGGCGATCTTGCAGATTTAAAAGTTAAATCTATCGATGTTGAAGCATGGTCTCCAAGACAGAAGAAATATTTTGAAGTAGGTTCATGTTCTAACCTTGGCGATGCACAGGCAAGAAGACTTAAAATCAGAGTTCAGGATGAAAACAAGAATAAGTATTTTGCACATACTCTTAATAACACGGTTGTTGCACCACCAAGAATGCTTATCGCATTTCTTGAAAATAACCTTCAGGCAGATGGAAGCGTAAGAATTCCTGAAGTTTTAAGACCATATATGGGTGGTAAATCTAAGCTTGGCGAATAATGGACACCACATTAATATATATGTATAAATATTAATATTAAATAAACAAAGTAGACAATTTATTGAAATGCATTTTAATATATGATATATTTTGTAATTGGTAAATACTGTGAGCAATACATTTTGCCCACAGTATTTTTATGTTATAGCAGTGTAAAAATGAATGAACTTGTGCGGATGTATCTGACTGGCGTAAGCACAGTGGATTAGTAAGTATATTACATCTGTAAAGGTTGTAAAAATAGCTAAAATATGATAAATTATACACATAAGCAGAGGTGAATTTGTTTTGAACAGTTTTAGATAAATGGAGGGCAGAACAGTTCTATGAGGTTGGTTAAGATTGATGATTTAAATGGGAGCGAAGTACTTGCTGTTCCGATAATGTCTGCCAAAGATCAGGTTTTAATACAGTCTGACACGGTACTGCGTGGAGAGTATATTGATAAACTGCGTAAGTATAATATTCCATCCGTATACATAAAAGATGATGTAAAATTTGACGTTGAAGCAACCCTTCAAAATTCAAAAAAGGTTGTTGAGAGTATACTTGAGCGTCATATTTATAAACATAATGATGAATTAAAAAGAATCGGTGAGCAGGCTAACAAGATTATTGACAGTGTATTATCTGAACCTGAGGTACTTGAGTCAGTAACAGATATAAGAAATATTAGTACAGATATGTATTCACATTGTATTAATGTATGTGTGCTTTCTACGATTCTGGCATTAAGATTAAAGATGAATGAGCGTCAGGTGCGTAATGTTTCCATGGGTGCGATACTTCATGATATAGGATTGAAGTATATACAGGTTCCGTATATTGATATCAGTGTTTCACAGATGAGAGCATCAGACGTTCCGGAATATAAGAAACATACTATTTATGGATATAGCTCTATTCAGGAAGAAGAGTGGATTTCAGATGTTTCAAAGGAGATTATTCTTCTTCATCATGAACAGGTTGATGGAGAAGGATTTCCATTTAAACAGAAGGGCGACAAATTAAAATCAGAAGTTAAGATTGTTTCAATATGTGATGATTATGACAGTCTTATAAGCGGAATTGGTAATAAGAAGATTAAGGTTTATCAGGCAATTGAGTATATCCGTGTTAATGCAGGTAAGAAGTATGATTCTACTATAGCAGCAAAGTTTCTTGAGACGATTGCATGGTATCCTGTTGGAATAAAGGTTGTTCTTAATGATGGTGATGTCGGAATAGTAATAAGGCAGAATAAAGATTCAACTGACAGACCGGTAATAAAAATGCTCACTCATGCAGATGGAAGTGAGTATAATCCACAGACAGAGATAGATTTGTTAAAAAAACTCACATTGTTTGTTGTTGATACATTGTAGGAATGAGGAATATATGAATTTATATTTAAGTGCCATTGGATTTTCAGATATGGATTCAATGAAAGAGTCAAGATTTATCAAGGCGGCTGTCAGACAATGTATTGATGAGGGATACATATTAAAAAATGAATCATTAAAACGTGGGGTTGCTGTTGTAAGGGTAAGTGAGTCGGCAGGGATATATATTTTTGGAAGATACGAAGGAAAGAAGTTCGTATATGAATATTATTACCCATTTATAATAGGAAATAAAATCTCTGAAAATGATGAGCTTACAATAGAAAGGCATGTTGATAAGGAATCATATTCTATTGTATGTGATGAATCGCGGACAGGTGTGACCCTTATTTTTTATTTACAAAATGTCATGGATTATATGAATTATGTAACTAGCCGTCCTGATTATATAAAAGGTTCATTTAATCCGGATACAAGGAATGCTATTGCAAAATGTCCTATAAAAAATACAACGGTGGTATTGTCAGCACTTTCACTTGGTGGTATGATTCTTTTGCCGATAGATAAAAACAGTCGTAAATCAGCTAAAAATACAGAAGCTGAAAAAAAGCGAAGAAAGCTTATTGCAGCGGCAAAAAATGGTGACGAAGAAGCAAGGGAGAGTCTTACAATTGAAGATATTGATACATATACAAAGATTTGTCAGAGGATTATGTATGAAGATGTATTTTCAATTGTTGATTCAACGTTTATGCCGTGCGGTGTAGAATGTGACCAGTATTCGGTAATAGGTGAAATTCATGAGTTATCAAAAGAGCGTAATTCTTATACGGGAGAGAATATATATATTATGAATCTTGAATGTAATGATGTTGAATTTACGCTGGGGATAAATGAGAAACATTTACTCGGGGAACCTATGGTAGGCAGACGTTTCAAAGGGCAGATATGGCTTCAGGGAAATGTTAAATTTAACAAATAACAAAAATAAAATGACAGGAGAGAAATGATATGAAAAGGTTAAGAGGTATAGGCGTACAGCTTGTTATATTTTTTGTAATTGCAATCAGTATTCCTACATTCATGTTGGCAATTGATGTTGTTGTTACAACCAAGTCAACACAGAGAAGTAATATGCAGCTTACAAGTGAGCAGACACTTCAGGAGACAAAGAAAGGTTTTGAGACTTATTTAAAAACACTAAGTCAGCCTATCGATTTGCTTACACGTAAAAATGAAGTTAAGCATCTTGAAGATCAGGGAACTATTGATGATAATGTAAAAGCAATTCAGGATTCACTTTGTGCATCAGTTAAGGTTACAAGCGGTGCAAAGAGAGCATTCTTTACAACAAAGACTGGATATAAGATTACAGGCTGGGTTGAGCCAAATCCTGCAAATGGTAAGACAACTAATAAGAAAACAGTTGTGACTAATGCCAATGATACATCAAAAGTCTGGTATAAGAACAGTATCGGTCTTGCTGCAAGAAATAATGTTTACGCATATATGAGCGACCCATATAAAGACAGCGAGACAGGTGATACAATTTTTACTGTTTCACAGGAAATTAAGTATAAAAACAATGAAAATTACGGCGTTGTGGGTATGGATATTGATTTCTCAGAAGTAACAGAGTATGTTCAGAATATTGGTCTTTTAAATACTGGTTATGTTCTTCTTGTTGACAGCAACGGACAGGTTATCGTTGATAATGAAAGAAATACATATTGCAGCGGAAGTGTTACATCACTTGGCTTCTGGGATAAGTTAAACAGTTACAAAGGCAGCGAAAATGAATATGGCATCAATATTTTCTCAGAAAAGATTAATGGTGAAAATGTAGAAGTTATCGCTACAAAGGATGAGGTAACAGGATGGACACTTGTTGGTTTTGTAAGTGATAAAGAAACTGCTTCAGTTGTTTCAAAGATTACAACTGCTACAGTAAGAACAGGTGCTGTTTCATTTATAATCGGTATTATAATTGCTATTCTTGTAACTATGACATTTACAAAAGAAATCAAGAAGATTAACGGTGTTATGAAGAGTGTAGCTTCTGGAGATCTTACACAGAGAATTCCTATAAGAAAGAAGAACGAATTTGGTACACTTGAGAATAACTTTAATGAAATGGTAGATAATGTATCTGTACTTATAAAAGATGTGGAAGAACATTCAGAAGTTATTATTAAGTCTTCAGAAAATATTTCAGAAATCAGCAAGACTACAACTGAGACTGTAAATCAGGTATCAGAAGCTATACAGAGTGTATCTACAGGTGCTGTAGGACAGGCTGAGAGTACAAGCAATGCTACTAAGGAAGTTGAAAATCTTGCAGAAAAACTTCATGAGACTAAGGCATATGTAAGTGATATTAATGATATGTCAGTTGAAACACAGAAGTTAAGTAATCAGGGTATTGAGATTGTTGATAACCTTATCGGTAAGGCACAGCAGTCTATTGATAATTCAAGACTTTCTAAGGAAGTTATGAAGGAAATGGTTGAAAGTATCGAAAAGATTAACTTCATTTCAAATGCGATTACAGAGATTACAGAGCAGACAAATCTTCTTTCGCTTAATGCAAGTATTGAGGCTGCAAGAGCCGGTGAGAGCGGACGTGGATTTGCTGTTGTTGCTGATGAAATCAGAAAGCTTGCTGAACAGTCACAGGCTTCTACAGATGAGATTAAGCAGATTGTAAATGAGATTTCAGAAAAGTCACAGCTTGTTGAGAAGACTCTTGATGAGACAGATGACATTATAACAGAACAGAATATGTCAATTCAGGATACTAAGAACCTGTTTAATACAATTTCTAATTCAGTTAATGCACTCAAGGAAGGTCTTGATAATATTACAAATCTTAATACTCAGATGGATGACAGCAGACAGAGCGTTATTGAGAAGATGGAAGATGTTGCTGCAATTTCAACAGAAACAGCCGCAGCAGCAGAAGAGGTTACTGCTTCAGCAGAAGAAGTAAATGCTACAATGCACAACCTTAACCAGTGCACAATCGAGCTTGATGAGATTGCTGTCGCATTGAAAGAGTCAATTGACAAGTTTACTCTTGAATAAGATTGTGAGCCAAATTTTATGTGGTGATGGTGATTTAATTGTATTTGACCATGTAAGCAATATATGATACAATAATTGGTATGTTAATGAGGAGTAATCTTTATTGGCATACCAATTTTGTTCTCGTAGTTAAATGGATATAACGAGCGCCTCCTAAGCGCTAGTTGTGGGTTCGATTCCCGCCGGGAACATCGATTTTTTGCAACAATGATCGTAAAAATTCATTGTTGCTTTTTTTATTTTATGGGGCTTGCGAGCACCGAAAAAATATAAAAATAAGTAATTGGAGCACCGAAAAGACAAAACGGGCACCGAGAACTAAATCTATCCAAGCACCTAATGGAGATAACTAAAGTGTAGGATAAGATTTAGGTTGTCAATGAATGTAAAAATGGTTTTCTTGCTTGAAGAAAACAGGCCTGACGAAGTATCGCTCAGATTAGATTAAAAATTCTAGTCTGGGCGATTTTTTTCGTTCAGGGAAAAGGAGGAAATGTCATTGACAGAAAAGACGGATATCAGAGATTCGGATGAAAAAGTAGTTGAAATTGAAATGGAGCGGTTAAGAACTTTTACGAATCATCCATTCAAGGTGATCGGTGACAGTCAGATGATTGAACTACAGGACAGTATTAAGAAATATGGAGTTCTTAATCCATTGATCGACAGGCCGAGGAAAGAAGGTTACTATGAAATCATTTCAGGTCACTTTTTATGGTCTCTTTTTGCAGTCGCAATGAATGAAATGTAGGCAAATGTAAAATAAGTGAAAAATACAGCACAATTTTTGCCTGTATTTTATGAGGTTGGTAGTTATTATCGAGGCATCACTTCGAACACAAATCAGATCATCAGCGCAGGGAATCAGATATCAGGTCTTATGAAAATTTAAGATCTGGTGGCTTTGGGAGGAATCCTAAGGGTGACAGTTCTTTTTTATATTTTATTCTGCTTTGGATATACTAACCATAGCAATCAAAATAACATTGACAGATTTTAAAAACAGGAATAGAATATTATTAACAAAAGTAACCATTATAGTTACAAAAATTTAGGGGGAAGGAATGAGGTTTATGTTATATGAATTCTTGAAAAATAATTATAAGGAAGCAGAGCCTATATTCTTTTCTGATATAGTGATTGAGGGAATTACAAAATCTGCAGTAAACCAGCAGCTAAAAAAGCTGTGCGATGAGGGAAAACTACAAAAATATGAGAACGGCATTTATTATTTGCCTAAGAAATCACGATTAAAAACAAATGTAGGCGTAAATGCAGATATGGTTGCCAGGTACAAGTATGTTTCCAGAGGTGGAAAAGTAGATGGTTTCTATTCTGGTAATACATTTGCCAATCAGCTGGGAATTTCAACACAGGTTCCAAATAAAGTTGAGATTGTTAGCAATAACATGGCAGCAAAAATACGAGAAATTCCAATTGGAAAGAGAACATTCATTGTAAGAAGACCAGTGGTTCCGATAAATGATGAAAATGTTTATGTGCTGCAGCTACTTGACTTATTAAAAAATCTGGATATGTATCTGGATGAAAGCTATGATGTGGCCCATGACAAAGTATCTCAATTTGTGCAGATACATGGCATCACAAAAAATGATGTGGATAGTTATATAAGAGAGTTTCCGATTGCAATATTTAAATATTATTACGAATTGAGGCTGGACGATGTATTTGCATAAAGATGATAAAGAATTGTTGAGAGATATTATTGTAACGGTATCAGAAAGAACGGGCATAGATGAAAGTATCGTTGAAAAAGATTACTATGTGACAATGATATTAAAAGAACTGGTACAGAGAAATCCCAATGTGGTGTTTAAGGGTGGAACATCCCTTTCCAAGGCTTATCATGTAATAGACCGTTTTTCAGAGGACATTGATATCACATTTGAAGAGCATTTGGGAGAAGCCAGAAGGAAGAAAATAAAATATCAGTTACTACAACCAATCAGCGAAGACTTAGACTTAGAAATTGATAATTGGAAGTCTATCGAAAGCGATAAGGATTATAATCACTATGATTTCGTATATGACTCGGTTTGCTCAGAAGATAAAAAGGGTCTGCGGCCATATGTGAAGCTGGAGACCGCGTTAATGTCATATTCTTATCCAACAGAAGAAAAGGAAATTACGAGTATAATATTTGATTGTCTTGCAACAGAAGAATCTGAGATTTTGAGAGATTATGGATTAGAACCATTTAAAATGAAGACACAGACACTATCCAGAACAATTATAGATAAAATTTTTGCTGTATGTGATTATTATATGGTAGGAAGGGCAACGAGAAATTCCAGACACTTATATGATATCTTTAAACTGAAAAATTATATTACAATAGATGATGATTTCAAGAGGCTCTTTACAGATGTTAGAAAGCATAGAGCAGAAATGGATATTAAAATAACTCCATCCGCAAGGGAGGATGTTGATCTGCTGGCTGTAGCAGAAGAACTCGTACAAGAAGATTTTTATGCTGACGATTATGTTGATTCAACTATGAAACTGATTTCTGACAATATTTTTTATGAAACTGTAAAATTGAACTATATTGAACTGGTCAGAAGTATATTACGATAAGAGATAATTTACCCACAGACAAGCCAGGATTATCGCGTTAAGATAAAGAAAAACGAAAATCATTAAAAAAATGATTATTTCATCCACCTAAAATTAAAAATTTCCACCCAAATGAGAGGTAATGATTTCCACCCGGTATTTTCAAGTATTGCGTAATATAGGAAAAGGGTTGTCAAAATCTGTAAAATGGGTTTTCTTGTCTGAGAAATCAGACCTGAGAGATATAAAATGCTCAGATTAGATTTAAGAAAAATCTAGTCTGGGCGTTTTTTTAGTCCAGGGAAAAGGAGGTCAAAAATGAATACATGTACTGTAGTCTGGGAAATATCTTAAGTCTGAGAAAATCTATGGTATTGTATTTGTTGAATAGGGGTAAATGGTGGTATAATCCTATTATTGATAGATAGTAATAATAGGTGATTTTTATGGAACGAGTGGTGAAGTTTTAATGACTAAGGATGAATGGTACAGGCAGTTATTTGAGCGGCTGGGGAATTCTAGGTTCCGAAGCAGTTTCCATCTGAAGCAGAAAGATATTGATTACATAAATGAAAAAGGGTTGGACACAATCAGACAACATGCAAAGGATTTTATTGCAAAGAGAGAAGCTCCGGCATATATAGCAA
>OHMY01000957.1_pt1 | contig 11089 bp, 7 predicted proteins | sample 1569381 | NCBI WGS metagenome assembly OHMY01 (sample SAMEA3879528, study PRJEB24766) | human gut metagenome | biome: human-associated habitat; feature: feces | place: USA | collected 1985/1987
TTTTCAGATACGGATTTGCCGAGAGATCCCTCCAGGATCTGGTTGTTTTCCAAAAGAATTTTTCGGAGAGACTCTTCGAGCAGAGGCTGATAAACAGAAAGAGAAAGGTTGTCTGCTGTATAAACAGAAAGAGCCGGATCCTGGGGGGCAGCAACTTCGTTTATCGAAGCGGCAGCCTTTGGTGCATCCGATTTTCTGGCCTTCAGAAGTGCTTTTGTGCGAAGCATGTCCGGAAGGAGCTATCACACAGAACGCAAAAGGTGTATACATGATCAACAAGAAGAAATGTACCGGCTGCGGCAAATGTGCGGAAGCATGTCCATTTGGTCTGATCGTTAAGACTGAGGGTAACCCGGCATCCAAATGTATTGCATGCGGAATCTGTGCAAAAGCATGCCCGATGGACGTACTTGAGGTTGTTGAAGACTAAAAATGCTGAGCGTCACAGAATTAGAAAAACAATTATTTGAAATGCAGGATCTGAAGTATCGGGATTTTCACAGCAGACTTATGCCGGGGATTGATAAAGAAACCATCATAGGAATACGAACACCGATTCTCCGCAAATTCACAAAAGAATTTGCCAGAACACCAGGTGCAGAGGAATTTCTTACCCAGCTTCCGCACCGATACTATGAAGAAAATAATATGCATATGATGATCATAAGCTGGATCAAAGACTATGAGGTGTGCCTGAAAGAAGTGAAAAAACTGCTTCCATATGTAAATAACTGGGCAACCTGTGATTCACAGCTTCCAAAATGTTTTGATAAGAATAAAGAAGATATTCTTGAAAGGGCGAAGAAGTGGATTGCAGCAGATACCACATATGTTAAAAGATACGGAATGGGCGTTATGATGCGCCTGTTCCTTGACGAGGATTTTAAGGAAGAATATATACAGCTTGTTGCAGGTGTTAAGTCAGAGGAGTACTATGTAAATATGATGATTGCATGGTATATGGCTACAGCACTTGCTAAACAGTGGGATGCGGCGATTCCTTATATACAGGAACACAGGCTTTCTGAATGGGTACACAGAAAGTCAATACAGAAGGCTGTAGAGAGTTACCGCATTACACCAGAGCAGAAGGATTATTTAAAGGGTTTAAGATAAGGTTATGAAATCAAATGAAATAGATATGACGACAGGTTCCCTGCCAAAGAAAATATTAATGTATTCAGTGCCGCTTATGTTGTCAAATGTACTGCAGGTTATGTTCAACCTGTGTGATGTGGCGGTAGTTGGTAAATTTGTAGGACCACTGGCACTTGGTGCGGTAGGTTCAACGAGTATAATTATTACATTGACAACCGGCATCCTGCTAGGACTAGCAGGTGGTGTCAACGCTGTAGTCGCGCTGTTTGTGGGGGCTAAGAATAGTGCAAATGTAAAGAAAGCAGTCCACACTTCAATTGTAATATGCATGATTGCGGGACTGCTGCTGCTTTTGTCTGGACTGTTCCTTTCAAGACCGGTGCTGAATCTTATAGGAACTAAGAAAGAACTGATAGATGGTGCAGTTATATATCTTACAATATATCTTCTTGGTTCACCGGCACTTGCCATGTATAACTATGGTAACGCAGTGTTAAGTGCAGTTGGAGATACCAAAAGGCCACTTATGTATCTTATTACAGCGGGGATAATTAATGTGGTACTTAATCTGTTCTTTGTAATAGTATGCAGGCTTGGAGTTGTCGGTGTTGCACTGGCAAGTATAATATCACAGTATATATCAGCATTTCTGATACTTAAATTCCTGTTTGGCTGTGGCAAGGATTACGGGCTTTATATAAGAAATATAAGAATGGATTCGCATATAGCAGCGAGAGTGTTAAAGATTGGATTGCCTGCAGCAGTCCAGTATTCACTTTTTGCAGTTGCCAATCTGTACATACAGACGGCAGTTAATTCATTTGACCATGTAGTTGTTGAGGGCAATTCGGCTGCGGCTAATGCTGATAACATTGTGTATGATATGATGGCGGCATTCTATACTGCATGTACAAGCTTTATAGCGCAGAATCTAGGAGCAAGAAAGCGTGACAGGATTAGGAAAGCATATCTTGTTACACAGATGTATTCATTTATTATAGGAGCAGTGCTTGGTGCATTGCTTGTAGTTTTCAGGACACAGTTTCTTAGTCTGTTTACAAGTGATCCGGATGTGCTGCATTACGGCTCAATAAGACTGGGAATAATGGGATGCTCTTATTTTGTATCCGCATTTATGGATAATGCGGCAGCGGGAGCAAGAGGACTTGGCAGAAGCGTTATACCTACAATAATAGTTATAATGGGTTCTGTTGTATTTAGAATCATATGGGTGTGTACAATATTTGCAAGTATACATACACTGATGTCACTCTATCTTGTGTATGCGAGTGCGTGGGCATTTACATCTATTATAGGAACGGTGTATTTTATAATAATATTCAGAAAGACTTTGAGATAAAAGGGCTGTGTCTTAACACATATAATCGTTAAGGCACAGCCTGTTTAATATTAGTTATTATTAGCGATAGCAGCTTCTGCTCTTTCTAAATCTTCTTTGGTATATTTAGTTAATATCTGTTCTTTAGTTATTCCGAATTCTAGCATGGAAATTATTGAATTGACTTTTTCAGTGTATATGCCAAGTTCAATACCCTCATTTCTGCCTTTGCTTTCACATTCAGCCTGAAATCGTTTCATTGCTTCACACATATTAACAGTCCCTCCTTGTTCATTATCTATACATAAGTCCATAAGCTTTGGAACTGAGGTTATGCTGCATATCAGTTCCATCACATCAATATCTACATTGCGGGATTCATATTCACGATATATTGAATCGAAATCATCGTTATATATGTTTCTTACAATATTAAACACATCTCTTACATCTTCATTATAAAATGTATACTTATCAGAATCAAGTATCTGAACCAGATTTAACTTATAGTCGGAGAAGTAAGCCTTGATATTATCAGGCATGGAAACCATCATGTCAGCAAGGCATGATGGACCGTCCCATAATGAATCACCATAATATAAAACAAGGGTGATAATAGGGTGGAAGCGGTCAGATTTGTCAATCCCAGACAGAAATTCTTCTGGAGAGCTGAAAGAATCTTTATTTAGCTTATGTTGTTTCTTGATGTCGTTGTATTCCTTTATGTAGCCGAGTGCGTCATAGGTCATGGTTCGCAAAGGCATGGCATAATGTGTCTTGTCCTGAATTTCAAGACCGAGAATATTAAACTCTACGCCGTCTGACATCTTCTTTACAACATCTCTGTTTCTGGTAATAGATTCATTGTAATTCTTAGACTGGATAGTAGCAGAAACATCAGTGTCCATCTCAGTAAGCTTATCAGGCTTAAGCACCTGCCTGCCATTAAAGACAGTAGCATTGAAAAGGTCTGCAAAATGTTCATTATCGCGCCAGAAAGTCTTAAGAGAGACATCTTTCTGGTGAGTAGTACGGTTGTTATTATTCATATGTCGCCTTTCTTAAATGTTTCATATGTGAGATATAGTTAAAATATAAAATGATGCATCAATGTGTAATATATAATAACAATACGAAAAGAATATGTCAATATAATTTATAAAATATATTATATATATTGAGTACAACATTGCTCCGCTGCAAAACGATAAAACGCTGCAGCGTTTCACACTTTTTTTACTTTAATTATTGATGACACCTTTTACTAATTACAGGTAAAGTATTACAATATAAGATGAGTATTTATCAGCTTAGATTCAGATTATAAAAAAAGAATATGAACATGCTTCGGATATCGCCCTAAGCTTCATATTCCAGGAGGTTACTATGCAGATAGGATTGGATATTGGCAGTACCACAATTAAAATCGCCGTAATGGACGATGCAGGCAATCTGCTATTCCATAAATACGAAAGACATTACAGCCAGATTGCAGAGAAAATTCTGGCCCTACATAAAGAATTGATGACTAAATTCCCTACACTGCATAGCGCACGTCTGGCCATCAGCGGCAGCGGTGGTATCGGTGTAGCGGACAGTTGCGGACTGCAATTCGTGCAGGAGGTTTTTGCGGAAAAAATCTGCGCCGAAAAGCTCAATCCCGGAACCGACGCCGTTATCGAATTAGGTGGCGAGGATGCCAAGATTCTCTTCTTAGGCCGCCATTTTGACGCACGTATGAACGACAGCTGCGCCGGAGGCACCGGTGCCTTTATCGACCAGATGGCTTCCCTGCTGAATGTAGAAACACCCCAAATGAACGAACTGGCACAGCAGGCACAGAACACCTACACCATCGCCAGCCGCTGCGGTGTTTTCGCCAAAAGCGATATCCAGCCGCTGCTCAACCAGGGTGCGGAAAAAAGCGACTTGGCAGCCAGCATCTTCCACGCTGTAGCAAGCCAGGCCATCACCGGTCTTGCCAAAGGCCGTCCCATCAGCGGCAATGTGTTGTATCTTGGCGGTCCGCTCACCTTTATGAGCTGTCTGCGCGATGCCTTTGACAGTGTTCTGAATATCAAAGGTGTCTGCCCGGAAAACAGCCTGCTTTATGTAGCAATGGGTGCAGCTTTCTGTGCCGAGCACGAGGTGGACCTTACCACGCTGCCAGAAAAGCTGCAGACAGCAGCAGCGCAGCACAGCTTTGAGCATCTGCCGCCGCTTTTTAAAAACGAAGGCGAATATACTGTTTTTAAGAAGCGTCACTCTAAGGAAAGTGTCGCTATCGGTACCCCTGAGGAGGCCAGCGAAGCCTTTATCGGTATTGATTCCGGCAGCACGACCATTAAAATCGCTGTTATGAGTCCAGACGGCAAATTGCTTGACTCCTTCTACCAAAGCAATAAGGGTAATCCTGTTGTTGCCGTCCGCAATTATCTTACCGATTTCTATACAAAATATCCCCACTGCCGCCTGTTGGCAGGTGCAGTCACCGGTTACGGCGAGGATCTGATTCGCCACGGCTTTGGTGTTGACTATGGTATCGTAGAAACCATGGCACACTTTTATGCTGCCCAATATCTGGAGCCGGAGGTAGATTTCATTCTGGACATCGGCGGTCAGGATATGAAGTGCCTGAAAATCCATAACGGTGCCATCGATAATATCTTTCTGAACGAAGCCTGCTCCAGCGGCTGCGGCAGCTTTTTGCAGACCTTTGCCGAAATTCTTGGCTACACAGCCGAGCAGTTCGCACAAATCGGTCTTAAAGCAGATATGCCGGTAGACCTAGGCAGCCGTTGCACCGTATTTATGAACAGCAGCGTTAAGCAGGCACAGAAGGACGGTGCCTCCGTTGCCAACATCAGCGCCGGCCTGTCCATCAGTATTGTTAAAAACGCTTTATATAAGGTTATCCGTCCGGCCAGCAAAGAGGCCATCGGCAAGCACATCGTAGTTCAGGGAGGCACCTTCCTCAATGACTGCGTACTGCGCGCCTTTGAGCAGGAAATGGATTTGAACGTTATCCGCCCCAATATTGCCGGCCTTATGGGAGCTTACGGCGCTGCCCTGTACGCACAACGCCGCTACAAGGATGCACCGCATCAGACTACGCTGCTCAACCTGCAGCAGCTGGGTGAATTCGTTCACACCGTCAAGGGTATGACCTGCGGCCTGTGCAATAATCATTGCCACCTCACCGTCAACACCTTTGCCGGCGGCAAACGCTTTATCAGCGGCAACCGCTGTGAACGCCCCATCACCCACATGGCACCCAAGGATGAGCTGAACCTGTACCGTCAGAAGCTGCAGCTGCTCAAGGAATTGCCGGTTAATGAAACGCCTAAACGCGGCATTATGGGTATACCTATGGGCCTGAATATGTATGAGCTGCTCCCCTTCTGGAATGCCTTACTCTCCAGCCTGGGCTTCAAGGTTGTCCACAGTCCGATTGAAGACAAAACTATTTACCGTCTTGGTCAGGGAACCATCCCCAGCGACACCGTCTGCTATCCGGCGAAGCTGATGCACGGCCATATCAAATGGCTCCTGCAGCAGGGAATCACCAATATCTTCTATCCCTGCATGACCTATAATATAGATGAACAGGGCACTGAAAACTGCTATAATTGCCCTGTCGTAGCCTATTATCCCGAAGTGCTGCACGCCAATATCCGTGATCTGAATAAGCCCGAGATACATTTCTTCTATGATTATCTTGGCCTGCTGCATAAAAAGAAGCTGGTCAAAAAGCTGCAGGAAATGTTTGCCAAGGCTTATCCGGATATCACTAAGGATGAAATCAGCAAGGCTGTTGATGCTGCCTTCACTGCCTTTTATGACTATGAAGCGCAAGTAAAAGCTAAAGGGCAGGAAATCATCAGCAAGGCACGCGAAGAGCATAAGCCTATCGTTGTACTGGCAGGCCGTCCCTATCACATCGACCCTAAGGTCAACCACAGTATCGACCGCCTGATTACCAACATGGGCGCTGCCCTCGTCAGTGAGGATGCAGTAAGCAGTCATATTAAGACCAAGGAGCTCAACCGCGATTTGCAGGTGCTCAACCAATGGACCTATCACGGCCGCCTGTATGCGGCAGCCGAATATGTTGCCCAAAATCCTGATATGCATCTGATTCAGCTTGTAAGCTTCGGCTGCGGCTGCGATGCTATTACGGCCGATGAATGCCGCCGCCTCCTCGAAGAACGCGGACGCATCTATACACAAATAAAAATAGACGATATCGACAACCTTGGTGCTGCCAAAATCCGCATCCGCAGTCTGTTCTCCGCAGCCCAGCTTTTCGATATAGATAATAATTAAAGGAGATTTGCATATGCTACCAGCAGCTAACGTTAAGTTTACCCCCTTTACGGAGGATATGAAAAAAACGCATACTATACTTATACCCGGCATGCTGCCTATGCATTTTTCACTGCTGCAGGCAGCACTCGTAAGCTGTGGCTACAAAGCCGAGGTTCTGCACAACACCGGCCGCGAGGTAATCGAAACCGGTCTGAAATACGTCAATAATGATATCTGCTATCCGGCACTGCTGGTTATCGGCCAGCTGATAAACGCTTTGGAAAGCGGCAAATATGATTTGGAGCACACTGCGCTGATTATCACCCAAACCGGTGGCGGCTGCCGTGCCTCCAACTATATCTATCTGCTGCGCAAGGCTTTGGAAAAAGCCGGCCTTACGCACATCCCTGTCATCAGCCTCAACGTCAACGGACTGGAGCAGCAGCCTGGCTTCCATCTGGACGCATCCATGGTGCATAAGTTCTTGGCTGCCGTTGTTTACGGCGATACCCTGATGTACCTGACGAATAAAACACGTCCCTACGAAGTTGTACACGGCGCTGCCGACAGACTGGCGCAAAAATGGCTGGCACGCTTAAGCGAAGCCTTCAAGAGTGGCAAGGCGCAGGCTTTAGGTACCATCAAGCAGCTTACTAAGGCTATTGCGCACGAATTTGCGGATTTGCCTATCACCAACAAGGAGAAAACTAAGGTCGGTATTGTCGGTGAAATCTACATCAAATATGCCGCTTTAGGCAACAACAATCTGGAAGCCTTCCTGCAGCGTCAAAACTGCGAATATATGCTGCCCGGTCTGATGAATTTCATTATGTACTGTGTTGATACTTATCTTACGGACTATAAGCTTTACGGCGGCAGTCTGCTTAAATACAGTGTCAACAAGGGCGCTATGTGGTATTTAAAATATATGGAAGGCATACTGCATCAGGCTCTCAGTATCGCTCCCTTCAGCGCCCCCGCCACCTATGAGGAAACCAAGGCTATGGCCAAGGGCGTTATCGGCTACGGCAACAATATGGGCGAAGGCTGGCTGCTGACTGCCGAAATGCTGGAGCTGGTGCACAGCGGCTACACCAATATCATCTGCGCTCAGCCCTTCGGCTGCCTGCCTAATCATATCGCCGGCCGCGGTATGATTAACAAAATCAAGGAGATTGCCGAGGAGGCCAATATTCTGGCACTGGACTACGATGCCAGCGCTGCTCGCGTTAATCAGGAAAACCGCATTAAGCTGATGCTGGCGACAGCAAAGTAAAAAAGAATAAAAGATTCCAAGGCGTTCTACCGTACTTAAGTAGAACGCCTTTACTGTTTTTGCCCCTTAACGACAGCCCTTTTCAAAGAAAACCTCCGCAACATCCCACAGCCAATAATTTACAATTTTTTTGCTTGTAGCACACAAATATGCTGTGCTATAATATTCACCGCAATTTTATAGAATGAAAGTAAGGTGCTTTATATATATGGAAAACAAAATAACTACCCGCGAATGGCTGCCGTTAATCGGCATGACCGTTTCCGCCTTTATTTTTAACACATCGGAATTTATGCCCATAGGCCTTTTGTCCGATATCGCCGCAGATTTCCGCATGACGGAAGCGCAGGCCGGTATGCTGATTACCATTTATGCCTATGTTGTAATGCTCATGAGCCTACCGCTGATGATTGCCGCTTCCCGCTATCCGCTGCGCAAGCTTTTGCTGGCAACCATCAGCCTGTTCGCCGTATCGCATGTAGCCTCTGCCTTCGCCACCGGCTTTTGGACGCTGCTGCTTTCGCGTATCGGCGTAGCCTTCGCCCACTCCATTTTCTGGTCCGTCGCCTCGCCTATCGCCGTGCGTCTGGTCAAAGGTCCCTTTAAAGCACTAGCTATGAGTATGATTGTAACCGGCACGGCCATCGCCATCATCGTCGGCCTGCCTTTAGGACGTATCATCGGCCTTTACGTAGGCTGGCGCATGGCCTTTATGTGCATCGCCGTTTTGGCCTTCATCGTATTAGCCTATATGTTCTTCGTCTTCCCCAAGCTGGAAAAAAGCGAACCGTTTACGCTTTCGCAGCTGCCGGTAATGCTGAAGAATCCCGTGCTCATCGGCCTCTATATGATGTCCTTTTTACTCCCCACCGGCTATTACACCGCCTACAGCTATATTGAGCCTTATCTGAAACAGATTGTGCTGATGGATGATGCCTGGATAACCATCACTCTGGTCATTTTCGGTGCAGCCGGACTTTTGGGCAGTGCAGCCTTTTCCAAATGGTACGACAAATGCCGCTATCACTTCTTCCGCATCACCGTCCTTGGCGTAGCAGTTGTTTTGCTGCTGCTCTACCCCATAAGCATCAATCATTATCTGCTTGTGCTGCTCTGCGCAGTCTGGGGCATTTTTGTTACGGCCTTCAACGTTGTAGGCCAGGCAGAGCTTTTGCGCACAACTACCATGAGCACCTCCGCCGTAGCTATGTCGATTTACTCCGGCATTTATAATCTTGGTATCGGCAGCGGCAGCTATCTGGGCGGACTAATCTGCACGCATGCTTCCATCGCTTATATCGGTCTCGGCGGCGGTGCACTTGTGCTGCTTTCCTTTATTTACTGTGCCTTTTTCCTGATTCCTGCTATGCGTCGCCAGCAAGCAGAGGCTGAAAAATAAATTTAGCCGTCGAAAAGCGTATAATAAACTGTATATTAAATTTCCTCACTTGCTATATTTCCTGTTTTTATTTATAATTAAGAGATACGTAAGATTACAAAGAAGGAGATTTTCTATCAATATGTCTGCAAGTACAACCAAAACTAAGAATCAACCATCCCGTAAGCCTGTATTGCTGGATTACTTAAAAGCCTTCACTAAGGATAAATTGATTTTCGCAGCGCGTCAGCTCTGCATCACCTACAGCAAGCTCAAAAAAGACGAGCTGGCAGAAAAAATCTGCACAGAAATGCAAAAGCCGGAAATTGCAGCAAAACGCTTTGCTATTATGCCGGACGAAAATATCCATGCCTTCGAAACAGCCTTGGAGAAAAAATGCTTCCATCCTACCTACAGTGAATATGCACTGCTGCTGCCCTTTATTTCTATGGGCTACATTGTTTCCTATCCCGACGACTGCTTTGAAGCAGTAAAGGAAGCACGCACTGTCTACAAAAAAATCAATACCGCAGATTTCCAGGCACACCGCCAACAGCTGGCATGGCTGTTGGACTGCATCACTGCTATGTCCAGCCTACACCTTATCCTGCCGGTGGAATTTTTCTGCGAAATGTATAATCAAAAAGCAGGCTTTGAGCTTACTCCGGAAACTCTGCCGCAGCTGCTGGCCGAGGTTCCGAGCAACTTTAACCCCTGCGCAATTAAAGATGGCCGCATCCTGCTCAAGAAAAATGACAGCGATGACTTCTACACCAGACTGGAGCAGGGCAGAAAGCCCTTCGGCCTGTACCTGCCTACCGTAAAGGAAATCACCATGCTTTCCCACTACGGTTATATGCAATCTACTACCGCATATCAGGATCTGCATGACTTCTTCACTCAAGAGCTGAATGTTGCGGCACTGGATGCACATTACTGGTGCCAGTACATCTATGAATTTGAAAACTCAAACACCGACGGCAACACCTCCGAGCTGATTCAGAAGCTACAGGCTAATATTCCCGACTGGAACAATTACAGCCATCTCGGCAGACTTTCCGTACTGCTGCAGAACGCCCGCAACAGTGCAACCCGTATGTTCTGCCTCGGCGGCCACACTCCTAACGAAACTATCAAGCTGCTGCGCGATGCACAGCAGGCAGCTCAGCAAAATACCCGTGTAGGTGCCAAAGCGAAAAAGGTTTATCCTAACGATCCCTGTCCCTGCGGCAGTGGCAAAAAGTATAAAAAATGCTGCGGTAAAAAGCACTGAGCAGCAGGCTATGCTTTAGTGTAAGAAGGAATTGCAATGAAGAAATTTTTAGTCGTTGATTTTGAATTTACTACCTACGAGCGCCCTGTCGGCCGTCCGCGCGGCTTCTTTTCCGAGATTATCGAAATCGGCGCAGTGAAGCTGGATGGCGAACCGCTCACCGACTGCGGACGCATCCAGAGCTTTGTCAAACCGCATTTTTATCCTAAGCAGGCTAAGGATTCTATGGATTTTTGCATGATTACCGCTAAGGATATGCAGCAGGCCATTGAATTTCCTGCCATGGTGCAGGAGCTGGCAGCTCTGTATGAAAGCGGCGAAACCTACTTTGTAGCTTGGGGAACCGAGGATTACAAGGTGCTGCAGACAGGCTGTGAGCGTCATAAAATTGAAAACCCTGTAAAATACGAGGACTAT
>OHMY01000966.1_pt1 | contig 10975 bp, 5 predicted proteins | sample 1569381 | NCBI WGS metagenome assembly OHMY01 (sample SAMEA3879528, study PRJEB24766) | human gut metagenome | biome: human-associated habitat; feature: feces | place: USA | collected 1985/1987
CGAATGGTTCCGCAACGCCAAATTCGGCATATGGGCACACTGGGGTCCGCAATGCCAACCCGAAGCCGGCGACTGGTACGGTCGTGGCATGTACGAAGAGGGCGGTGCTGCCTACAAGTGGCACTTGGAGCATTACGGACATCCTTCGGAATTCGGCTTCAAGGATGTAATCAACGAATGGAAAGCCGAGAAATGGAATCCGGAGAGGCTGGTAGCCCTTTTCAAGAAAACCGGTGCCCGATATTTCTTTGCTATGGGCAACCATCACGACAACATGGACTTGTGGGATAGTAAATACCAATCATGGAACTCCGTCAACATGGGCCCCAAGCGAAACGTACTGGGCGAATGGGAGAAAGCGGCCCGCAAAAACAAACTGCCCTTCGGTGTCAGCATCCACTCCTCCCATGCTTGGACATGGTATGAAACTGCACAAGGAGCCGACAAGAAAGGCCCATACGCAGGAATCTCCTACGATGCCCGCGTAGTGACTAAGGAAGACGGCAAGGGAAAATGGTGGGAAGGCTACGACCCGCAAGAGCTATACGTACAGAATCATGCCCTGAGCGGACATGCTTGGGCTGCATGGGACTGGCCCGAAGGAACCTCTGTCCCCCCGCAGAGTTACTACGACAACTTCTTCGACCGCACAGTGGACATGATAAACAAATATCATCCCGACCTGGTCTATTTCGATGACAGCGTACTCCCCTTCTGGCCCATCAACGATACGGGGCTGAAAGTCGTGTCGCACTACTATAACCAAAACATGAAGCTTCACAAGGGCAATCTCAATGCCGTAGTCTTCGGAAAGAAGCTGGAAGCTAAACATAAAGAGGCCATCGTATGGGATGTAGAAAAAGGGGTTCCATCGGAATGCCAGGACAAGGCGTGGCAAACCTGTAGTTGCCTCGGTACTTGGCACTATAACCGCTCTGCTTACGAAGACAACTGGTATAAATCAGCCGGGACCGTCATCCACATGCTCATTGACATCGTCAGTAAAAATGGCAACCTATTACTAAGCGTACCAATGAAAGGAAACGGCACCATCGACGACAAGGAAGAAAAAATTCTGGAAGACATAGCCGCCTGGATGGAGGTGAACGGAGAAGGAATATTCGACACACGTCCCTGGTGTATTTATGGTGAAGGTCCCTCCACAGAAACAGCAATACCTTTGGACGGAGCAGGATTCAACGAAGGCAAGAACGCACCCTACACTTCTGCCGACATCCGGTTTGTGAAAAAAGGGAAATACTTGTATGCCCATATCATGAAATGGCCCTCAGACGGAAAAATACAGATAAAATCACTGGCTACCGGCAGTCCCTACTGCAAAGGAGAAATCGAAAAGGTAGAATTATTAGGAGGCGGAAAGGCAAAGTTCAGAAGAACTTCCAAAGGCTTGCTTATTGACCTTCCCAAAGACAAGACACCCAATCCTATTTCTTTGGTACTGAAAATCACTAACCGTTAAACTGCTGATATTGTATGAAAAAGGGATTTTTTTTAAGATTATTTGTCCTGCTGATGCTGACATTTTTCATAGCAGAACAAGGCAGAGCACAAACCTACCAACGCACCTCACAAGGCATAAAAAGCACTGTGCAAGGTATAAATATAGATATTAGCTTCTTCTCTCCTGTCACAGTGAGAATCTTAAAATCGCCTGACGGCTGGAAGTATACCAAAGAAAGCTTGTCGGTCATCGGGCAACCGGAAAAAGTAAAACTATCCGTCTCTTCGAAAGGGGGCATATTGACTATCAAAAGCCATCAGCTTACAGTCCATCTCAACGAAGAGACCGGACAAATAACTTTTGCCTCTTCCGATGGAAAATCGCTGTTGCAAGAACAAAATAAAGGTGCACGTTTTGATGATTTCAACGATGCCGGCACAAAAACCTTCAGCGTTTATCAATCGTTCACCTTAGAGAAAGACGAAGCTATTTATGGATTGGGACAATTGCAAAACGGCAAAATGTCGCAACGTAACCAGACCAAACGCCTTATCCAAGACAATCTTGAAGATGTGATTCCCTTCTTCCAGTCCGTCAAAGGCTACGGTCTCTTTTGGGACAACTATTCGCCAACCATCTTCAAAGACAATCAAGAAGAGACATCCTTCCTTTCTGAAGTCGGCGACTGCATTGACTACTATTTCATGTACGGCGAAAATGCCGATGGAGTAGTTGCCCAGATGCGCTACCTCACAGGACAAGTGCCCATGTTTCCATTATGGACATATGGATTCTGGCAAAGCCGTGAACGCTACAAAAGCCAAAAAGAGATTGTTGGCGTAGTGCAAAAATACCGCGAACTGGGTGTGCCCCTCGATGGAATTATCCAGGATTGGAGATACTGGGGAAGCAACTACCTGTGGAACGCAATGGATTTTTTGAACGAAGAATTCTCCGACCCCCAAAAAATGATGGAAGACATACACGGAATGAACGCCCACATTATTATCTCCATTTGGTCAGCTTTCGGACCACATACCAAACCCTATCGCGAGTTAGACAAAGGGAACATGCTCTTCAACTTCCGCACATGGCCCGAATCCGGTTCCGAGAAGTGGCCTCCCAATATGGACTATCCATCCGGTGCCCGCGTGTACGATGCCTACCATCCGCAAGCACGCGACATCTATTGGAAGTACCTGAACGAGAACCTACGTTCTGTGGGTATAGACGGCTGGTGGATGGACTCTACCGAACCCGACCATTTTCACCCCATTCCTGAAGATTTTGACACGCCCACCTATTTGGGGTCATTCCGTAAAGTACGCAATGCCTACCCTTTAATGAGTGTAGGTGGAGTGTACGACCACCAGCGTGCCGTAACTTCAGATAAACGCGTATTTATCCTTACCCGCTCAGCCTTTGCCGGCCAGCAACGTTATGGTGCCAATACATGGACAGGAGATATCACAGCATCATGGGAAGTTTTGGAGAAGCAAATACCTGCGGGATTAAACTTCTCACTATGTGGCATTCCCCATTGGAACAGCGATATCGGCGGATTCTTCCTATGGCAATATCCCTTGATGCTGGATGACCCGGATTATCGCGAGCTTTATGCCCGTTGGATACAGTTCGGTACATTCTGTCCCATGATGCGATCACATGGGGAAGGTGCTCCCAGAGAAATCTATCAATTCGGCAAAAAAGGCGAGCCAATATACGATGCGATTGAGAAATACATTCGGTTACGCTACAGTTTGTTACCATACATCTACACAACTGCCTGGGAGGTAACTGCCAATCAGTCCAGCTTCATGCGTGCCTTGGCAATGGATTTTGCCCACGATCGCAACGTGTGGAACATCCACAATCAGTATATGTTTGGCAAATCCCTATTGGTATGCCCTGTAACCCAACCCATGTATACCCAAACAGTTTCGGACACCATCCGTGTAGAAGATTTCAGTACCGTTAAGTCTATACGAATATATCTGCCTAAAAATACGGAATGGTATGATTTTTGGACCAATCAGAAACACTCCGGCGGACAATATATCGTGAAAGATACCCCTATTGACATTTTACCACTTTATGTGAAAGCAGGTTCCATCCTGCCAATAGGTCCCGAAGTGCAGTATAGCACCGAAAAATCATGGGACAACTTGGAGATAAAAGTGTATCCCGGTTGTAACGGCGAATTCACACTTTACGAAGACGAGAATGACAACTACAATTATGAAAAAGGAATGTACAGCACCATTACGATGAAATGGAATGACCGTACTCGCATGCTCACTATTGAAAATCGGAAAGGAGAGTTTTCCGGTATGTTGAAAGAACGGAAATTCAACATAGTAACTGCTGATGGCGCAAAAAAGGCAGTGGCTTATAATGGGAAAAAAGTAACGGTTAAAATGTAATGGTTTCTAAAAACAGCTATTAATTTGCATTATGGAAATAAATACTCGTATGAAAAAATATCATCATTATCTTACCCTTTTAAGTTTATTTATGCTGCTCGGCATCCTGAAATTGCAAGCAGCGATACAACTCCCTGCCATATTTTCCAACCATATGGTGCTACAACGTAACTCAGAACTTACTTTCTGGGGATGGGGTATTCCGGGAGAAACAATTTCCATCGCCCCCGAATGGATGAAAGGAGAAATAATCAAAACCCAAGTCAATAATACGGGGAAATGGTCAGCCCGTGTACCTTCCGGCGAAGCCGGCGGACCTTATGAGATTCGTTTCAGCGGCTCGTCAGAAGTAACCTTGACCGATGTCATGCTAGGCGAAGTTTGGCTGTGCAGCGGACAATCCAATATGGAATGGAGCGCCAACCACGGCATAAAGAACGGAGACGAGGAAACGGCAAATGCCCATTGTCCCAATCTCCGAATTTTTCACGTGGCCAGAATAGCCGCCCCGTTCCCTCAAGAAAACTGTTTCTCGCAATGGACACAGTGCACGCCCGAAACGATGCGCAGCACGAGTGCCCTGGCCTACTTCTTCGGCCGCAACATCCAGGAAGAGCTGGACGTGCCGGTAGGAATCATCGTAGCCGGAGAGCATCTTGTAGCCCTTGGCAGCGGCCTTCTCAGCCACATCGTTGAACTTATCCCAATCGCTCAGCGCGGCCTGCACCTCGGTCGGGTCATCGGTGCCCAGCACATCTTCAGCGATGGAGCGGCGGTAGGCAAACAGGCCCGGGGTTGCCTGCCATGTGGTGCCCTTCTGGACGCCATCCACGGTAACGATGTCCTTGGTGTACTGGTACTGATCCTTGAGATCATCATCGGTCAGGCCGACATCCTTCTTGACATCCAGCGTATATTCGGAATCCACATATTTCAGCGCGTAGTCCGCCTCGATCAGGAAGATGTCGATCTTGTCATCGGCAGCGGCGCTGTCCTGCTTGAGCAGGGCCTCGTCCAGCTTATTCTGGTAGTTGTTGTTATCGTTGGGGTTGATGGTCCACTTTACGGTGACACCGTTATCCAGCGTCGTGGTGGACTTGTCGGCGGCGATCTCCTTGACGCCGGGGTAATAGTCATTGAAGCGGGACTGGAATTCATCGTTCCAGCACCAGATGTTCAGGACCTTGCCCTCCTCTGCGGTTGCATCGGCAGCAGGCTCTGCGGCCGTGCTGCTGGCTTCGGTAGAGGTCGAATCAGCGGCAGGGGCTGCGGACGAGCTTGCGGTGCCTCCGCCGCAGCCTGCCAGCAAGGTGGCTGCCATTGCAGTGGCGGTCAATAAACTCATTGCCTTTTTCATAATGTGTTTTCCTCCTTTTAAAAAAGAACTCATGTATGAATCAGATATTGTGACCCGCATCCTCGCGGGTTTGAACCTATGGATTGGGGACATCGACGGACTGCCCTTTCAGCAGGCTGCCGGAGATCAGCTTCTGCTCCGGCAATGCCGTGCGCGGGGATTCTATCTGCTCGATAAGCAGCTCTGCCGCGGCGCGGCCCAGCGCTTCGGTGTCCTGCCGGTAGGTGGTCAGCTGCGGGGACATGATCTGCGAGATCAGGTTGCCGTCATAGCCGGCCACCGAAATATCCCGCGGAATCAGAAGTCCTTCCTGCCGGATCGTCTGGATGCCGCCGATGGCGGAGAAGTCATCCGGGAAGAGGATCGCCGTGGGGCGTTGCGGCAACGTCAGCAGCTGACGGGTCGCAGCGGCGCAACTTTTCGCATCGCGGTAGGTGCTCGGCACGATGTAGGCGTCCGGCACCGTGATCCCATGGGCGGCGCAGGCACGGTAGAAACCGACCAGGCGCTTCTGGGTGACTGCGCTGTGATTCTCACCGTGGATATAAGCGATTCGCTCATGCCCCAGCGCGGCAAGCTGATCCACTAACTTGTGGACACCATCGGTGTTATCGGAAAGTACGGCAGCCCGGTTGTTAAAGACATGGTCGACTGTGACGATCGGCAGGTTGCTGTTGGCCAGCTCAATGACCTCCGGGTCATCGAACTTGATGCAGGCAGCGATCACGCCGTCAACGCCGCGGTAGCGGCAATGCTCTAAATAGCTGGAGTGGCCGTGGCCAATGTTGTGGTTGATAAAGGTGATATCATAGCCTCTGCCCTCGGCGTGGCGTTTGAAGCTGTCCAGGACAGCCGCGAAGAACTCATGCGTCAGACCGCTTTGCGCCTCATCCACGAAAAGGACACCCAGATTATAGGTGCGGTTCGTTTTCAGGGCCCGCGCTGCGGAGTTTGGCATGTAGCCGATCTGCCTTGCAGCCTCGCGTACCTTTTCTTTGGTAGCCTGACTGATATCGTTGTGACCGTTCAGCGCCTTGCTCACGGTAGCCACCGAGACCCCGCATGCCTTTGCGATGTCTTTGATGGATGCCATGATATCGCCTCCTTACATCTTCCTTAATCGTTTTCGCATCTTCACTATACAACATGTCAACCATAAAATCAATGCCTTTTTAGATTTTTTTGTGCATTTCGATTCGATTTGGCGATTTGCAAAAAGCCAAAACACCTGTTTTGGTAATTTCGTTTGGAGTTTCGCTGAAAAAGGGACATAATTTGCGCCTTCTTCTGCCTTTTCCGACCCAGTAATGGCCTGCAAGCCTGACTGCCATCTGCTTTTGGGGTGTCCACAGCCAGAAAGTATCCTTATAAATAATAGGTAGCATCCGCTTTTCGTTACAATTTTCGGCCGCACAAATTGTGAAACCTGCCAAATCATCGTTAAATTCAGCCGCAGCCCTTGCAATTATCCGAAAAACGCGGTATTGTAAGGGTAATAACTTAATCGTTTTCGACTTGAACTCACGATTTTATCTGCTTTCCATAAGTAAGGAGAGGGTCTCTATGAAGTTCGGTCATTTTTCCGATACCGCACGCGAATATGTCATCACCACGCCGCGTACGCCGCTGCCGTGGATCAACTATCTGGGCAGCGAGGCATTCTTCAGCCTTGTTTCCCATACGGCCGGTGGGTACAGCTTTTACAAGGATGCCAAGCTGCGGCGTATCACTCGCTACCGCTACAATAACGTACCTGCGGACTCTAACGGCCGGTATTACTATATTAAGGACGGCGATACCGTCTGGAATCCCGGCTGGCAGCCCACCCAGACCGAGCTGGACAGCTATGAGTGCCGCCACGGCCTCGGGTACAGCATCATTACCGGCAAAAAGAACAGTCTGACCGCGAAGCTGGAGCTGTTTGTGCCGGTAGGCGACAACTGCGAGATCGACCGTCTGGTGCTGACCAACGAGAGTGATGTACCGAAATCGTTTACTATATTCAGCTATCTGGAGTTCTGCCTCTGGAATGCTGTGGACGATTCCACCAACTTCCAGCGCAATTTCTCTACCGGCGAAGTCGAGGTCGAGGGCAGCACCATCTACCACAAGACCGAGTACCGCGAGCGCCGCAACCATTACGCATTGTTCACCGTCAACACGCCCATTGACGGCTTTGACACGAGCCGGGACGCCTTTTTAGGCGCATGGCGCAGCAATGCGAATCCCGAGGTCGTGGAAAACGGCCGTTGCACCAACTCTGTTGCCCACGGCTGGGCACCCGTTGGCGTGCATCAAGTCAATGTCACCCTGCAGCCCGGCGAAAGCCGCAGCCTGATTTTTGTTTTGGGCTATATAGAAAACCCGGAGGACGAGAAGTGGGCCGCGCCCGGCGTCATCAATAAGACCCGCGCCCAGGCGATGGCTGCCCGCTATGCCACGGATGCGCAGGTCGATGCGGCACTTGCCAGGCTGCACGACCACTGGAACAACCTGCTGTCCACCTACTCGGTCAAGAGCAGCGATGAAAAGCTCGACCGCATGGTCAATACCTGGAACCAGTACCAGTGCATGGTCACCTTCAACATGAGCCGCTCTGCCAGCTATTATGAGAGCGGCACCGGCCGCGGCATGGGCTTCCGCGATTCCTGTCAGGATCTGCTCGGCTTTGTGCATCTAATCCCCGCCCGCGCGCGGGAGCGCATTCTGGACATTGCCGCCACCCAGTTCCCCGACGGCAGCGCCTACCACCAGTACCAGCCGCTGACGAAAAAGGGCAACATGGACATCGGCTCCGGCTTCAACGATGACCCGCTGTGGCTGATTGCTGCCGTGTACGCCTATCTGGGCGAGACGGGCGACTACTCGATTCTGGACGAACCGGTGGACTTTAACAACGACCACAGCCTTGCACAGCCGCTGCTTGAGCATCTGCGCCGCAGCTTCGGCTATCTGCGCACCCACAAGGGGCCGCACGGTCTGCCGCTGATTGGCCGTGCTGACTGGAACGACTGCCTGAACCTGAACTGCTTCAGCAAGGAGCCGGGCGAAAGCTTCCAGACCACCGGCCCGAGCGAGGGTCCTGTAGCCGAGAGCGTGTTCATCGCCGGTATGTATGTCAAGTACGGCAACCAGTTTGCCGAAATTCTTGACAGCACCGGCCACACCGACGAAGCTGCCGCCGTGCGCGCCGAGGTTGCAGAGATGGAACATACCGTACTGACTGCCGGTTGGGACGGCAGCTGGTTCCGCCGCGCCTACGATGCCTTTGGCCATGTGATCGGCGGTGAGGAATGCGAGGAAGGCAAGATCTTCATCGAGCCGCAGGGCATGTGCGTCATGGCTGGCATTGGCAAGGAGACCGGTCAGGCCGCGCAGGCATTGAAGAGCGTAGAGGAACGGCTGGATACCAAGTACGGTGTGGTTCTGCACCAACCTGCATACACCAGTTATCAGCTCAATCTGGGCGAAATTTCCAGCTATCCCCCGGGATACAAGGAGAACGCAGGCATCTTCTGCCACAACAACCCATGGGTCAGCTGTGCCGAGACTGTAGTCGGCCATGGTGACCGCGCGTTTGAGATCTACAAAAAGACCTGCCCGGCATACATTGAGGACATCAGTGAGATCCACCGCACCGAGCCGTATGTCTACAGCCAGATGGTGGCTGGCCGCGACGCCGCCACCTTTGGCGAAGCAAAAAACAGCTGGCTGACCGGCACGGCGGCCTGGACCTTTGTGGATGTGAGCCAGTATATCCTGGGCATCCAGCCCACGCTGGCCGGGCTGAAGATCGATCCCTGCATCCCGCACGAGATGGACGGCTTTACCCTGCGCCGTGTCTGGTGCGGGGCAACCTATGAAATCGTTGTGGAGAACCCTGACCATCTGGAAAAGGGCGTCAAAGCCATGACCGTGGACGGCAAGCCTGTAAGCGGTAACATCCTTTCCCCTGTTCCCGCCGGCTCAACCGTAGAGGTCAAGATCGTCATGGGCTGACCGCCCGCCTTTTACCGCAAAGCAGCAGCCCGCAGTGGGCTGCTGCCTTTTCTGTACGGTCTTTATACACCGGCGTGCTGCTTCACGAACCAGAAAACTCCCTTATTCTGCTGCGCGCGCAGCAGAATAAGGGAGTATTTTTTGTGTGCAGCCTGTCAGGTATGGTTATTCCGCGAGCATTTCTCTGCATCGGTCGCAAGCACGACCATCAGCGCGCAGAGGGCATCTCTTAGAGGAAACAAACACATAGCGAGGGGCCATACCGTGCCTTTTCACAGATTTTTTCCGTTCGTTTCGGCCACCTTGGCGTACCAGACAGCACTGTCTTTGGGGGTTCGTTTGCCGGTTGCGTAATCGAGATAGATCAGACCAAAGCGCTCGTTATAGCCCTCGCTCCACTCAAAATTATCCAGCAGTGACCAGTGGAAATAGCCGCGCACATCCACACCGCTGTCAATCGCGCGGCGCAGCGCCAGAAGATAGCGGTGGGTGAAGTCAATGCGCGCAGGGTCATGCACCTTGCCGTCCAGATGGATGCTGTCGGTGCAGGAAAGGCCGTTCTCGGTGATGTAGATGGGCAGACCGTACCGCTCCTGCATCTGGCGGGGACCCCAGTTCAGGCATTCCGGCTCCACCGGCCAGTTCATGGCGGTATGGGCGTACCCGGCGGGGCGCTCTACATAGCTGGGACCGTTTTCGCCCATCTGCGCCGGGGCAGCGTTGTAGATGTTCAGCCCCACCATGTCCGGCTTGCCCAGAGGCAGGGCATCGTTGATGTACTGCGGCACAGCGGCGATGCTGGCGGCAAGTCTCGGTCCGCAGATGTCCGGTTCCGGCCAACGGCCCAGACAGACCGGGTCCAGTGCCATGGTGTGGGTGAAGGCCCAGTCGTCATCCGGGCAGGCGAAGGTCAGGACCCGGGCAGCGTCCACGTCTGTTTTTGCCTCCGACACCGGATAGCAGATGCGGCCGGTGGAAACAAAGCCCACCTTGTTTTCCGGGTCTGCATGGCGCAGCTCCTGTGCGGCAAGGCAGTGGGCGTAGATAACGTTCCGCCAGCAGGTAAACTGACCTTCCAGCGGCAGTTTCAGACCCGGGGCGTGCTCTCCGGTGCCGTAGCCCATTTTTACGATGCAGGCAGGCTCGTTGAAGGTGAACCACTGATGTACCCGGCCTTTGAAGTGCTCTGCCATCTTTGCGGCATAGCTTGCAAACGCGCGTGCCGTTTCCTCACTGCGCCAGCCGCCCTTTTCTTCCAGCGCCTGGGGCAGGTCCCAGTGATACAAAGTTACATAAGGCTCGATCCCGGCTTCCAGCAAGGCATCCACAAGGGTATCGTAATAGGCAAAGCCTTCCTCGTTCCAGTCTGTGCCGCCGTTGGGGGCAATGCGGGTCCATGCCACGGAAAAGCGGTAGGCTTTCAGGTGCATGGACTGCAGCAGTGCAAGGTCCTCTTTCCAGCGGTGGTAGCTGTCGCAGGCAACGTCACCGGTCTCGCCCCGGTAGGTGCAGCCCGGTGTGTGGGAAAAAACATCCCAGATGCTCAGTCCCTTACCGCCCTCTGTGGCACCGCCTTCGATCTGATAGGCCGCTGTTGCAGCACCCCAGACAAATTCTTTTGGAAATTCAGCCATAATAGTTTTCCTTTCTGTCATTCAAACTTGTGTGCACAGGCATTCCACTGTCATGGTAGCGTGTCGGGTCTTTCATCTCGTCTGCCGCCAGCCGATTCAA
>OHMY01000975.1_pt1 | contig 10885 bp, 20 predicted proteins | sample 1569381 | NCBI WGS metagenome assembly OHMY01 (sample SAMEA3879528, study PRJEB24766) | human gut metagenome | biome: human-associated habitat; feature: feces | place: USA | collected 1985/1987
TCGCAAAACTCCATTCTGGCAGACTTTGACCGCACTCTGCCATTGGTACAACATGATACAGTGCTTCTGTGTGGCGTTCCGTCGAATATCCATGGCATTTCCTTGGGATTGATAATATTTACGGACGGGATAATTTTAACGCCCATAACCGCCCAATAATAGCCTAAAGCATGGTTTCTGTACAGGTTGTAGATGTTCAACGCACTTGGCATCCCGGACGCAATTGTGAAATCTGGGCTGCAAACTGAATTGAAACATTTTAAGTGCTCAATATACTGGTCTGGCTGATTCCATACCTGTAGAAAGCTTTTGTCGTCAATGTAGAAATTCACCGTCAGGTCCTTGTGGCCTTTCAATGATCTGGATTTTGAAGATACAAAGTCAATCGACTTGCCCGGTGAGAAATCCACTTTTGGAAGCATTGGTATCTGAAACTGTCCATCAAGTTCTGCACCGGTTATCAGATATTCTTTCATCACATCATATGCGGTATGTATCACAACACCACCTCCATACAACCATATTAACATAATTTGGGAAACAAAAAAAGACCGCATTTCTGCCGTCTACGATGGTTTTTCCTGCGTCTCACACACAAGTTTTCCTCCTATGGTTTTAATTCGAATATTTGTTCTTGTTCCTTACCTGTTCCCTAGCCTGTTCCCTCGAACTTTTAAGCACCTCTAAAAAGCACAAAAAACCTTGATTTTACAAGGTTTTCGTTAGCAGCCAGTACGGGAATCGAACGTATTTTAAAACTGCTATCTTTCCCTTAAAATCAACATTTCTACCTTTTTCAGGGTGTTCCTTTTTGTTCCCTTGCTGTTCCCTCTGCCGAAATAACCAAAGTTAATTTGATACTACCATAAACTCATCTATGCTGTCCATGATTTTTTGTTTTTTCTTGAGGTCCTTTCGATCTCTGTGGTAGTAGTTCTCGGAACACGAAATATTTGTGTGGCCCATCTGTGATGTGACCATCTGATTATCTATGCTGTGGTCGAGTAATATCGTGCAATATGTTTTTCGTATTTTATGCGGTGATTTTTGAATACAGCCAGTTTTCTTACACACTGTTCTTAATCGGTTCCTGAACGAATAAGTATTTAATCGCTTTCCGTCTTTGGAAAATATATATTCGCAGAATGCCGACATATTTCTGAGTTTCTGCAATATCCAGATGCATCCCTGAGGAACCACTACATTTCTTACGCCTGCTTCTGTTTTCGGAAAATCTTTCACTTCAAAAATACCTTTATGGTTTTCAAAGTGCCTTACTTCCGTTCTTCTGACTTTAATCGTACTGATATGTGGTAGCCAATCATTCCATTTCAAAGCGCATAGCTCCCCAACTCTCAGACCAGTTACGAACATAAGCATAATGCCAAGATTTATTATATCCTGATTATCTTTTAAGTAATCAATCATCCTGTCCATTTCAGCATCATTAAATACTTCTTCTGAATCTTCTTTGATATTTCTTTTGAAAGATTTATCGGTGACATCCAAGTCATAGAATAATTCCTGCACGTTCCAATCAATCAGCTTGTTGCGCTTCGCCCATTTCAGGGTGCCTCTGGTAATTGTCTTAAGATTGCAGAAAGCTTTTGCGGTTAGATTGTGTTCGCTGATCTGCTCTTCCAGGAAGTTGCTGATATCCTCTGACTCAAGGTCTTTGATTCTGCGTTCGCCCATGGTTCCAAAAAACCGATTGAAGTCCTGCTGATACCTCTGGTATGTTTGAATTGAAATCTTGTTCAATTCAACCTTGCGCTGTGCCCATTCTTCGAATACGCTCTTAATCTTTGGATTCTCTGCTTTCTCACGGTGTGTCTTTACAATCAAGTCCTCTAAATCCTGTTTAGACCGACGCTTAAACATTTTCCTCTGTCCAGTTTCATCGTAAGTCATGCGGATTTTCCAGTAACCGTCCGATGCTTTCCACATGCTGTCCCTGTATTCTTTTAAAATTTCTTCCCTTTTATTCATTTCAACTTGCTCTTGTATGTGAGACAAATTGATGATACCATTCTCGATTGCATATTTCAAGTCGTCATTATTCATAAAAAATAAGGAGGAACCGGGATATCCTTTCGCTGGCCAGCGGCTCCTCGTTCCTCCTTTCTTTCACACATAATCAAAAATATTCATCTGTCCTTCCGGCATATCATCTTCAAGATTGAAGAATTTGCAGGCAATAAAATTTCCATGCCAGTCCCGATCACCGCCGTACATCAGACATTTTCCCCTCTTTCCGTCCCTATAAAATCTGCACTCAGAACAATTGTGCTGATACGCAGTTCCGCCGGAACGTTTATACATTTCGCTTATTGTTCTCATTTCTTTTCCTTTCAAAGGTTTAAATTCTCAAAGCTGCTCTTCTTTTTGCTCCTGTTCTTCTTTTAAAAATCCCTTTCATTACACATTCCGTCGGTAGGCATCCTCTCATGCGATCATTGATAAGGATGTAATCGCAAGTTCCATATGATAACCCTCCAGAATTATTCTTTGAAAAATAATCACAATGCTTACATTGCTTTTCTTTTAAATTCTGAATTTCTCTGAAAGACATTTCGCCCCATGGTTTAACAGCTATTTTCATTCTCTTTACCTCGCATTCCTTGTACCATCTTCATTTTCAAATGTTGTGCTATATGTTCTCTGACAGATTCCTCTGGAAATGGGATTTCAAGTGATCGCTCCAGAATCCTGTTTGTGATTCTCTCGTCATATTTCAGTTCTGATATCTGGCAGTTGCTCGTGAATATAGTGATTTTCCTGTCGACATACCGCCCGTTGATAATGCTATAGAATCTTTCGTTAATCCACTCCTTACCAGAATCAGCGCCGAAGTCGTCAATGATAAGGATTTCTGTTCTGGACAAATCCTCTATCAACTTTCCTTCCGTATTCCCTTTGTCTCCCCATGTATTCTTGATCTCATCAAGAATCCTGAGGGATGTGGTGAACTTTACTGGCTTCTGGTATTTCTTCATAATTTCATTCGCCAAGCTGCATACTGTTTTGGTTTTGCCAGAACCTTTTGCGTTTGAGAAAAGGTATAGCCCTATTCCTTTCTTCTGCATATCAGGAAGATTTTTAAACCAGTAATTTACCACCTGAGCCGCCTGAGAAAATACTTTTCGGCTCTCGGCGTTCAAATATACACTTGACTTCAAATCGTTGAAATTTGAGCCTTTAAACACGTTTGGAAGCTCTGCAAATTTCAATTGATTTTCAAGGATTATTCTTTTTCTGATTCCGCAAGGGCATTCCTCGCAATACGGAATACCGCTTGCATCTCTTACCCATCTCCACCCGCTGTCCCCACACTCAGGGCATTCAAGCGAATGGCGTGTCTGATTCTCCTCCGTCCCATTCTTCGAGCGGGACGAGTGGTTCGACATTTCTTTGAGTTGTGTCAGTTCCATTTCGCATATCCTCCCTGTTGTGGTATTTGTTTTCGAGTATCTTTAAGAAGTTGTTTGGTTTCACGAACCATTCAAAATTTATCATAAAATCAGTTTTCTTTCCCATAAGAAAGTCACTATTTTGTACATTTTTCAGCGCTTCCATTACCTTGTTCATACCGTATTCTCGGATTCTCGCTTTCAGCATTTGCGTTCGCCTTGCTGTCATTCTTGCGATCGGCTGAATCCCGAATTGCTGAAGCTTGTTCCATTCATCAACAACTTTCTGCACATCACCGGGCTTGACTAAATCTTTTTCGCAAGAAATCTGTTCTGGAATCTCTTCTTCCGACAGTTCTTTCTGACGTTTTCTGTGCTCGGCAACCCGTTTTCTGGTCTGCTCTCTGATTTTTTCAAGCCCGTCAATATTCTGATGCTCTTCCCATCCGGGAATTGAAAGCAATGTTCCATCTCTGGTTATCATGCCGAACTTTTCAAGAATTGTAAGCGCAAGTTCGATCACGCTTTCATCAAAGTCCAGCTCGTCAGCCAGCATTTTATTTGTATATGGGATATTCTCTGTCAGAAATATAATCCCGTTTGAATTGCATCGTCCCGCCATCGTCAGGAGCATCATCCAGATCAGCACAATATTATTTCCCTCTGGAAGTTTTCTGATATGCCGGATTTTTTTGTTATCGAACATATCTATTTCTAATCGAATCCAACTCACCTTTGTCATTTAGCCACCTTCCCGTCTGGTAAGGACATTTCCGCCCTTACCACATTGATTTTCAGATGAATCTCTCCATTAAAGAGTCCATCCAGTTTTTTGTGTGATTTTCACAGGTATCATCTTCCTCTATCAGGATGCCTTTGCGGTCACACAGCCCGTTGTCGTTTTCAATACAAGTTTTGCATGTTTTATCTGCCATTTTCCTCACCCCAATCTAATTTCTGTCCACAATTAGGGCAATAATTTGCATTCGAATAGATCTCTACCTTACCACAACAAGGACAATCGCCTTTGACTACGGTTGCCACCCCGAAGAAATCTCTTAGCTGCTTTTTGTATTTAGGCTCTTTCGGAATCTGTTTCTCCAACGCCTTAATGGCTTCCATTCTAACTTCATAAGTGCATTTACCTCCATAGGCTGTCTCATCATAGTTTAATTCTTTTAATGCTTCTTCTGGTTTCATTTTTTCATCTCCTCTAACTTATTCACAGCTTCTTCGCGGGTGAGGAATACACTTTTTTCAAACTCGGAAACGTTAAATATTCTTTTCTGTCTATTTGTTTTGAATATAATGCCATTGTCAGAAATTTCTATCTTTCTTATTCCTTGCTTTGAAACATCTTTTCCGACAATGATGAAAACAGAATCGCCAACCTTACACGGCAATCTCACAAGCAAGCCCTGTTCTTCTAAGTCTTTATAAGATTTCAGTTCTTCTAGCAGCTCTGCAACATCTTTCAACCAATACAATCCTCCATCTTCAAAACAACATTCATAAGTATCTTGATAATACGGGCATCCAACCGCTTCCTTGTCGCTGATAGGATCTCTTAAATCCTTGCCAGTTCCACAGACAATGCGTTTATACTCATCATCCATATGTATGAAGTTTTCGTGGTCTGCATAGCAACCACCTCCTGTATCTTGACTGGCAACACATCTAAGTGCTTTTATCGTATCGTCAAGTGTTAATCTCTCCATCTACTTCACCTCTTTCATCTGACTTTCTACAGTATCTGCAAGCAACTTTAAGGACTTAATAAGCGAGTCAATCAATGTTCTGTCTGGGTTTTTAACAAATATTCTAGCAAGTCTTATAGCCTCTTTGAGCTCCTTCTCATATTCAATTACGTCTGATGCTTTTACTAATTCATATCCCGGTGCAAGGTCGGCATTTCTTGTTAGTTCTTTATTGCCATAGAACTTTAATATATCCGGGATCTGCTGCTCTTCAAAGGGATATGGATACGCTTCTTTTCCGCCGTACCATCTATATCCCTGTTTCTTTGCTACTTTCAGAATATTTTCATACTCTTCATGTGTTCTGACTAATACGCATTTATTTGCCAGATCAATCATCTACTTCACCTCCTGTAATCTCATCAATGCACTGGTTCCGTCCATCGACCATCCCACACTGATAATCCGTCATATTATTCTCAGTAGTGTTTTTCTCCGGCAATGGCTTCAATGGACACCATTCAGGCCTTGATTTGCTTTCACAATCATAATGTTCTTCTGTCATCAGAATTTCATTACAGCCTAAGCATTCAGCTAATTCACACAAACCCTCATATTCAAGTTCACCGCAGTATGAAATTCCGAACGGGCAATCATAGCAATTCTCTGGCGTATCTATTACTAATACTGATTTACTCATTCACTTCACTTCCTCTCAGCATTAGACTCAACGTGTTGTATCCCGGGCAAGTCCTGACCCCGTTTCTGGTATCTCTTAGCAGGACACAGTACGGATATAATGCCATGACCTCATAGACGTGTTCTGTGGTGTCTTCACCGCGCTGGTCGATGTATTTGAAACACTTTCCCGGTCTAAGAAAATATCTTGCACATACATACGCTTTTGTTCCGAATCTCATACTTGCACTGCTCATTTGTGTTCCTCCATTCCTAAGTCAAATAATGTAATCTGTGATCTAAATTCTTCTAATCGTTTGCGAGCGTCATTGTAATAATCTTCATTAATTTCATCCGAATATTTATCCGAGTATTGCTTTAATCTGTCTTTGATATGGCTCATGCTTCCACCTCACTATCCTCTGGTATCTGATAATCGATATGTCCATTTACATAGGCTTCCTGAATCATGTCCAGTACCTTGATAGCTTTTTTCTTTGTGGAATATTCTCCGAGTAAATAACTGCATCCAGTGATATATGATGTTACAACTGTTTTTGTAGTCCCTTCTGCAATTTCGATACCAGCTGATACATTAAAATTAACTAATATCTCTTTATTCTGACTTCTGATTAACATTTTGCGTCCTCCTTGTAATTCTCAACCGCAGCTATCTTATTTTCGTACATTGCAATTATGTTTTTAAATCTGCGAATATCATTATTGTATTTTTCCAAGAATGTTTCTTTTACGAACTGATAATTAGGTTCTTCCAACACAATGTACGGTGTTGAAGAACCAGAAATTTTTCCAATATCTTCTTTTTTTACATATCCAATGCAAAGTCTTTCTGGAAACTGTGCTACTGCTCTGTACGTCTTTGGTTTCTCAATTACCTCGCATTCCTCAACTCTGACTTTAAAAACAGGGTCTCCGAATGTTCTAGTTTCCGGATTGAATTCTCTGTCATTGTCTAAAATGTAGAAATATAATTTCATTTTGCATCCTCCTTATCGTTCGCTCTTTTATTCCATGCTTCTATTGCATATTCGGGATTGTTATAATGTCCTGTACCGCAAAGACAGTTACCGCATTTTACAAGATACTGAGCATTACCTAAATATCCCATTTCATCATCGGTAAAAATTTGCGCCTCTTCTCCACAAAACGGACAAGGTTTTATTTTATCCATTTTCCATCCTCACTTTCCCCATGTAAGTAGCTGACGCACTATCAATTTAGATTTACGTTCATTTTTCTTGCCATGGCTTCTATAACTGTCACTGTTACGCCGTTTCCTGCCTGCTTGTATAACTGGCTGTCAGAATTTACGAACTGTGCTTTTTCAAAATAATCATCAGGCCAACCTTGCAGCCGAAAACATTCTTTCGGTGTCAGCTTTCTGATTGCTATGTAACACTGATATTTTTCATACCAGACTGCATATACAGCCAGTTCTTCCGATACCTGAACGAAGATTCCCTGATTGCAGCTCGTGTCGAGTGTGTTGGCGATTTCTTGTCCGACTCTTCCTCTTCTTGTCTTGCTGTTTGGCATTGAGAAGTTCACGCTGTCAATTCCCACTCTGCATTCTGTATAACCTTGTTTCGTTGCTTCCTTGACTTCAATCGCGGTTCCGTGCCGGTCCTGTCCTGTCAGTGTGAACATTGGCTCGCCATCTTCTTTGAACCTTCTTCCGTTCTGACGTTTCTCTGCCCTGTCTGGTGTCAATACTGGAATTGCAACTCCACTTACTTCAGCTTTATGATTTGCGATTCCTTTGTTGTATCTGGCTTGTAAACACCTTGCTTTATTGGTCAACTCTGCTTTTTGATAACTCAAATCAACAAAACACGGCAATGCTACATGATGCCCTCTTCCACCACCTTGTCCAGTATCAAGAGTCTCGGTAATTCCATCAGGTGCAAACACTTGTGTATTTCTTCTATATCCGTCTTTGTGTGCAATTATTTGAACACTATTTTTTCCGTCTGTTCCTTCGATAGGAAATACTTTTGCGGTACTTCTCCCTCTAAGATGTCCGATAATGAAACATCTTTCCCGGTTTTGTGGCACTCCGAAATCTTTGGAGTTGAGCACCTGCCATTCTGCATCATACCCCTGCTGATCCATTTCAATGAGCAATCTGGCGAAATCCCATCCCCCATTAACACTAAGCAGATTTTTAACGTTCTCAATGAAAAGGTAAGTGGGTTTATCTTCTTCTTTGAGTTGTCCGATAAGGTACATAACTCTGAAAAACAGGCTTGAACGGTTTCCTTGAAATCCGACTTGTTTTCCTGCGACTGAGATATCTTGGCAATTGTGGACAATTGCTCCGTTTGCAACATATGAGTTGTCTTCTTCAACACTGATGTTATACACTGTTCCAAAATCATCAGATTCTGTTGGCTGATACAATTCTCTGCAAACATATCTTGCACGATAATGTCCTTTAACTGATTTACTAGAGATTCGGAATGTATATGTATCTCTTTGTCGGCATTCCCTTCCTTGGATAACACATTTTTCATCTCTTCTAGTGTAGTAAACAGCTGGAACAGATTTCCCAATTCGCTGTGCAATAATACACATGCCAAGAATGAGTGCTGCGCTGGTTGATGTTGCTTCTTCTCGATCACTTCTTCCATCCCGGACATATATCCATCGAAGAAGTATTTTGCTTTTTCTCGTGGTAAACACAATGCTTCTCTTGGAATTCGTTTTCCATGTGCGTATTTTCCGAACTTTTCAAGGTATTCGTATAATTGGTTATTGCACACATGATACTTTCCGCAAGTTCGTTCTTTTGTGTAAGTTCCATGTAGTTTCGCTTCTCGCAATCGCTGTTCGAATTCTGTCCTCTTATCATCGCTGATTGCGAACACGATTCTTCCTCCGCTTGGTCTGTCTTTTCTTTCAACTCTCCACCCATCAGCAAGATAACGTCCGATAATCCACCACATTTCCTTACTGTATCCATCGGATTCTGCATCAGGCAAAACCATTGTGGAATACCAACTGCCATCGAGTTGTTCCACTTTTTTGAATTCCATTGGCTGATCTGGCTTAGCGACATAATACGGATGCCCTGCCGTGGTTCTTGTTGGCAATATTCCGAATCCGTTGACATCCCAGAGTCTTGCTCCGTCCCTGTGCATTGTTGCTGTGACTTTTCTCCACCTTCCTTTGTGCGTAAGGACTTTATCTCCGACAGATATATCTTCAATTGGGATATATCCTTTTTCTGTAAGAATATAAGTTCCTTTGGCAAAACAGGGGAATCCGAAACACCAGCAGTCGGCTTTTGGAATGTCTCCGGCATACACTCTTCTAATGTCATTTGCGTACCACTCACCGTTTCTGTATTCATCTTTTAATATCTCCTTTTGCCTTTGTTTCAGTGTCAGCGTTGACAAATATTGTCGTTGTTCTTCTGTTATCAGGTGCATGGACGTGTAACTTGCTACCGCCCATTTATCAAATTCACAAAATCCGACGCACTCATGCCCCGCTGCTTCCATCCCTTTTCTAAATCCACCTATTCCGGCGAAAAAGTCCAGAAACTTCATTCTTTGTACCTCCTGTTGTTAACCCTCTTTCTTTCTGGTTTTCCGCCTCAGCCTGCGAAACAATCAATTATTAACTGTTTCTGCATCTGGCATCACCTCGCTTTCTCCAAGCCCAAATTCCTTGTTAATATCAAAAGAATCAAATTCAATCTGCAAACCCATTTCTTCCTGAACTTCCTTATATGCTGCTTCAACGCCGATTTCCTCAACATATTTTTCTGCTTCAGTAATCTTATCAATGAAATTCTGGTTTGCTTTCTTGAATCCCCATGCTTTCTTGATTGCAATAACAGAAATTAAAATATTTCCACAGCAATATAATCTTCTGCTTTCCACAGCTTTTCCTGAAATTCTTTAACTGTCTGTTCTCTAATCTCCTGTTCTTTTGAATCCAAATACGCTTTAAGAGATTCGATTCTTACGCCAGTCTGCCTGGAAGCCTGCTCCATTGTAAAACCAGTTATGTTAAGTGGCGCCGGGATTAAGCTTCTTTGATTTTTTGGCTTTTTAATCTTCAGTTTTCCCACTGACAGCCCTCCTTATGTTCTGAGTCAGAATGTCAAATTCCATCAACATCCTACGATCATTCTTGTTTGAGTATGCGATTGTTTGCTGCCCATCATATATGACCGCATATCTTCCGTTAATGTCATATGCCCCGCTGATTGCCTGCGATATCTGACTTCTTGTCTTTCCTGTCAATTCTGATATTTCAGCAAGCGTCAGCTCCCCGATATACTTTGAACCGTCGTATACGTCATACAGTTTCATGTTTCTTTACTCCTATCAGTTCGTATGTCCTGTGCGAACCAGTTCCGTGAAATACAATCAGTCCATCGTCCTCGAACTGCCTTAGATGCCTTTGAACAGCGCTCATACTGATATCTAGTTCCTCAGATATCTTCTTGGTTGTTGGAGTCCCTTTGTGAGACATTGCGTATTTACGGATGAAATAATAAATATCCTTACGGTTCTGCATCCATTGCATGTGTTTTTGATACCGTAATGCGTCCATATTCACGATTCCTTTACAAAAAATCTTCTATGCTTATCTGACTGTTTTCCTCAAAAACAAGCATTTCTTCTTTTGCTCTCTTAAAGAAATTTCTATCAATTTCAAATCCGAAAGCATTTCTTCCTATTTCATGTGCAGCTCTTAACGTTGTCCCGCTTCCGCAACATGGGTCTATTACTACATCTCCGGGATCAGTAAACGTTTCAATCAATCTTTTTAAAAGTTTGACTGGCTTTTGTGCCGGATGAATTTTAGGAATATCTTTTCCATCTTTCTCCCAATCGAACCAGTTAAAAACCATGTGCCCTGTACCTCTGATTGTTTTTCCATTTTCGTCAGTCTGAACGCCGTTCCTAAACTTAGGAAGCCTGTCTCTGTAAAACAATAATGCGTATTCCGTAGCTCCAACCACACGCATATTTGCTTTTAATACTTGAGGGCTGTAATTTTTTATGAAAACAAGTGGGATATAATGTACAAAACCATGTTTTTCAGCAGCTTTAATCAATGTTT
>OHMY01000983.1_pt1 | contig 10834 bp, 11 predicted proteins | sample 1569381 | NCBI WGS metagenome assembly OHMY01 (sample SAMEA3879528, study PRJEB24766) | human gut metagenome | biome: human-associated habitat; feature: feces | place: USA | collected 1985/1987
AAGCGGGTGTATTGTCAAACGGCAGTGTCAACTATAACGAGATCTCCGTGGAAGGTACCAATGCCGCTATCGCCCTTTCCTTCGGGGAGGACGTGAAGAAACTTGGCGTTCGCTACGGTATCTCTTTTATCAGCGAGGAACAGGCGAAGAAGAATCTGGAGCGTGAGATCGCCGCTTACGACGTGGATGTGGTAGCGAAGATCGCCCGCAACGATTGGAACGACGCTTTAGGTAAAATACAAGTACAAGGCGGTACCAAGGATGAGAAGACCGTATTCTATACCTCTTTATATCGTTGCTACGAACGCCCGATAAACTTGAGCGAGGACGGACATTATTACAGTGCTTTCGACGGAAAGATCCATGAGGATGGCGGACGGCCTTTCTATACGGACGACTGGATTTGGGATACCTACCGTGCTACACATCCCCTGCGTGTCTTGATCGATAATGAGCGTGAGAACGATATCATCAACTCTTATCTCCTGATGGCGGAGCAGATGGGTACCGATTGGATGCCTACCTTCCCGGAGGTGACAGGAGATACACGCCGTATGAACTCAAACCATGCTGTCGCTACCGTGATTGACGCTTACCGCAAGGGCTTGCGTGGGTTTGAGCTGGAAAAAGCCTATATCGCTTGTAAGAAAGGTATCGAGGAAAAGACCTTGATCCCGTGGTCTGCCGCTCCCGCCGGTTGGTTGGATGATTTCTACAAGGAACATGGCTATATTCCCGCATTGAGACCGGGAGAGAAAGAGACGGTGCCTAACGTATCCATTTGGGAAAAACGTCAGCCGATCGCCGTGACTTTAGGTACTTCGTATGATGAATGGTGCTTGTCCCAGATCGCTCAAGAATTGGGAAAGAAAGACGAGGCGGATTATTATTTGCGTCGCTCTTACAATTACCGGAACGTATTTAATCCGGAGACAGGTTTCTTCCATCCGAAAGATAAGGATGGCAAATTTATCTATCCATTGGATTACCGTTATGATGGCGGTCTAGGTGCCCGTGATTATTACGATGAGAATAACGGATATATTTATCGTTGGGACGTACAGCATAATATCGGTGACTTGATCTCTTTGATCGGAGGCAATGAGGCGTTTACCTCTGCCTTGGATTCTATGTTCAATACGCCGCTGGGTATGTCTAAATGGCAATTCTATTCCACGCTTCCGGATCATACGGGTAACGTAGGTATGTTCTCTATGGCGAATGAGCCGAGCTTGCATATCCCGTACTTGTATAATTATGCGGGTAAGCCTTGGATGACCCAGAAACGTATTCGTACCTTATTGAATCAATGGTTCCGCAATGATTTGATGGGTGTGCCGGGCGATGAGGACGGTGGTGGTATGTCCGCTTTCGTTGTTTTCAGCCAGATGGGATTCTATCCGGTGACTCCGGGTTCTCCTACCTATAATATCGGTAGCCCGATGTTTACCGATGTGAAAGTGGATATGGGTAACGGCAATACGTTCGAGATCCGTGCGAATAACGCATCCGATGAGAATAAATACGTACAATCCGCTAAGTTGAACGGCGTAACCTTGAACCAGCCTTGGTTCAATCATAGCGATATCGCCGCTGGTGGTTTGTTAGAGTTAGAGATGGGGCCGAAAGCGAATAAGGAATGGGGATTGGGAACGCCTCCTCCTTCTGCCGCTCCGATGCCTAAGTAAAAAAAAGCGTGTTGCGATTGTCGCAACACGCTTTTTTATGCCAATACCTTAACGATTAATTTCTTTAGTTCTTTTATATCAATGGGCTTCACTACATAATCCGTGAATTCACATTGTTTGGCGATCTCCTTTTCCCTTTCGAAAGCGAATGCCGTGAGCGCTATGATCGGAATGGTCTTGGATAAGGTGCGGATTCTGCGAGTCGCTTCGAATCCGTCCATAACCGGCATTTTTATGTCCATCAGGATTAGGTCCGGATGATATGTCTCGAACATATCGATAGCCTCTTGCCCGTTTAGCGCATGATAAAGTTGGTATTGCTTGCCAAACAAGGTTTCCAAAAGGAAATAATTCTCATAAACGTCCTCGGCGATTAAGATGGAATGATGCCTATCTGAACGGGGCGTTTCTTCGGATTGGACGGGGATATCCGGTGAAAGCTCAATATCAGTCCGTTTTGTGTCCAAAGGCAGAGTGAACCAAAAAGTGGAACCCACCCCTTCTTCAGAGTCTACGCCGATTTTACCTCCTAATGCCTCGATAATGGTTCGGCTGATGGTTAATCCCAATCCCGTACCTTGCTGGAAAGTATCTACCTTGATGAATCGCTCGAATATACGTCTTTGGTTTTCCGCGGAGATACCGATACCTGTATCTTTCACGCAGACTCGGATAAAATCCCCTTCTATCTCATAATAAATCGTGATACTTCCTTTTGTGGTAAATTTGATAGCGTTATTCACGAAATTAGATATCACTTGCATAACCCTCCGCTCATCGGTTTTAACGATTACGGATGGGGAGCCGAGATCAAAGATAAGAACCACGTCTGAAGGCATCTTTATAGAGTCTGCCAATGCGATTTCGCCACATATATCCTTGATGTCCACTTCCTCGAAATGATAATCCATGGTTCCCGCCTCGATTTTAGAGAAATCAAGGATATCATCGATCAGTTGCAGTAGCAAATCATTGTTTTTATGAATGATATCTAAATAAGATTGACGCTCTACCTCATCATCAATCTCGGCGATTATATTTGAGAACCCGACGATAGCGTTCAGCGGCGTGCGTATCTCATGACTCATATTCGCCAAGAATGCGGACTTCAATTTATCAGCTTCCTTTACCTTGATTAGCTCGATCTCCTTTTCCCGTTGCTGGGTTATGTTGGAGGTATAGCTTACGATCCTGTTAGGCGTTCCGTCATCGTTGAATTTATAGGAGCGTACATTGGAGTTGAACCAGAATGTTTTGCCATTGAGGATACGCCTGTAGGCCGCTACGAAGTTATTGATCTTCCCTTGCAGGAGAGGTTTGAACTGTTTATTATATACCCGGTCAAAATCATCCGGATGGATTGAGGATTTATAGTCTTCTTGATTCTTGAAGTTGTAATCATGAATCGCTTTTAGCCCCTCATTATTATTAATGTCTTCATTGAGGCCAAAATCTACGGTCAATTTATCATTCTCTACATCGTATTCCCAAAGAATGGAATCCCCGGTATCTACCGATACTTTTAGCCGGGCTAGGCTATTTTCGATTTGTTCCCGCTTGATGTGATTCTCGGTATCGTCGAATACAATATAAATATAGCCGAATATATTATCAAGAGAGTCTTTTAATGTGACTCCTTTTACCAACAGATGCTTTGTTTTAGAATCATGATGACTATCGTAATAGCCGTTTTGAGAAGCAACCTTGAAATCATAATTAAGAGGAAAGAATATATCTTTTCCGTTTTTGAGGCTTTGGTTTACATATTTCGGGATATTAGGATTCTCGAACATATTCAGTCCCACGGCCTGCTCACGGGTAACACCAAAAATATCGAGATCCGCTTGGTTGATATCTACCAACACTCCATTCTCATCATAAAGTTCGGCCCCCCAAGGCATCTTGTCGAAAATGATCTTGAACTTCGTCTCGCTTTTCATGACTTGCATAGCCGTATGTTCTACTAATCCTTGAACTTCCCCTCTTTCAATGGCTATGGAAAGGATATCAGCCAACATATGTAAGTTCTCTATATCTAAGGCACTCCAGTTCCGTTTCTTTTTTACAGAATCAAAGCCGATAAATCCGGATGGTTTGCCTTGCTTGAAAATAGGGATGACTAATAAGGATGAAACCTCTTGCAAAATCAGAAGATGCTGCTCACTCTTCGCCTCTTCCGGCATTTTAGAGACATCATGAATAACGATATCCATGCCCTTTTTGATACTGTCGTACCACCAAGGAATCTCGTCTTGCGGGAGTTGACGCAGTAAATCCTCTCGCATAGAGATAATGCCATCACAAGTAACTTCATTCGTAAAGTCAACAGTATGAGTTTGTTCGTCAAATGTTCCGATATACACCCGATCCACATCGAAAAATTGTAAGATGCGGAATAGCGCTTGGTCAATAACCGAGTTTTTTTTGGCTCCAAGAAGAAGTGACAATACATCCGACATCGTTTTTCGCAAATCAATCATATTGGCCAAAATCAAGTCGGTCTTTTCATCTTCTACATCGGTCTTCTTGTCTATAGCCTCATTAAGAAATGTTGTATTGGAATGAATGTTATTCATGATAAATTGAGTGTACTAAATTTATTCGAAAACAAATGTAAGTATAAACTTTGATTATTTTTTGTTTTAGTGTTTATTATATTATTATCGTGGCTTTAAAAATAATTTTGTACGTTTGTAAATGGTTGAATTAAACTTGAAATCTATGGATAATAAAATCATATTGACGATAGGCCGCCAGTTCGGAAGCGGTGGCCGCGAGATCGGACAACGTTTGGCGAAGGAGTTGGGTATCGGTTACTATGATAAGGAACTGATTACCGTGGCGGCCCGTGAGAGTGGATTATGCGAGGATGTTTTCGAGAAGGCGGACGAACGTGCCTCCAGTGGTTTATCGTACGCTTTTACGATGGGGTACTCTTCTTTTATGGGAGGGATGTTTACGCCTTATAATGATATTTTGTCTAATGACGGTCTTTTTAAGATACAGAGTGACGCTATCCGTAAATTGGCGGAGACTGAGTCGTGTGTTTTGGTAGGGCGTTGCGCTGATTATATCCTCCGGGATAATCCGGCTTGTTTGAGCTTCTTTATCCATAGTTCAGTGGAGAGCCGGGTCCAAAAGACCGTGGAAAGGCATGGTGTGACGGTGGAAGAGGCGAAGAACATGATGGAGAAGACTGATAAATCCCGTGCGGCTTACTATAATTATTATACGAATAAGACATGGGGAATGGCCTCTTCTTATAATTTCTCGATCGATGTATCCGTATTAGGGATCGACGAGACCGTGGAATTTATGAAAAGCTTTATCGAGCGCAGATTGAATAAGCGTCCGCCTCATTTCGGATAAATCGTATTCTTGAGAAACCATTATTGAATAGAGATTAACCTATTAAAACTAAGAAAGTATGCGAAAACCTTTTATTACTGTTCGGCTGACCCATGGTATGTTGGGCGCCTTGTTAGTTTCCACCTGTGCTTGTTCGGGCACGAAGTGGACGGAGGTGGAGAAAGATTCCGCCAATTCGGGGGTGAGACTTCTTACTGTTGACGGATATGCCTTCAAAGATCTGAATCGGAACGGGCGGCTTGATCCGTATGAGGATTGGCGTCTTACGCCCGAGGAACGTGCCGTTGATTTGGCCGGACAGTATCTACAGAGGAAATCGCCGGATTGATGCTTTATAGCGCCCATCAATCTATCCCCGGTGCCTCGAAAGGGTTTGGAACTTCTACCTACAATGGCAAATCTTTTGATGAGAGTGGAGCCCAGCCATCCGATCTTTCCGATGCGCAGCGTAGAGTGCAAAGCCCGAAAGTGGCGGCTCGCTGGAATAATAATGCGCAAGCTTTAGTAGAGGGTATCGGTCATGGTATCTTACGGTCGTTGATAATCCCGATGAGGCGGATTTCGCCATCGTCTTTATGACGAGCCCGAACAGTGGTACGGGGTATGATAAATCCGATTGTGAGAAAGGTGGAAACGGTTATATGCCTATCAGTTTACAGTATAATGATTATACCGCTACCTATGCCCGTAACCCAAGTTTGGCGGGGGGAGATCCGTTTGAGAATTTCACGAACCGTTCTTATAAAGGTAAGTCCGTGAAAACAGCTAATAAGCAGGATATGCTTTCTGTTTTGGAGACAAAGGCTAAAATGAAAGGTAAGCCTGTAATCGTATCTTTGGAGATGGATAAGCCTACGATTATGTCCGAGTTCGAGGGTTCGGCGGATGCCATTCTGGTGAACTTCGGTGTACAAAACCAAGCGGTCTTGGATATCATCAGTGGAAAAGCCGAGCCTTCCGCTTTGTTGCCTTTGCAGATGCCGGCAGATATGCGTATCGTGGAGGAGCAATTCGAAGATGTTCCCCGGGATATGAAATGCTATACGGATAGCGAGGGCCATCTGTATGATTTCGCTTTTTGTATGAATTGGAAAGGCGTTATCGATTATGAGCGAGTGACTAAATATAAATAGAGTAAATTACATTTTTGTGTTTTTGTGGCTACGGTATCTATATATAATGCCTAAATTTGCATGGTAATATTATTAAGTGCAGACCATGAAAATTATGACATTGCAGGGAACGGACAAATTGTTATATGAACTTGTCGCACCTTTGGTCATGAATCCAGCCATTTTGCGACAAAATAACAATTACCCTTTTAAAACATCTCGTAGCCACGTTTGGTATATAGCCTTTCATGAAACAGCTGTTGTTGGTTTTATGCCTGTAAAAAAAGGACATCTCTATTACTCTATAGACAATTATTTCGTGAGTGGTGATGATCCTTCGGTATTGAGTGAACTTCTTGAAGAAGTCATAAAGGATTTTTCATCTCAAGCTTCACTTATGGCTGTTGTGCATAAACGTCATGTAAAAGTGTTCTCACAAAAAAAGTTCCAGACATGTGTTGAGTGGAAAAATTATGATAAAATGCATTATTTACCGGAGGTAGAGTCATGATGCGAAGAATGGATGTGTACGAGGCGACAGAGAAAAGATTGAAGATCATTTTTGATTATTTCGATTACGTATACGTCTCTTTTTCCGGCGGAAAGGATAGTGGTGTACTGTTGAATTTGTGTGTAGATTATATTCGTAGATACGCTCCGGGACGAAAATTAGGTGTATTTCATATGGATTATGAGGTTCAATACAGCCAGACGATCGAATATGTGGAAAAGGTTTATGCCGCTAATTCCGATATCCTTGATATTTATCATTGTTGTGTTCCTTTTAAAGTCCAGACATGTACATCTATGTTTCAACAATATTGGAGACCTTGGAGCGAGGAGTACCGGGATATCTGGGTTCGAGAGATGCCCCATTCATGTCTCCGGGCGAAAGACTTTGACTTTTTCAAGGAGGACATGTGGGATTATGATTTTCAGAATATGTTCCCTTTTTGGTTGTATCAACGGAAAATGGGCCGGCGTATATGTTGCCTTGTTGGTATCCGTACCCAAGAGAGTTTTAATAGGTGGCGGGCCATACATAGTGATAAGAATTACAGAAAACTAGCTAATTATAAATGGACTCGCAGAATGAATTATTCTATATATAACGCATATCCTATTTATGATTGGAAAACTCAGGATATCTGGATAGCGAACGGAAAGTTCGGTTGGACATATAATCATTTGTATGATTTGTATTATCAAGCAGGGGTGCCTTTGTCCCGGCAACGTGTGGCGAGCCCATTCATATCCCAAGCGATATCAAGTGCCCAGCCGGGTTCTCTTGGGAGAAATATATGTATTTTCTCCTAAATACTTTACCCGAAGAAACTCGTGAGAACTATTTGAATAAGTTAAGAGTCAGCCGTAAATTCTGGAGAGAAAAAGGAGGATGCCTCAGTGAGGAGACTATCGCTAAGTTACGGGCGGCTAATATTCCTATCATTGTGGAAGAATGTACCGCTTACCATACGGATAAGAAACCGGTACGGATGGAGTATATCGATGATATCAATATACCTGAGTTTAAAGAAATCCCTACTTACAAACGTATGTGTGTTTGTATTTTGAAAAACGATCATACATGTAAGTATATGGGTTTTTCCCAGACAAAACGAGAAAGGGATATGAGAAAAGAAGTAATGGACAAATATAATTTTTATAAGCATGGGAAACTTTGTTAGTCCGGCATATGGTGTTAGGGCTGTCCCTATAGAAAAAATTGTAGCCAACAGCTATAACCCTAATATCATGGCACCACCGGAAATGCGATTATTGGAACTTTCCATTTGGGAGGATGGCTATACGATGCCTTGCGTCTGTTATTATCTTGAAGAGGATGATTTATATGAGATAGTAGATGGTTATCATCGTTATCTGGTTATGAAGCAATCTCAAAGGATTTATGATCGTGAGAAAGGAATGTTGCCTGTAACGGTGATTGAGAAAGATATTTCAAACCGAATGGCTTCAACCATTCGCCATAACAGGGCTCGAGGGATGCACAACTTGGAACTTATGACGGAGATTGTTACGGAGTTGGTCAAATCTGGGATGTCTGATAAGTGGATCATGCGTAATATTGGAATGGATAAAAATGAGTTACTTCGGTTCAAGCAGATTTCGGGATTAGCTGAATTATTCGGTTGGTCTGATGACTGGTCGGAAGAAGATTAAGCTTCTTACATTTTGTTTGGCTGAGCGTTTTTTGCCTTTTATGGCTCTGTTGAGTACATATATACTAATTTTTTGTACATTTGCCCCCGACTTTTCACATAGGGGTGCCCGAGTCATACGGGCTGAGATTATACCCATCGAACCTGATCCGGGTAATGCCGGCGAAGGGAAAATAAGGTAGAACTAGGAAATAAAGGGGGCGTTACCTCTATGTGCTCCCTGATGTTTAAACTTTAATTAGTTATTAAGATGGAACAGATTGTTTCAAGTGGAATCATTGACTCTTACTTCGAGAAGTTGAAGAGCAACTTGTCTGTGGATGTAGCGATCGTGGGAGGGGGACCTTCCGGTATCGTGGCCGCTTATTTCTTGGCGAAAGCCGGTAAGAAGGTGGCGTTGTTTGATCGTAAGCTGGCTCCCGGTGGAGGTATGTGGGGCGGCGCTATGATGTTCAACGATATCGTGGTGCAGGAAGAGGCTATGCCGATTATCAAGGAATTGGGCGTAAGTTATAAGGAGGGTGCTAACGGCACGTATATCATGGATTCGGTACATACCACTTCCGCTTTGATTTATCAGGCGACGAAGGCGGGCGCTACGATCTTTAACTGCTATTCGGTAGAGGACGTGGTGTTTCATAACGATGCCGTAGCCGGTGTGGTAGTGAACTGGGCTCCGGTAATCCGTGAGGGGATGCACGTGGATCCGTTGACGATCATGGCAAAGGCTGTCTTGGAAGGTACGGGGCATGATTGCGAGATCGCCCGTGTGGTAGCCCGTAAGAATGATATCCAATTGAATACACCGACCGGAGGCGTGATCGGCGAGCGTTCCTTGAATGTGGAGCTGGGTGAGCAGACGACGGTGGAGAACACGAAGGAGATCTACCCGGGATTATTCGTTTCCGGTATGGCCGCTAACGGCGTAAGCGGTAGCTTCCGTATGGGACCGATCTTTGGCGGCATGCTGATGAGCGGCAAGAAGGCGGCTGAGTTGATCTGCGAAAAGCTTGGGAATTGAAAATTGAGAATTGAGAATTGAGAATTATTGATTGTTGTATCTTTAATTTTCAATTCTCAATTCCCAACGGTTTTTCCTTGTCTCAAGAATAAGAATCCCGTTATGATCAACGCCGTGGATAATCCCGTATAGAATACAGAAATGAAAGAATTCGGCAGTAAATGGAGCGCACGGATCGTGATCCCGAAAGCGATCATGAAGATCATGATAATCCAACCTTTCACGTCGAAGAAAGAGAACGGGCAATGTTTCCCGTTTTTCCGGGAGATCCGTTCGGAATGTTTATAGAAAAGCCGTTTAAAGACCAAATTGAAGAAAAGCAAGAAAACGATGGTCGCTTCCCCGATCTTGAATAACCAATAATGGGTATCGTTTAACCATGTGACGATACCGATGCGTAAGATATTGATACCGGCGAAAATCCATACGCAACCGGCGGTATATAATAATATCTTTTTATTTACTCCAAACTTCATCTATCTTTTTATTTACCGCAAACTTACAACATTCATGTAAAAAACGGAAAAATATCCTTATCTTTGTGCCATGCGTGAGAAAATGAAACAGAGGATTGTACAATACGTGGTGCTGATGGCCGGCATCTTGGCGTTGCTTTCTGTGGTTATCCCTCACCATCATCACCGGGACGGGATGCCTTGTTATCAATCCTTGACCGCAGAGCAAGCGCATGGCGATAAAAGCACAGATACGCATGATTGCGGTTGCGACGGGCATAACTTGGCCTATTTCAGTACGCATATTTCTCATTTTATGGATGGAGATGTGGATATACATCTGATGCCGTTACTCGTTTTATTTGATTACATTTATCCACCTGAACCGGCGTTTTGCGGACAGCTCCTTGATCACGAGAACGCCCCCTACATTGAGTCGCTGCACGACGCTTGGATAGTGAGTGCCTCGGGACTTCGTGCCCCTCCTATGTCTTGATACCTCGTTTGTGAGAGCGGGTGAGGACAGACTTGCCCCTATCTATTTATTATTAACGATATCAAGATTTTTTACACAATGAAGAAAATATATTTGGTAGGTGCGATGTGCGCTTACCTGTTTGCCGGTTGTGCGGGAAATGCGTCGCAAGCCGGACACGATGAGCATAATCATGAATTAGAGGCTCACGATCATGATCATGAGGGACATGAACACGAAGGCCATGACCATGAGCATGAGCATGAGGCCGGTGGTACCCATCCCGGCGAGATTGTCTTTAAGAAGGCTTTAGCCGAGGCCGTTGGTTTGCAGACTGTAACGGTTAATCCCGCTCCTTTCACGGATGTGATTAAGACGAGCGGACGAGTAATGGCGGCGCAAGGGGAGGAGTCCGTGATCGTCGCTACCGTCCCCGGCGTGATCTCGTTTGGTAGCTTGCCATTCGTGGATGGTACGGCGGTACGCAAGGGACAGGCCGTGTTGAGTATCGCTTCCAACGCCCTCTCTGATGGA
>OHMY01000987.1_pt1 | contig 10820 bp, 9 predicted proteins | sample 1569381 | NCBI WGS metagenome assembly OHMY01 (sample SAMEA3879528, study PRJEB24766) | human gut metagenome | biome: human-associated habitat; feature: feces | place: USA | collected 1985/1987
AATCAGAGACAGAAACGCAATGAAAGTACTGGTTCACCCATAATCTTCCGATAAATATTGACTTTTTTAAAGCAATATGATACTCTGAACCAAGAACGAAAGTTACTTAATGCGTATCATTTGTTCATAGAAAGGCTTAGGATGAATGGAGGAAGTCAATATGAACTACAAAGAATTGTACCAGCCTGCACATACCATCATTGGTAAGGGCTGCATTCAGGAGATACCAAGATATATCGATACCATAGCCGGAAATAAGGCGCTGGTCGTTACGGATGAGGGATTGTATAAGATTGGTACAGTGAAGAAGGTAACAGATGTTTTGGATCGTGCCGGTAAACCATATGCGCTGTATACCGGAGTTAAGCCAAACCCGACCGTATCCCTGGTCAATGAGGCGAAGGCAGTTTACGACAGAGAGGGATGCGACTACCTGATCGGAATCGGAGGCGGTTCCCCGCTGGATGTATCCAAAGCAATCAGTATCCTGGCAAAAAACGGCGGTAATATCGAAGATTACAATGGACTTGACAAATCAAAGAAATCCGGTGTTCCGCTGATCGCGATCAATACAACAGCCGGAACAGGATCAGAAGTTACCAGAGCATATGTAGTAACAGATGAAGTTCGTAAAGTAAAGATGCTGATGGTCGATGCACACTGCCTTTCCTATCTGGCACTGAACGACCCGGCACTGATGGTGGATATGCCGGCACCCCTTACCGCAGCTACCGGAATGGATGCTCTGACCCATGCGGTCGAAGCCGTTTACCCGCCACTCGAATTTGGATTTCATCCCGCGTGGGTGATATATATTATAACGGGCTTTGTTATAAGTTTCCTGAAAGCAAATGACTCCATTCAGTCCGTGTTCTTTCAGTTCGGCATATTCTTCGGCTTTGAGGGGCATTACCTCTATCTTCAGATTGCTGAAATATTTTTTGGCGATGTCCAAAGCTTTAGCCAGATAAGGGACTCCGGCTTTTGCCGGATTCTCTCCGGTCACCAGTAACAGGTTCTCAAAAGGCCCCAGTTTCTTGATGGCTTTGTATTCATCTTCAATCTGTTCGGGGGTGAGGATGGTACGTGCCATCGGGTTGCTGATATGGAAACCACAATACACACAAGAATTGGTGCAGGAGTTGGTGATATACAGCGGTATAAACATGGAGATGGTTTTGCCGAAACGTTCTTCGGTATATTTTTTGCTTAGTTGCGCCATCGGCTCCAGGTATTTTGCTGCTGCGGGGGAGATGAGCGCCATAAAGTCGTCCACATCGCAATGTTCCTTGCCAAGAGCGCGGAGCACATCACTTTCGGTCTTGGAGTAGATGGTTTTGGTGGTTTCTTCCCAATCTATTTTTTCAAGTTCTTCTGAAAACATAATTTTTTTTGTTATAGTTCTATAAGATGATTTCGCTTCTATAAGAGCCTATTTAAACTTTTTCGGCATTTAAACAGGTTTCAAGCTATAAGTTTCTTATTATTTTTCTACATTTCTTTTTGTCGCTTTCCGTCAGCTCGGGATGTTGCTTCGTTCCTCCCTTCTGGATAACGCCTTTGATAGAGAATCCGCTCCACTTCAGAATTTCGCGCAACGCTTTTACTACACCGCGTGTCTGGTTAAACCAGATATTGAACGGCCATGGGGTGGAGCAGGTGCTTACGATGACTGCTTTCTTGCCTTTATGCAACGCTTGGGGGATCCCTTTCGGACTTTCTCCCATCATGCCGTACACGATGCGGTCGAACACTACTTTCAGATGTCCGTTCATGTTTCCCCAATAGCAGGGTGATCCGACAATCAGCACGTCTGCCCATTGTATCTTTTGAAGCGTGCGCTGCGCATCGTCTTCGGGTAGGACACAGGCCTGCCGGCTGCGGCAAGCCATGCATCCTGTACAGGGGCGTACCTGCAATTTATGGATGGATATTGCTTCCACTTCGGCGCCACGTATGCGAGCTTCTTCGGCCATGATGTCCAGCATTCGGCTGATAAGTCCTTGGCAACGAGGACTTCCGTTGAGTATCAATATCTTCATTACCTTATTTTTTTTAGGATGTTGTTGCGGACACATTGCACTGCAACCGTATAGTATTCCGGTTCCATATTTTCCAGATATGCTTTCAGCTCTCCTGTCAGTTCCGGTTCTTCCAGGCAGATGTCGTAGGCAAGTTTCATGCAGACGGCTTGTCCGGATGCGCTTTCGGCAGAAGATAGCATACCTTGAAGGCAGAAATCGAAGAAAGCTGCGTTGACAGGCTTCGGGACAGGAAGATGATGAAGGATATTCAGTAGCAGGCGTCTTGTTCCATCGTGGGGGCATTGCATGGCCCGTAACATCAGTTCCTCCCTTTTATCCATCAATAGGGAAGGAAGGAGGAAACTCAGTTTTTCACAAGCCCAAGTGGCACGCCAGGCTATCCTTGTTTCTTCATGCTGCGTTAGAGTATAAAGAGCATCAAAGCGGTCGGGGGAGCTGGCCACTTGATCTACTATGTTGTCTATGTGTTTTCTTCCTAAAGTTCCTTCAAGTGCTTTCTTGAAATCTTCCATAGTTTTTACAAAGTCAGTTGTTTAATTACCCACGTTCTTCAAGTCGCGGCTCAGTTTCATAGCGCAGAAGTTGGGTCCGCACATGGTACAGTACTCACCGTCCGTATGGCGGCCTTCATTGAAGTATTCCAAAGCGCGGTCGGGATCCAGACTCAGATGGAACTGGTCGCGCCAACGGAATTCATAACGTGCCTTGCTTAAAGCATTGTCGCGGATCTGTGCGCCCGGATGCCCTTTCGCTAGATCGGCAGCATGGGCAGCAATCTTGTAAGTGATGACACCTATGCGTACATCTTCTTTGTTGGGCAATCCCAGATGTTCTTTCGGGGTGACATAACATAGCATGGCAGTGCCTAACCAGCCGATTTGTGCGGCACCGATGGCCGAAGTGATATGGTCATATCCCGGAGCGATGTCCGTTACCAGCGGACCGAGGGTGTAGAACGGTGCGTTGTGACAGTGAGAGATCTGGCGTTCCATGTTTTCTTTGATTTTATGCAAAGGTACATGCCCCGGTCCTTCAATGAATGCCTGTACGTTTTTGTTCCATGCTCGGAGTACAAGTTCACCCATGGTATCCAGTTCGGCAAACTGTGCCTCGTCATTAGCGTCAGCGATACAGCCCGGACGAAGTCCGTCACCCAAGGATACGGCTACATCGTATTGTGCCAGAATATCACAGATGTCATCAAAATGCTCATATAAGAAACTTTCCTTGTCATGTACCAGACACCACTTGCTCATGATGCTGCCTCCGCGGCTTACGATGCCACACAGACGTTTGTCGGCCAGATGTACATTCTGGCGGCGTATTCCGGCATGGATGGTAAAGTAGTCCACTCCTTGTTCGCATTGTTCGATTAATGTATCTTTATAAATCTCCCAATTCAGATTCTCTACTTTACCGTTTACTTTCTCTAATGCCTGATAAATAGGTACGGTACCTACGGGGACAGGACAGTTGCGGACAATCCATTCGCGTGTTTCGTGAATGTTATCGCCGGTCGAGAGATCCATCAGGGTATCACCTCCCCATTTGCAGCTCCACACGGCTTTTTCCACCTCTTCGTCAATGGAGGAAGTGGTGGCGGAGTTTCCGATGTTCGTGTTGATCTTCACTAAAAAGTTCCTGCCGATAATCATAGGCTCGCTTTCGGGGTGGTTGATATTGGCGGGAAGTACGGCACGCCCTGCGGCTATTTCATCACGCACGAATTCAGGGGTGATAAAGGTGTCGATGCCCAGTTCCCGGCAATTCATGTTTTCACGGATGGCTACATATTCCATTTCCGGTGTAACTATGCCGGCTTTGGCGTATGCCATTTGTGTGATGGCCTTTCCGGCTTTGGCACGATAGGGCAGGGCGATGTGTTCAAAGCGCAGGTGGTCCAGACTTTTATCGTCACGGCGCATCTTTCCGTATTCTGAGGTAATGGAGGGCAGTTTTTCCACGTCTCCCCGTCCAATAATCCAGCTTTCGCGCATACGGGGAAGTCCTTTTTTCAGATCGATTTCCATATTGGGATCACTGAACGGACCACTGGTGTCATAAATATAAACAGGAGCATTGGGCGTTGTTACCTTTTCACCGTTCACTATGTTTACAGTAGGAGTCAGGTTTACTTTCTGCATTCCTACTTTGATGTATGGGAACAGGGTTCCTTGCATATATGCCTTTTCTGCATGAGCGTATGCTTTTTTATCTTGCTTTTTGTCTATCATATTTCTGTTTAATCTAAGAATGAAGTTAAAGGGGATGAGGCGGATGCGATCAAGTTCTGTCCTACTGCTCCTAAGCCTGCTTCATAGGCGCGGCGTCCGGCAATGACAGCTTCCTTGAAGGCTATTGCCATTTCTACTGGTTGGCCGGCTACTGCGATGGCTGTATTGACCAGACAGGCGTCCGCACCCATTTCCATCGCTTCGGTGGCATGGCTGGGGGCGCCTATTCCGGCGTCTACTACCACAGGAACGGAAGCTTGTTCGATAATGATGCGCAGGAAGTCACGTGTCTGCAAGCCTTTGTTTGTCCCGATGGGGGCGGCAAGCGGCATGACGGTTGCTGCTCCTGCCTCTTCCAGCCGTTTGCATAATGTAGGATCTGCCTGGCAATAGGGCAATACGACGAAACCTAGTTTGACTAGTTCCTCGGTTGCTTTCAATGTTTCGGTAGAATCTGGCAACAAGTAGCGCGGATCGGGATGAATTTCCAGTTTCAGCCAGTTGGTGCCAAAGGCCTCGCGGGCCATTTGTGCGGCAAAGACGGCTTCTTCGGCTGTGCGCACACCGGAGGTATTGGGCAATAGCTGTATGTGGGGGTGAATGATATGTTTCAGCATATCATCTTCCTTATCGTCCAGTTCAATGCGTTTCATGGCTACGGTTACCATTTCACACCCTGATGCCAGAATGGCTTCTTCCATTACGGTGTTTGAATTGAATTTACCGGTTCCCAGGAATAAACGGGAATTAAATTCTTTTCCAGCTATAATCAGTTTCTTCATTGTATTTTGTGATTTTATTATAAATTCATGATTCGTTTAGTTTCCGCTACCGGGTCTTTCGCCCGGAGTATGGTTCCGCTCAAGGCAATACCGGTGATTCCCGTTTCCATGATGGAAGGGATATCTTCCAAAGTAATTCCCCCGATAGCAACGATGGGCAAATGGATATTTGCCTCTTTCATTTGCAGAATAATGGAACGGTAACCTTCCAGTCCCAGCACTGGAGAGAGATCCTTTTTTGTAGTAGTAAAACGGAACGGGCCACAGCCGATGTAGTCAGCTCCGGCTTTGTAATGCATCTTTACATCGTCAAATGTATTGGCGGTGCCTCCGATGATGAATTCTTTTCCTAATATTCCCCGTGCTTCGGCTACGGGCATGTCCTTTTTTCCTAAATGCACTCCGTCAGCATGAATTTTCTTAACTAACTCCACGTGGTCGTCTATGACAAATGTCGCTCCATAGTCTTTGCATAAGCCTTGCAGGCGTATGGCTTCCCGTTCCACTTCGTCAACGGGAGTGTCTTTCATGCGTAGCTGGATCCAGCGGCAACCGCCTTCCAAGGCCATGCGTGCGGAATCATAATAGGAATATGTGTCGGTGAAGTGAGTGATGAATTGAAGTTCCACGGTCTTATCCTCCACATGCAGCTTTAATGACTACCAGACTGTCATTGGGGTGTAACACACATTTCTCCCACTCTATACGGGGAACCATCCGGTTGTTTACCGCTATGGCGATACCTTTCTCAGGAAGTGCCAGAAAGGTGGAAAGTTCGGCTATGGTGCATCCGTCCTTTACTTCGGTTTCTTTGCTGTTTACTGTCAGTTTCATACTATATCAGTTTATGAATTTACTTGTAAATACAAAGAGTTGCTTTTTGACCGGATGGTATGAGGTAAGAAGTAACAATCCCTTCGGCGGTACTAACCGCATCAGGTTCACAGGGTATAATCTCAGCCCGTCCGCTGTTTACGTGGGGCACCCCTTTGTTTTACGATGGCAAAGATATGGGAAAGAAATGAATAATGCTACAACAGACTGCTTTATTTTTTGTGGAAGAATGTTTTTTTATGATTATCTTGCATTATGCTTGTTTATTCTTGTAAAAGGATGAATGCATATCTGCTGTATCTTTGCATCTTAAAGCAGATTGCCCCGCTCCCTGAATGAATAGGGTGCGAGGCAGCTTTATTATGATGTATAGTTAAGGGTTCTTTTATAGACGTTTTTCTACTACATCCCAGTCAATGATTTCCCATAACTTGTTCACATGATCTGCACGGCGGTTCTGGTAATCCAAATAGTAAGCATGTTCCCATACATCGAAACCCAGCAATGGTTTCAGGCCTGCACGCCACGGGTTGCTTCCGTTTGGCTCTTTGGTGATATGTAGTTTTCCTTGCTTGTCTATAGAAAGCCAAGCCCAGCCCGAACCAAACAGTCCTGTGGAAGCGGCGTTGAATTCTTTCTTGAAGTTTTCAAAGCTTCCGAAGTCCCGGTTGATGGCTTCTGCCAATTTGCCGGACGGTTCATGCTTGTTGGGTTTGGGGGTGAACTGAAGGAAATATAATGTATGGTTCAATACTTGTCCGGCGTTATTGAATATCGCTCCGTCGGGAGCTGATGCAACAATTTCCTCTACGGTCTTTCCTTCAAATTCTGTACTCGGAACCAAAGAGTTCAAATTGTTTACGTATGTTTGTAAGTGCTTGCCATAATGGTAGTCTATAGTAGCCTGACTGATTACAGGTTCGAGTCCGTTGTTTGCATACGGGAGTTTGGGCATTTCGTAAGTCATAACTAATGAAATTAAAGTGGTTAATAATATATTCATTTTTAGTCGAGGTTTTAATTAAACTTCTATCATAATAACATTATTGAGCATAGAATTGTTCTGATAAACTCAAACTTTCTCTATCTTTGCGGGCGAAAGGTGAAATTTATGACGAACTATTTAGAAGAATTGAATGAAAGTCAGCGCAATGCGGTGCTTTACAACGAAGGTCCCTCTTTGGTGATAGCCGGAGCAGGTTCGGGGAAGACACGCGTACTGACTTATAAAATAGCTTATTTACTGGAGCGGGGATATACTCCTTGGTCTATTCTGGCATTGACTTTTACCAATAAGGCTGCTCGTGAAATGAAAGAGCGTATAGCCCGTCAGGTGGGCGATCAGGCACGCTATTTATGGATGGGAACGTTCCATTCCATTTTTTCGCGTATCCTGCGGTGTGAGGCACAGGCTGTCGGCTTTACCTCCAATTTTACCATCTATGATTCTTCAGATTCGAAGAGTTTGATCAAGTCTATTGTAAAAGAAATGCAATTGGATGATAAAACCTATAAACCGGGGGTGATACAGGCGCGTATCAGCAATGCGAAAAACCATTTGGTTTTTCCCGATGCATATGTTTCGAACGCAGAGCTTTATCAGTATGATCTGAATGCCAAAGTACCCGCTACCCGTGATATTTACCGACGATATTGGGAACGTTGTCGCCAAAGCGATGCGATGGATTTTGATGATTTGTTGGTTTATACTTATATGTTATTCCGCGATCATCCCGAAATCTGCCGTAAGTATGCGGAGCAGTTCCGTTATGTGCTGGTGGATGAGTATCAGGATACTAATTTTGCGCAACACAGCATTGTGCTTCAGCTTACCCAAGAACATCAGCGTGTATGCGTAGTGGGGGATGATGCACAAAGTATTTATTCCTTCCGAGGGGCTAATATTGACAATATATTGAAATTTACTCAGCTGTATAAGGGAGCCAAGCTTTTTAAATTGGAGCAGAACTATCGTTCTACCCAGACCATTGTATGCGCGGCAAACAGTTTGATAGAGAAAAATAGCGAGCAGATAAGGAAGGAGGTATTTTCGGAAAAAGCGAAAGGGGAGCCTATCGGAGTTTTCAATGCCTACAGTGATGTGGAGGAAGGGGAGATTGTTGCCAACCAGATTGTGAAACTGCGTTCGCGGGAACATTATTCTTATAATGATTTTGCTATTTTATACCGTACAAATGCTCAGAGCCGTATTTTTGAGGAGGCTTTGCGGAAGCGTGCTTTACCTTATAAGATTTACGGAGGGCTTTCTTTTTATCAACGCAAGGAGATTAAAGATGTTATATCTTACTTCCGTCTGGCGGTAAATCCGAATGATGAGGAGGCTTTTAAGCGGGTGTTGAATTATCCGGCGCGAGGAATCGGGGATACTACGTTGAACAAGGTCATTGATGCGGCTGCACAGCATCATGTCAGTCTTTGGATGGTTTTGGAAGAGCCGTTGGCATACGGCTTGAATATTAACAAGGGTATGCATACTAAATTACAGGGGTTTCGTGAACTGGTAGAAAGTTTTATAGTGGAGGTCCCGAAGAAGAATGCATACGAATTGGGAGCAATGATTGTTCGTCAGTCCGGCATTATGAATGAGATTTATCAGAGCAATGATCCTGAAAATCTGAGCCGTCAGGAGAATATTGAAGAACTGATAAACGGTATGCACGATTTTTGTGCAACCCGTGAAGAAGAAGGGAATGAAAACATCCTGTTGACGGATTTTCTGTCGGAGGTTTCTCTGTTGACAGACCAGGATAACGAGAAAGAGGGGGATGCCGAGAAGATTACCTTGATGACCATTCACTCTGCTAAAGGCTTGGAGTTTAAAAACGTCTTTGTAGTTGGGATGGAAGAGAACTTGTTTCCCAGTGCTTTGTCACTCAATTCGTATAAGGAGCTGGAAGAGGAGCGCCGCTTGTTTTATGTGGCGATTACACGTGCCGAAGAGCATTGCTATTTGTCTTTTGCCAAGAGTCGGTTTAAATATGGAAAGATGGAGTTCAGTAGCCCTAGCCGTTTCTTGAAAGATATTGATGTACATTTCCTGAAGTTACCTCAGGAGGAACAGATGGCCCGGAGAATAGACGAGAGAGCCAGCCGTTTCTGTCGTGAGCAAAATGAACGTGCGGCTCGTTCCTTGTTTGACGAACCTGCTTCTCAGTCTTCTTACGGGCGTTCTTCATCGAACATCTCTGGTGGTCAGAAAACATTTTTAGTTGGAGAAAGACCGAAAGTTGAGATTATTCGTCCCAGTATACCACGTAATTTGACCAAGGTTGGTCCGGAAACGGTCTCAAAGCCGTCCGCAGCGAGAAACTTGTCGGTGAATGTACAGGCAGGGCAGGTGATAGAGCATGAGCGTTTTGGAATAGGCGATGTGATAAAGGTGGAAGGAATTGGTGAGAACAGCAAAGCGACTGTCCGTTTCCGGAATGCCGGAGAAAAACAATTATTACTGAAATTTGCCCGATTCAAAGTTGTGGAATAGAATAAATATTTTAATAGAATTCTGATACAAAAATGATAGATATCCATAAAGTACCTTCTCCATGCTATGTAATGGATGAAGCATTGCTCAGAAAGAATCTGAGTTTGATAAAGAGTGTGGCAGACCGAGCCGGAGTTGAGATCATCTTGGCTTTCAAGTCTTTTGCCATGTGGAAATCATTCCCCATTTTCAGGGAATACATTCGTTATACTACAGCCAGTTCCGTATATGAAGCCCGTTTGGCGTATGAAGAATTTGGCAGTAAGGCCCATACTTATTCTCCGGCGTATACGGATACTGATTTTCCGGTTATCATGCGATGCAGCAGTCATATAACCTTTAATTCTTTCAGTCAGTTCCGGCGTTTTTATCCTATGGTTGAGGCCTTTGGAGAAAAGATAACCTGTGGTATCCGCATCAATCCTGAATATTCGGAAGTAGAGGTGGAACTTTATAATCCTTGTGCTCCCGGTACGCGTTTTGGGGTGACGGCCGATTTGCTTCCTGAAACTTTACCGGAGGGCATCGAGGGCTTCCATTGTCATTGTCATTGTGAATCCAGTTCTTATGAATTAGAGCATACTTTGCAGCACATAGAAGAGAAGTTTGCTTCTTGGTTCCCACAAATAAAATGGTTGAATTTGGGAGGGGGACACTTGATGACACGTAAAGATTATGATACGGAGCATCTTATTTCTTTATTAAAAAACTTGAAAGCCCGTTATCCTCATTTGGAGATTATTTTAGAACCGGGTTCGGCTTTTACTTGGCAGACCGGACCTTTGGTAGCTTCTGTTGTCGATATAGTGGAAAACCGGGGGATAAAAACCGCGATTTTGGACGTTAGCTTTACTTGTCACATGCCCGATTGTCTTGAAATGCCTTATCAGCCGGCAGTGCGTGGTGCCAAAACTTTACCAGTCGATGCGATAAAAACAGCTTTAACGGAAGAGAATGTTTACCGTTTGGGTGGAAACAGTTGCTTAAGTGGCGACTATATGGGTAGCTGGTGTTTTGACCATCCGTTACAGATAGGAGAACGCATTGTTTTGGAAGATATGATTCATTACACTATGGTAAAAACAAACATGTTTAATGGAATCCATCACCCTTCTATTGCTATTTGGCATACAGATAATACATTGGAAGTATATAAAGACTTCCGATATGAGGATTATCGTGACCGTATGTCTTGATAGTAAGTAAAAAAAACTTTTGGTTTATATTGACTATGAGGAGTTTGATGAAATAATGTAATAAAAGTACTATAAAAAGTATAGAAAATTTTTGGAAGTTTAGAAAAAAGCACTACCTTTGCATCCGCAATCGGGAAACAGCTGGGAAATAGTTAAAACCGAAAGCGGAAATTGCGGAAATAGCTCAGTTGGTAGAGCATAACCTTGCCAAGGTTAGGGTCGCGAGT
>OHMY01000988.1_pt1 | contig 10808 bp, 9 predicted proteins | sample 1569381 | NCBI WGS metagenome assembly OHMY01 (sample SAMEA3879528, study PRJEB24766) | human gut metagenome | biome: human-associated habitat; feature: feces | place: USA | collected 1985/1987
GCTGCCGAAAAGGGCGGTGTGGCCTGATGGAAAAGTTCATTCTGAACATCACGGCCAGCAGCGGCGAGTTTTTCCAGGGCGAGTGCGAAAGCCTGACCCTGCCCACCGCTGACGGCCAGTACGGCGTACAGGCCGGACACAGCCCGGTGCTGGTTGCCCTGGAAATGGGCATCATGCAGTTCACCGTGAACGGCGAAACCCGCAACGTACTGGTGGGCGATGGCATTGCCGAAGTGACCCCCTCTTACGTTGTGCTGCTGGTCGACAGCGCCGAGCGCCCGGAGGATATCGACAAGAACCGTGCCGAGGCCGCCCGCATCCGCGCCGAGGAACGCTTGCAGCATAAGCAGAGCATGCACGAATATTACCAGAGCAAGATCGCGCTGGATCGTGCCATGCAGCGTTTGCAGACCGCCGCAAAGTATAAGCGCTAAGACAGCATCCCTATTTCCATATAACAAAACCTCCCCGTGCAGGATAACTGCATGGGGAGGTTTTTTCTGTCTGTCAGCGATGTGAAAATTGTGTCACAGGGTCATTTTTTGAAATTGTCCTGCGCGCTGCCGTGCCTTACGCCCGCACATCCTCCCGGCGTAAAAGCAGCCATGCCAGAAGGAACATCGTCCCCAGCCAGAAGATGCAGCTGAAGGCAAACAGCCCGTAGCTGCCAGCCAGAGCATCCGCACTTTTGTTGGAGTTCATGCCCAGTTGCATCAGGGAATAGGGCCACAACAACCCATGACCCTTGGAGCTGATAAAGATGCCGGTAATGCCGCCCAGCAGCCCCAGAAAAATGGGCACGGCAAAGCTGCGGATGACCATGGCCAGCACCAGCTGTGCGGCAATGACAGCCAACGCACCCAGTAGTCCCCGCAGTAAAAACAGCGGTAAGGTGACCGGCGGCAGCCCGGGCAGATGGGCAAATACCTTGCCGCAGAACACGAACAGCGCAAATACAAAGCCGTGGGTCAGAAGCGCCAGCTTTGTCACCACCGCAAACTTTGCTGCAAACAGGTCCAGCGGCGGTACGGGGCTTGCCATGATAAGGTTCCAGTTGTGCCCCAGATGTTCCAGCCGCCACAAGTAGGCAGCATAGGTGGCTACCATGGCAGGGAAGAAGAGCATGGAATAAAACAGGGTGTGCTGGGTCCACAGGCTATACCAGCCGTCGGTGAGGATCTCAAGATTTTGCAGATAATTGAAGGTGCCATAGGTGGCCGAAAGAATGGGCAGCACAAAGAACATTGCCCAGATGGGGGATGCGTGGAGTTTGCGGTTCTCCGCAAGAATACAGCGTTTCAGCATGGTTTTATACCTCCTCGTCCTGTACCTTGCGCCACGCAAGGGCAAACAGCACAGCGCCCAGCGCAAGGGTGAAGGCCAGCAGCACCCAGTTGAAGGGGCGGGTGCCGTAGGTGACGGTGTGGGTGGCCTTGTCCCAGTTCGCCACTTCGTAGGCGCTCAGAGGGATGTAGTACCCAAAGGGCACAAAATAACTGGCAAGCGGCGGCATAAAAGCAGAGAACAGCCCCACCAGCGCCCCTACAATGCCCACGCAGAGCGCCGGCAGGGGATTGCCCACCCACAGCATCAGCAGAAATTCTCCAAAGAAGAGCATTGTGTCCACCGCCAGCGTGCAGATGAATAGGTAGACCAGCTGCCCAGTGGGAAAGGCTTCGGTATAACCATGAACGCGCCCCAGCACCGGAACGCAGGCCAGCTCCAGCACCGTGACCAACAGCACCTCCAGCACCCCAAAGACCGCCTTGCCTGCAAACAGGCTGCGGCGGCTCTGCAGGGTGTAGAGCAGCTTTGCGGTGTTGCCTTTGATCTCCATATCCCACAGCCGGGAGGCCAGCACTGCCATCATCACCGGCATCAGAATGGCTTCAATGACGGGCAGGCTGTAAAGCAGGGCGCTGTAACCGTTGGCGAGCTCCTCCGGGTCTGCCGGGGCAAGGCCGCCCACCCATAGAACGACAATGCCGGGGATGAGCAGGCAGAGGGCAAGGTCATGCCTACGGTGGGCTTTTTGCAGTTCTGCACGGAAAGCTGCCATCTTACGCCACCTCCCCGCTGGTCTGGGTCAGGCTGAGGAAGATGTCCTCAAGGCTCTTTGTCTGTGCAGTCAGACCCACCACACCCACGCCGCTTTCGGCAAGGGTGCAGACCAGTGCCGCCAGCGCTTCGTCCGGCAGCGGGGGAAGCTGCAGGGTGTCCGGCTGGTCTGCCGGTGCGGTGGCTTTTACTCCCTGCTGCTGCAGGACGGCTGCGGCTTTGGGCGCGTCCAGCACCCGCAGCAGAATGCCGCCCCGGCTGTGCTTTTGCAGCTGCTGCAAGGAGCCCTCGAACAGCAGTTTGCCGTGGTTCAGGATGCCCACCTGATCCACCATCTGCTCGATCTCGCCAAGCAGGTGGCTGGAGATCAGCACGGTGGCTCCGGTGGTCTGGGGCATGGAAGCAATCAGACTGCGCATCTCCTGAATGCCTGCCGGGTCCAGACCGTTGGTGGGTTCATCTAAAATCAACAGTTTGGGGCTGCCCAGCAGCGCCATGGCAATGCCCAGCCGCTGCTTCATGCCAAGGGAATACTGCCCCACCTTCCGGTCAGCGTCTTTGGTCAGGTGCACGATCTCCAGCACCCGGCTGATGTCCTTCCGGTCCACGTCCTTCAGGTCAGCCACGATGGAAAGGTTCTCCCGGGCGGTCAGGTGCAGGTAACCGGAGGGGGATTCGATCAGACTGCCGGTCTGCCGCAGCAGGGCAATGCGGTTTGCTTCGTTCAGGGTGCGCCCCAGCAGCTCCACACTGCCACCGGTGGGGTGTACAAGCCCCAGCAGCATCTTCATGGTGGTGGATTTGCCCGCACCATTGGGGCCTAAAAAGCCGTAAACACAGCCCTCCGGGACAGTCAGGTTCAAATGATCCACCACCGGACGGCCATGGTAGCTTTTGCAAAGGGCATGGGTCTCGATCACAGGTTTCATAAATGGTCTCCTTTCGCATTCATGGATTTCGGAACGGTGCCAGAATACACCCGCTGCCTTAAACTGACCGGAAGCGCAGCTTAATTTACCCTTAAATTTGCAGGTGTTTTCCGCTGCGGCGCAAAAAGTGTGGTATAGTAAAGGCGGGAAAGGAGAACTGCCCTTATGGATACCATTTATGATGCAAAGCTTCTCATTGTGGATGACAACGCCGAGCTGCTGGCACTGCTGTGTGAGCAGCTGCGGGGCGCAGGATATGGCCATATCAGAACTGCCCAAAGCTACACCGCTGCCCGCGCCTGTTTTGCGGCAGAGCAGCCGGAGCTGATGATCCTGGATATCAACCTGCCGGATGGGGATGGATTTTCGCTGTTCCGGGCGCTGCGGGCAAAAGCGGACGTTCCGGCGCTGTTCCTCTCCGCACGGGACGCGGATGCCGACCGTCTGTTTGGGCTGGGTCTTGGCGCAGATGACTACCTGACCAAGCCTTTTCTGATGCAGGAACTGCTACTGCGGGTGCAGCATATTTTGCAGCGGGCGTACCGGGCAGAGCTGTCCCGTACAAAACCGGCACCTTTGCAGCTGGGGGAGCGGTGCGTAGACCTGAATGATGCCATTGTTACCCTGCCGGAGGGCAAAACACTGACGCTGACTGCTACCGAGCTGGCGCTGCTGCGGAAATTGGCAGAGAACCGGGGACACATCGTTACCTACGATGCCCTTTGTGCGGCGGTCTGGGGCGCAGATTACTATGGCTACGAGAACAGTCTGGGTGTACATATCCGGCATCTGCGGGAGAAGCTGGAAGCCGAACCCGGTGCGCCGCAGTTTCTGCGGACGGTGCGGGGCATTGGCTATAAGCTGACAAAGGGGGAAGAAGCATGAAAACCTTTGTGCGCCTGATCCGGCGGTATGTGCTGGCGGCGGTGGGCATCGTTCTGCTGTTGCTGTTTTCCGGTGTTGCAGTGCTGGGCTGGCTGGGCTGGCAGGAGGGCTGCCGCCTGCCGCAGCGGGAGTATTCATCCAGCGAGATCGCGGATTCTATGGTGGAGACCGCCGAAGGGCTTGCCTTTGGGGCAGAACGCACCCCGCAGGAGTGGATGAACGGCTACGAGTGGGCGATGGTGCTGGACGATGTGGGAAACATCCGCTGGAGCTACGGCCTGCCGCAGGATCTGAACCATGCCTACACTCCCGGCGATATCGCCAAATTTGCCCGCTGGTATCTGGCGGATTACCCGGTGTTCTGCTGGACGGAACCCTACGGACTGTTCGTCATCGGGCTGCCAAAGGGGAGCCTGTGGAAGTACAGCATTTACAGCTCACCGGACTTTGCCCTGAGCATGGTGCGGGTGCTCCCGGCGGCAGCACTGGGATTGCTGCTGCTGGGTCTGGTTCTCTGCTTCTGGCTGAGTTGGCGGGGGGCAAAGCGGCTGGAGACCGTGGCAAACGGTCTGGATGCGCTGGCGCAGGGGCAGACCGTCCAGCTGCCTACGGATGGTTTTGCCGGGGAACTGGCAGAAAAGCTGAACCAAACCGGGGCGCAGCTGCAAGCCAAAAATGAGATGCTTTCCCGGCGGGACAACGCCCGCACCCAGTGGATCGCAGGGGTCAGCCATGACGTGCGCACCCCGCTGGCGCTGATCTTAGGCTGGGCAGAGCAGCTGGAACAGGATGCACTTTTGCCGGACAGCTCCCGGCAGAAAGCGACCGGCATCCGCACCCAGTGCGAAAAGCTGCGCACCCTCATTGATGACCTGAACCTGACCAGTAAGCTGGAATACGGTGCCCAACCCTTGCGCCGGAAAAACCTCCGGGCAGGGCCGCTGTTCCGGCAGCTGGTGGCGCAGTTTTGCGAAAGCCCGCTGGCAGAGCGCTGCGAGATCACACTGGAACAGGAAGAACCAGCAGAGCAGACCGTGCTTTCGGTGGATGAGGCACTGCTGGCACGGCTGCTGGAAAACCTGATGAACAACAGCGTCCGGCATAACCCGAAGCCGGTGAACATTACCGTGCACACCCGGCAGGTAGGGGAGCGCTTCTGCCTGACCGTGACAGATGACGGTATTGGCTATCCGGCTGCCGTTCTGGCGGCACTGAACGCTGCGGAGCCTGCCGAAAATGCGCCCCATATCCTTGGCCTGTATGTAGTGCAGCAGATCGCCGCCGCCCATGGCGGCAGGGCAGTGTTCGGGCAGAACACCCCCCACGGTGCCAAAGCGGTGGTGTACCTGCCGCTGGGCTGAAAATTGATCGGAATCCTTGCTTTTCCCGGCCGGATTTCTTATACTTTGAACAAAGAAGTCTTTTTTGGTGCAAAACACAGGAGGAATCATGGCTGAGATTTCAAGTCTGCTGACATTGCAGGGCCAGCTTGCACTGCTGACCCTCATTGGCTTTTTTCTGGCCCGCAAGGGCATCATCAATGCGCAGGGACGCAAGTGCCTGACTGACCTGCTCATCAATGTCATCCTGCCCGCGAACATCATCCAGTCGTTTCTGGTGGAGTTCAGCTGGGATGTGCTGAAGAGCAGTGCGTCGATCCTTGTGATCTCGCTGGCGCTGCAGATCGGCTGTGTGGTGCTGTGTGCCCTGGGCTACAACTGGCTGCCCTTTGCAAAGCGGAGTGTTTACCAGTATGGCACGGTCTGCTCCAACGGTGCGTTTCTGGGCAGCGCACTGGTGGACGGCATCTGGGGCAGCAGCGGCCTGCTGCTCAGCTCCATCTACCTCATCCCCCAGCGTGTGGCAATGTGGTCGGTGGGCGTGAGCTACTTTCTGCAGGACGAAAAGCCCGCTTCCAAAGAGGAGATGCGGGCAGACCGCAGGGCCGTGCTGCGGAAAACATTCACCCACCCCTGCATCCTGGCGGTCGTGGTGGGCATGGTGCTGATGGCCTCTCAGCTGCCGCTGCCCGGCTTTTTGGGCCGCACCGTCAAGAGCCTGAGCAATTGCAACATGGGTGTTTCCATGATCCTGATCGGTGCCATCATCGGCAGCAGCCGGATGGGCAAACTCTGGGATAAGGACTGCTTCCTCTACTGCCTCATCCGGCTGGGGCTCATCCCGGCGGCGGTGCTGCTGGGCTGCAGGCTCTGCGGCGCGGAGAGCCTTGTGACCGGTGTTTCCGTGGTATTGGCCGCCATGCCCATGGGCGGCGTGACCGCCGTTCTGGCGGAAAAGTACGGCGGGGATTCCGCCTTTGCCAGCAAGTGCGTGGCGGTCTCCACGGTGCTCTCCCTCATCACCACACCGCTGTGGTGCATGGTCGTGTAAGGGTGGGGCTGACCGCTGCGCCCGCAGCGGAATGCGAAAAACACCTTGTCAATGGCAATCATGGCCGAAGAATCACGGTTCTTTTTGTCCAATCGGCGAATAGCCTTTGCCGCCGGATGGTGATACAATAGGCAAGGTGTTGCGCGGCGGTGCCGCAGAATGCCGTAACATGACAAAAATAAGGAGAGCGCGTGGAAAATGGAACCATTTTATCTGATGCCCGGGCAGGAACGCTGTGAACAGTTTAAGGATGCGAACGGTGTGCCCAAAGTCCGCTACTCCTATTGTTCGCTGAACGGGGCGCTGTTCCGCTGTGTGAGCCGCAGCGTGGAAGAAGCCGAGCGCCTGTGCGAGGACTGGCTGGTGGGTCAGGACCGCTGCTACATCAACTGAAAAATGCACCCTCTGCTCCTTTGCGGAATAAGCTGTAAGAGAATCAGCTTATCGGCAAAGGAGTTTTTTTATATGATGAATGGCATCCTGCGTATCCAGACCTATCGGCCCCGGCAGTCGGCTCCGGTGGAGGGAGTGACTGTTGTGATCACCGGCAGCGGCTTCACGGCTCACCGCATCACCGATGCCGAGGGCAATGCCGAGGATGTGGCCATCTGTGCCCCGGCCTGCGCCCTCTCGCTGGACGAGAACAACACCACGACCCTGCCCTATGCCGTGTGCAGCCTGACGGCCAGAAAGCCGGGCTACCGCACCGTCCGCATCCAGGGCATCCAGATCTTTGCCGGGCAGGTCACGCTGGCCCGGCCTGAGATGATCCCGGACACCGAGGAGGGAAAAGACATTGTCAACCCGCCTGTGATCATCCCCACCCACGCTCTGTTTGCAGGGAACGGCGGCAGCGGCCCGGCTCCCACCAATCCATGCACCGGCAGCCGGGTGCTGGACCGTGTCATCGTGCCCAAAAATATTACGGTCCATCTGGGCAGGCCCGCCGCCTCGGCCCGGAACGTGACGGTGTCTTTCCGGGATTATATCGCCAATGTGGCTTCCAGCGAGGTCTACCCCACTTGGCCCATTGAAGCGTTGAAAGCGAACATCCACTGCCAGATCTCGCTGGCGCTCAACCGTATTTACACCGAGTGGTATCCCAGCAAGGGCTACACCTTCAATATCACCAACTCCACCAGCTACGACCAGTATTACGTCCATGGCCGCACCGTGTTTGATGTGATGGTAAAGCTGACGGATGACATCTTCAACACCTACATCCGCAAGACCGGCACCGTGAATCCCTACTACTCCGAATACTGTGACGGAAAGTCCGTTACCTGCCCGGGGCTCAAGCAGTGGGGCACGGTCACGCTGGCAAATCAGGGACGCAATGCCCTGAGCATCCTCAAGTACTATTACGGCAGCGATATCGAGATCGTCCGCACCAGCAACATCCAGTCCATCCCCAGAAGCTATCCGGGTTCCCCCCTCCGGCAGGGAGACCGGGGCACGGCGGTGTTCACCCTGCAGCGGCAGCTGAACCGCATCACCAAGGATTACCCCTTCCTCGGCCTGCTGACCGTGGACGGGGTCTTTGGCAGCAGGATGACCGAGACCGTGAAGAGATTCCAGAAGCAGTTCAACCTGACCGCTGACGGCGTGGTGGGGCGGCAGACCTGGTATAAGATCAGCTATATCTACGTTTCAGTGAAGGATCTTGCAGAACTGACCAGCGAGGGAGAAACGGCCGCAGGCACCCTCTCGGACGGCACCTGGGGCGACACCGTCCTGCGCGTCGGCTCTTCCGGCAGCGCTGTGGAGCAGCTGCAGTTCTGGTTGAACACTCTGGCCCAGTACGAGAGCAGCATCCCCTCCGTGACAGTGGATGGCGTGTATGGCAGCGGCACCGCCGGTGCGGTCCGGGCCTTCCAGCGAAGATACGGCCTGTCTGTGGACGGCGTGGTGGGCCGCGCCACCTGGACAGAACTCTACAATCAGTTCCGCAGCATCCAGTCCGACAACGGCAGGCCCAACGCTTACCCGGGTACAGCCCTGCGGCAGGGCAGCAGCGGGCAGAACGTCCGGCTGGTGCAGTTCTGGCTCAAGATCGCCCGCACGGTGTATCCCAGCCTGAACACCCTGACCGTAGATGGGAAATTCGGCGCAGGCACGGCGGCGGCAGTGCGGAGATTCCAGAGCTACTTCGGCCTGACCAGCGACGGCGTGGTGGGCCGCACGACCTGGAACAAGCTGTATGAGGTCTACAACGATATCGCCAACCGGCTGCTCACAGCCAGCCTGCGCCCCGGCGAGTATCCGGGCATTCTGCGCCGGGGCAGCACCGGAACGGCAGTGCGGGAGCTGCAGTTCTACCTCTACCTGATGAGCGCTTACGAGAGCAGCATCCCCGTGGTTTCCATCGACGGCAGCTTCGGTGCGGCGACCGAGAATGCCGTGCGGGCCTACCAGCGCTTTGCGAAGCTGACGGTGGACGGTGTAGTAGGGCGCACGACCTGGAATTCGCTCTACGACAAAGCCAGCATCCTGCGGGTGTCCGGCCCGGTGGTCACGCTGAAGCGCCTGCCTTACCCGGGCACACCGCTGGCAGTGGGGGCCACAGGGGACGCGGTGCTCTACTACAACCTCCTTTTGCAGCGCATTGCCTACTATTTCGACAGCGTGGAAAGCACGCCCCTGTCTGACCGGTATACCGACGAGACGGCAGCCTCTACCCGCAGTGCGCAGGCCCTGCTGGATCTGCCTGAGACCGGGGTCGCGGATGCAGAGACCTGGACGGCGGTGGAGGCCCTGAGCCTGCAGCTGGCCGCCGCTTCCCCCAACCCTGACCGGGATGCCGGGCAGGCTGATGCTTACCCGGGCCGCGCCATGAAAGAGGGGAGCGTTGGCCCGGATGTGGGGCAGATCGAACAGTGGCTCAATGGACGCTGTATGCGGAACTGCGGCGAGGACTATGTGACCGAGAACTTCCGCTTCGGCCCGAAGGAAACAGAAGGGGTCCGGGCAGCACAGGAGCGGGCGGATCTGCTGGTGACGGGCACGGTGAACGAGGAGACCTGGGCCGCGCTCCGTGCCCAGAGCTGCGAATGCGAGGAGGGATGACGGATGGCACGGCTGCTGATCTACGATGCCTATGAGAACAAGGTGTACACCTACAACAGCCTGAACGAAAACGACCCGATGCCTTACAGCACCGAGCGCACCCTGACATTGCGGGAGTTCCGGGGAAAATCGGGGAGCCCGGTGCTCTGGACGACCATCGCCGCCATGGAGGCATGGAACCTGACCCGCCGCAAGTACGGCAAGGGCATTCCGGTGGGGTATGCCTTCCGCCGCATCTGGGAGGGCGGCCACGGCACCCGCAGCCAGCATTACGCTGGCGTGGCCTTTGATGTGGGCCAGAGCCTGACCCAGAGCCAGCGCACAGCCATCTATAGGGCCGCCCGGTCCACCGGAGCCTGGGGCTATGTGGAGCCCCTGAGCCAGACCCCCACCTGGGTGCACTTTGACCGCCGCTACGGCACCCCGGCCTGCAGCGGCACCACAGCGGGCTACCCCACCCTGCGGCGCGGCAGCCGCAGCACGTATGTGTTGATCCTGCAGGACGCACTGAACGCGCTGGGGTATTCCACCAACACGCTGGACGGCATCTTCGGAAAGGCGACCGAGAACGCGCTGAAAGCCTGCCAGCGGCGGTTCAGCCTGACCGCCGACGGCGTATGCGGGTGTGCGAGCTGGCGGAAGATCGCCGAAGCGACGGTGGGCATCGGGAAAACGGCAACGGTGATTGATGCGTGAACAGGAAACGTGTTATAATGAAAATACGAACTCTATATAATAAGGAAGTGCCTCCAAATGGATATGATGGAATTTCTGCGCAGCCGCCGCACCTACCGGCGGTTTGCACAGCGGGCTGTTGCACCCGAGATTCTGACCGAAGCCGTTGATGCGGCCCGCATTGCCAGCTGCGGCGCGAACCGCCAGACCGTGCGGTATTGTATTGTGGAAAGCCCCGCCGCCGTGGCCGCCGTGCAGCCGCTGGTGCATTGGGCCGCCTACCTGCCCCGCGAGCAAGGCACGCCGCAGCCCGACGAGCAGCCCACTGCGTTTATCGCCATCTTGCAGGATGACCGTCTGCCCGGTGCGAACGATGTGGACATTGGCCTGGCGCTGGGCAGCCTGACCGCTGCCGCCTGGGCACACGGCGTTGGCAGCTGCATCATGGGGGCCATCGACCGGCCCGCGCTGACCAAGCTGCTGGGTCTGCCCGAGGGACTGCGGCTGTGCTATATGGTCGCACTGGGGTATCCGACGCATGAGAGCCACCTGGTAGAAATACAGGACGGCAGTGTGAAGTATTATCTCGATGAAAGCCACAACTACTGCGTACCGAAGCGCGGGATGGAGGAAATTTTAATTAAAACATTATAATAGTATAGCAAAACCCGCAATCCCGGTTATAACATCGAGATTGCGGGTTTGTTTTGTTGTAGGGGGCAAATCTCATATCCGCCCCGTGGATGTTTATAGGGCAATACCGCATAATTCTAAGTGCCGATACGGCGAGCGAGGTGCGGCAGC